>Ga0222712_10003496_pt1 | contig 17055 bp, 11 predicted proteins | sample C33_657DmetaG_FD_165043 | JGI IMG/M metagenome (GOLD analysis project Ga0222712, IMG submission 165043) | Estuarine water microbial communities from San Francisco Bay, California, United States - C33_657D | ecosystem: Environmental > Aquatic > Marine > Unclassified | place: USA: California...
GGCTAAGAAGTTAAGCATTACCCCATTGCATGACAGGGTAATCGTGAAACCTGCTCCTGCTGAAGAGAAGACTGCAGGTGGCATCATCATTCCTGACACAGCGAAGGAAAAACCCCAAAGAGGATCAGTTGTTGCAGCAGGCCCTGGTAAAAAGGACGAACCGATGACTGTAAAAACAGGCGACAATGTTCTTTACGGAAAGTATTCCGGCACAGAAATCACCATCGAAGGGCATGATTATTTGATCATGAGGGAGTCTGATATCCTCGCAATTGTTTAATCTCCGCTAAAACTTTAAAAAGAATCATATGTCAAAGCAAATATTTTTTAATCTGGAAGCCCGCAACAAAATGAAGAAAGGGGTTGATACCCTTGCAGATGCGGTGAAGGTTACCTTGGGTCCTAAAGGACGTAATGTAGTTATTGAGAAGAAATTTGGTGCACCTTCTGTTACAAAAGACGGTGTTACTGTTGCCAAAGAAATTGAATTGGAAGATCCCATTGAGAACATGGGTGCACAAATGGTGAAAGAAGTTGCTTCAAAAACTGCTGATGTAGCTGGAGATGGAACAACAACTGCCACTGTTCTTGCCCAGGCCATCATCACTGAAGGTCTGAAGAACGTTGCTGCTGGTGCCAATCCAATGGACATCAAAAGGGGTATCGACAAGGCAGTAGCCATCATCGTTGCCAATCTTAGTGCACAATCACAGACTGTTGGAAACGATATCAAGAAGATCCAGCAGGTTGCTTCTATTTCAGCCAACAATGACGCTGAAATCGGAAAGTTGATCGCAGAAGCCATGCAGAAAGTAGGTAAAGATGGTGTAATCACCGTTGAAGAAGCAAAAGGAACTGAAACTTCTATTGATATCGTTGAAGGTATGCAGTTTGACAGGGGATATATTTCTCCATACTTCGTTACCAATGCAGACAAAATGGAGTGTGAACTTCAGAATCCTTTCATCTTGATCTACGACAAGAAGATCTCTGCCATGAAAGACATTCTCCATATCCTTGAGAAAGTTGCCCAGCAAGGTGCTCCATTGCTGATCATCGCTGAAGACCTTGAAGGCGAAGCAATGGCAACCCTGGTTGTAAACAAACTCCGTGGAACCCTGAAAGTGGCTGCTGTTAAGGCTCCAGGCTTTGGTGACCGCAGAAAGGAAATGTTGCAGGATATCGCTATCCTTACAAAAGGAATCGTTATCAGCGAAGACCAAGGTTTCAAATTGGAAAATGCTGACCTTACTTACCTCGGACGTGCTGAGCGTGTAACCATCGACAAGGACAATACGATCGTTGTTGGCGGAAAAGGCAAGAAAGATGATATCAATGCCCGTATCGCACAAATCAAATCACAAATCGAAGCAACCACTTCAGATTACGATAGGGAAAAGCTTCAGGAGCGTTTGGCCAAACTCAGCGGCGGTGTTGCCGTACTGAATGTTGGTGCTGCTACAGAAGTTGAAATGAAAGAGAAGAAGGATCGTGTAGACGATGCCCTTCATGCAACACGTGCTGCTGTTGAAGAAGGCATCGTGCCTGGTGGTGGTATCGCATTCATCCGCGCCATCGATACACTGGACAAGAAAAAAGGATTGAACGAAGACGAAACAACCGGTATTGCCATTGTTCGCCGTGCACTTGAGGCACCACTTCGCACCATCGTTTACAATGCAGGTGTTGAAGGATCTATCGTTATCCAGAAAGTAAGGGAAGGAAAAGGAGATTTTGGTTACAATGCCCGTACAGACAAGTTTGAGAAATTGCTTGCTGCAGGCGTTATTGATCCTACCAAAGTTGCCCGTGTTGCCCTCGAAAACGCTGCATCCATTGCAGGCATGTTGCTTACCACTGAGTGTGTAATCGCAGACAAGCCTAAAAGGGAAGAAGCAGTTGGTGGTCATTCACATGGCGCACCAGGAATGGGTGGTATGGATTACTAGTACCAGTCGCACTGAAAATAAGAAAGTCCCGCCTCGGCGGGACTTTCTCGTTAAAAGAAGTTCTTATTGTTCCTGTGGAATATTTCTGTACCGGATAGCGCCGAGTACGATAAACAGTTGAGCAAGGATATAGGTAGACATGATATACATGCCTGCCGAATCAAATGGTTTCTTGAATTTATTCAATGCCAAAATAGAATCAGAAGCAACAAAAAATCCTGCGCCAATGATAAAGTAAAGTGCAGTGGTGTTGTCGAGCTTCTGGTATTGCCAGAAAGCGGCTGATAGCATGGTACTAATTGTTATACCGTATATTAAAACCGGTATTTTCATTCCTCCCAAGTGTGGCCACAAAAGGAGCATAAGCTCTATCAAATATGCAATGACAGCAATGAGCATAACAGGCCTTAATTTGAAAAATGAGGTGTTGGCTGATTGCGTGGTGGAGAAAAAGAAAATATAAAAAATATGGGCTGTGAGAAAGGAGATGAGTCCCGGAATGAAAAATTCATCATGCTGTAGTAAAATATCTCCTATCCAAGAGAAAAAAAGGCCCAATAGAACAGGGTCTTTGTAATTTTTTCTGGTGGAAGGAATAGCGTTCAGGTGGTAGATGCCGGCAAGGATTGGGATGATGAGTGGTTTGGTAATAATTCTTAATGTTTCATTTCCTCTAGAAATCAGTGCGATTTCTGCGATACTGGCAATGACAAAAAGAAAAAACAGTGGCTTGGTTTTGGGATTCATGAATGTTTTTATTCGTGAAAAATTCTCATCCACAGTATCAACAGCACAGATTATCGTAATTTAGATATAATTTATGTCATATACAGCCGACGAATCAAAATTTATGGAGTACTGGGAGCAAAACCGGGACAAACAGAAAAAACTATTGACCCAGTTGATGCTCGGGCTCCCACTGGGTATCCTGTTTGCCGTGCCGATTATCGTAAATTTTCTTTTGGGAAGATTTTGGTACAAACGGGCAGATGCTGTAGGCCTGAGCCAGTTCAATCCAATCGTATTGATTGTGGCAGCCCTCTTGATTTCAGTCTTCACAGCCTTGTTGAACAGAAGATTTAGATGGGAAAAATTGGAGCAACAATACCTTGAACTGAAAGCCAGAGAGAAGAAGGGATAGTGCTATTTTTTTACGATATTTGCTACTCAATACAAAAACACATGAGAAATTTAGGGTTGGTTTTATTAGCTGGAATAGTGATGTTGTTTTCAGGATGTAAAAAAGCAGAGAAATTAGAATTGATTGGAGATTATTTGACAAGAACCGGATTGAAGAGCACAGTAACGGAAGATCAACGTGGGTTTTATTACAAGATTCTGAGTGCTGGTACTGGTACAGCACCAACCCTTACTTCCAAAGTAACCCTGTTCTACAAAGGATACCTGACCAATGGCAATGTATTTGATCAGACAGGTACAGCTGCCAACTATGAGTCTGGCAATCCAGTTACTTTTACATTGAATCAATTGATTTCTGGCTGGCAAGTGGGATTGCCCTTGATAAAGCCTGGAGGCAAAATAATTCTTTATCTGCCTGCTTCATTTGGTTATGGTCCTTATGGACAAGGTTCCATTCCTGGCAATGCAGCATTGATTTTTGAAATCACCCTTGTTTCGGTAGGTTAATCAAAGTTTAGACCTGGTCCATGCATCATTTCTCCCAATGAGGGTGATGCCTACAAAGCCACGAACATTCAGGTTGTTCTTGTCTTTCATGGTGATGACACATTTGTATTCCTTGCCATTCTTGGGATCATAGATATGTCCCTCTTCCCAGGTATTGTCGCCCTTGTATACAAATCCCCATAGATTGATCAATCCCATCAAAGGACGGTTGTGTTGAGCTTTGTCTGGATGGTTTACATCCGTTTTGGGCTTTCCTGTAGTAGGATTGAGGGGTTCTACGAGCCAAACTATTTTCCCCTGGTAACTTGACCCTTTCTTGGATATTTCCACTTTGCCATTTCCTGATCCGGTCAGCCAAACACCCAAAATGTCGTCATTCGTTTTCTTGTCCTGTGCATTTATTATTGAACTGCACATTGTCAAAAGCAATAGTGAAAAGAATTTCATTTTGTCCTAATTTGGTTGATTGAAATTAAGCATTAATTCATTCAAACATGCATCAGTCCATATCAGTTTTTGACATGTTTAAAATAGGAGTTGGACCCTCCAGCTCTCATACACTTGGTCCCTGGAAGGCTGCAAGGATGTTTTGTAAATTCCTGCAAGATCATCAATTACTCTCCGGGGTTCGATCCATGCGCATCATTTTATATGGTTCTCTCGCCAAAACCGGAAAGGGGCATGGAACAGCTATTGCAGTACAGCTGGGCCTTTCAGGGGAGGATCCAGTAAGTTTTGATGTGAGTAGTATTGACCAAAGGGTCAGGGAAATCGTTTCGAGGAAACGCATTGTCCTTGGAGGAATACATGAGGTGCCTTTTGATCCCCCAATCGATATTGAATTTCTGACAGCAGAATCCCTTCCTTATCATCCCAACGGATTGAGTTTTCTGGCAGAGATCAACAACGGAGAACATGTTGCCCAAACTTATTATTCTGTTGGTGGAGGATTCATTGAGCAGGAAAATCAACAAACAGAAAAAAATTTGCAAAAGGAACTTCCTTTTCCCATCAATACTGCCAAAGACCTGTTGCATTGGTGCATGAAAACGGGAATGTCGGTAAGTGAGATTGTATGGGAGAATGAATCAAGTTGGAGAACCGAGTCAGCAACAAAAGAAGGGATTCTCAACATATGGTCTGTCATGAAGGAATCCATTTATTTAGGATGTCATACCGAAGGAACACTTCCTGGAGGGTTACATGTCAGGAGAAGGGCCAAAGATCTAAATCATCGGTTGATCGGTGATACACAATACAAAAATCACCAGCAGTGGCAGGCTGCCATAACCAGGGGAGGAAAGGATTTTCGTTATACCATCGATTGGGTCAGTTGTTTTGCCCTTGCCGTCAATGAGCAAAATGCTTCATTCGGTAGAGTTGTAACAGCACCCACAAATGGTGCAGCTGGAGTGATCCCTGCCGTACTACAGTATCTCATCAGTTTCTGTGAAAACAATGCTGAAGATAAAGTCATTCAGTTCCTGCTCACCGCTTCTGAAATTGGATCCATTTTCAAAAAAGGGGCAACGATTTCTGCCGCCATGGGCGGGTGTCAGGCAGAGATTGGCGTTTCCAGTGCCATGGCCGCTGCAGCGCTCTGTGAATGCCTTGGTGGCAGTCAGCGCCAGGTATTGATGGCTGCAGAAATTGCCATGGAACATCATTTGGGGCTTACCTGTGATCCCATAGGTGGATTGGTACAGATTCCCTGTATTGAAAGAAATTCTATGGGTGCCATAAAAGCCATCACCGCTGCACAATTGGCATTGCAAAGTGCTCCGGATTTTGCAAAAGTTTCCCTGGACGCGGTCATCCAGACCATGTGGGAAACAGCAAGAGACATGAGTGCTAAATACAAAGAAACTTCAGATGGTGGTTTGGCACAGCAGATTCCGCTGAGCCTAAGCGAATGTTAACAGGCAATGGTCAATACGTATTGACTACATTGTACAGCGTGTCACGTTCCACTGGTTTTCTTCCTACTTGTTTGATCAGGCCTACCAGTTCATCGGTGGTGAGCGTTGGATTTTGCTCCTCACTTCCCGCCATGGAATAGATCTTGGTTGAATCATCAATGGTGCCATCCAGGTCATTCACACCAAAGGAAAGGGTGAGCTGGGCTTGCTCCCTTCCCAACATGGGCCAATAGGCTTTGACGTGTGGGAAATTGTCCATATAGATCCTGGCGATGGCATAGAGCTTCATGTCTTCAATGGAGCTGACCTCAGGAATATGGCTCATTTCATTGTCAAAATTCCTGAATTTCAAAGGGATGAAGGTATTGAAACCTTTGGTTTCATCTTGTTGGTTGCGCAGCCTTTCCATATGGTCAATCCTGTGTTTGTATTCTTCCACATGTCCATACAGCATGGTTGCATTGGTATGCATCCCCAACCGGTGTGCAATGGCATGAATATCGAGCCAGCCTTCTGCATCTACCTTGTCTGCACAAATTTGTTCCCTGACGGAAGCGTCAAAAATTTCTGCACCACCCCCTGGAAGTGAGTCCAGTCCTGCTTCATGCAACAACTTCATGCCATCCGTCCTGCTTAACTTGGCTTTCCTGAACATGTAGTCCAGTTCAACTGCGGTAAAGCCTTTGATGTGAAGGTCTGGTCTGTGTGCCCTGATTTTTTTGATCAGTTCTTCAAAAAAATAAATGTCCATTTTGGGATGTACGCCGCCAACAATATGCACTTCTGTAATGGGTTGTCCATCATAAGCCTTCACTTTTTCCAGCATCTGATCGATGCTCAGTTCCCATCCTTCTTCGCGCTTTGAATAGAGCTTGGAATAAGAGCAGAACTTGCAGGAAAATACGCAAACATTGGTTGGCTCAATATGAAAATTTCTGTTGAAATAGGTATTGTCTCCATGTTCTCTTTCGCGGATGAAGTTGGCCATTGTGCCCAACATGGCCAATGAACCTTTTTCAAAAAGCAAGAGGCCTTCTTCCGGACTGATCCTCTGCCTATTTTGAATTTTGGATGCAATTGTTTTGAAAGCGGGGTCAAGTCCTGGCAAATTCATTAGGCTGGAGGGAGATCCATTCATTGTAGCTTCTTTGTGCAAAAATACACGCTGATTTTGGTCTGACCTAAACCTGTTGAACCCTTCGCCATTATTGAAGGATCTTTATTAATTTTTCTGTAATGGCCCTGTCAGTGAATTCGATTTTCAGGAAATACATTCCTGCAGGCAATCCCTCCAGATTGATTTCCTGCACATTCAGTGGCTGTGATATTTTGTACTGATATGATAAGACGATGTCACCTTTCGCATCTGAGAGCTGCATGGACTTGAGGTTTTTTACTGCTGGGAAAAACTGTACAGCTGTCCTGGAGGATGCAGGATTGGGAAAAAGCAGGTATCCCTGTTCTTTCAGGCGTTGAGGCAGGTTGATAGATGAGATGCTGACATTGTCTATGTAAACATTGTTGTTGCCGTTGCCAATGTTGACGAAACGGGCCATGAAGGATTGATTACCAGAGACTATGCCTGTCAGGTCAAGATGTTCTTTTCGCCATTCAGCAGCCTGCATGGGTTCAAATGAAACATTAGTATTCCGATCTGCTGTGGACAATACAAGTCCCCATTTTTTATAGACTGTCTGCCAATTTTTACCACAGTCCAAGGAGATGGCTATCTCAAGCGTGTCAGGTTTTGGTCCATTGGGTGCATTGGCTGCAAGATCAAAATCAAGGAATACAGAATCCGGGTTGCCCCTGATGACAAGGGGTGAAATCATGCCACTGACAAAGGAGGGTCTTTGGAAATTCCTGGCTACCATCGCTGAGGGAGACAAAGCCATTTGCCATTTGTCACTTCCATGAACAGGATAAATGGGCCATTGATTCACTGTATTGAAACTTTCCTTGACGGGCATGTTGATGGCTTTCAAAAAATGATGAACAGTCGTTGCCGTATCATTCAACTTGTTTTGATCCATTTGACCATTCGGATTGGCAGCTACAATGCTGATATTGTTTTTCCCTTGTAGCGCAGGCAATGCAGAAAAGAGCATATTAGCAGCCTTATTTTTGCTGAGTGTACCCGTCCATTTTTTTGTTTCCAGCATGGACCCATTGACCCATAATTGCAGGTCAACGGATTTCAGCGTGTCTTTTCCGAGGCTGGTGAAGCGGGCTAGCGGAGCAATGGATGGATCACAGGCCACCAGTGGTGGGGTATCGATTGAGTCCAGTCTCACGTCTACCGATGGGAAATTGAAACCTTTGATATTGATGTTGTCCAGATAGATATTGTTTCCATACTGGTTAGTTCCGCGTATCCTAACCTGGATATCATTCCCTTTGAATTTACTCAAATCAATGGTTTCTTTTTTCCAATCGCTTTTGATAGGAACGAATTCAGTGGCTGTAAATCCTGCTTTGGTGTTCAGTGCAGTTCCCCATTTTTTGTACACCGAATTGAAAGATTTTCCGCAGTCAGGACTGACCAAGATTTCCAGTGTATCCAGATTGATGGCGTCGTACAAAGCAGCTGCCAGCATAAATTCCATCGATATTGAATCATAAATGCTTGCATTGATTCTCGGACCCAGCAGGTCTGCTGTTTTCCCTTTTTCATCGTTATTGAAATTGTCAAAAACAAGGGATCTACTGCCTTCGTAGGATGCCTTGTTGGTATTTTTCCAGCCCAATGTGCTGCTTCCACTGGTCTGAAATGACCATCCGATGGGAGGCATGGAACCCGATTCTGCTGTTTCAACAATGGGCATTGCTTGGATGGCTTGTAATTCAATGGATGTACTGGCAGTATCATTGCCTGGCATTTCATCTGCCCTGGCATTGGGCTGGTTAAGCATGATTTTCAATGCCGATCTTCCTGCAGGAATGATCAATGTCTTGAGTGTCACCAAAGCTTCGTCTGTATACGCCAGATTGCCTGTCCACAACTCCTCGCTGATCTTGATATCATTCAGTAAAACTGCAATCCTTAATGATTTCAACACGTCAGTTCCATTGTTTCTGATGGAGATCTTGGGTTGAATGCTGCCTGTACAAATGGGGTCACAGGCATTGGGATAAACAATACCGGAAAGCCTGGCATCCGTTTGGGGATTGTTTCTCAAATAGAATGAAGACAGTGTGGTACTCCATGTATTGGCAGTGTTCCCAATCATTCCGGTAAACCAAAAAACAGAATCATTGGAAGGATCTGGCACCATGTCGTTATAGTCACCCCACCTGTTGGCACTGGTGCCATAACCAGTGCCTTTTTTAATGATGGTCTCTTCATATGCCATCTGGTTCAATGGGTCAAACTGATTCCTGCCGGTAAAAGCGATGGATGCGAAATCGGTTTTGCTGCTGAAATTATAAGCCAATGCTATTTGTCCTTTTCCATTTTGCATGATGGACCCCATGAACCTGTGGCGTAAATTGTTGGGATTGCAGGCAGACAGGGACTGAGGAGCATAGCTGCCTTGTTGATAGAGGTTCCATCCGCTTGTATTGCGTAACTCATACCACCTGATGCCAGAAAGACCATTGCCATTCACATCAACGGTATGGTTGGCCACAATGGATTGATAGGTGCCAAAATTCCTGAAACCAGGCTTGTGCATGATCCGGTTACTTACTACATCATAGCCTTGAGGTCCTGGAGAAGTGGCACAATTCCTGTTGCTGCAAACGATGCTGTTGAATGAGGCGACCGCAAAATTCTTTTCCGTTTTGACAATTGATTTTGTGGGGTCTGTGAAATCAACCTTGAAACTGATCATCCCAATGCTGTCAACATCGGATGGCGAGACGGTCAAGACATCATCATTGTAATATAAAAACATTCCCGGTGAACCGGAAGGGGCGGGATTGTTTCCTATAAGTGTTACAGGCACCAGCGCATTGAACTTGTTGTCTGGATCAGTCAATCTCAGGCGTTGAACCGTGGGGTTGGCATCACCACTGATCATCTTGTTTTTATCAAAAGCCCAAACAGAATTGCCCAAATATTGATCTGAAAAATCCCTTGTTACGCCATACCAGGCATCATGCCAATTGCCAAATTTGGGGTAGTCCGGGAAAAATGGGTCACAATAAAATTCATAAATAAACCATGCACCAGTGGGGTCGTTGCTGGCAGAAACCGCCACAATTAGACTGTTCATCTTGATGCCAGTCTTAGAGCTATCGCCAAATTCTGACATGATAAACCTGTCGGTTAACTGGTCGTACCAGGCAATGCAATCACCACCACCGTTGTAACTGCTGCCCGGCAATTGGTCCATGTAAGTTTGAGGGAAAACAGTATTGCCTGATTTGTCGTAAATGCTGAAAATAGCACTGCCATTGTTCCCGTTGATCATTTGGATGATATGGTTTGGCCCCACAGCAATACTGGGGTCTGCCGGATTGATGTTGCTGAATCCTTGTCCATCCAGTGCCTTGTCAATGTATCCACCATTTTTCTCAATCGGGATCAGTTTCATTGGAGCATTTCTCATACTCGAAAGCTGGGGTTTTTGAAAACCTCTTGCATCCTTTTGCCAAAGCAGGTCTTCTTCCCTGGTTTTTGAGCCATATTGTGTGAATACCAAAGGCTCAAGGTCCTGGGCATGAATCAGCCCTTTTTCATCCCTGGTTTTAATGTGCTGTAAAGGGTTTGCACTGTCTGCTTTCCATGATTTGATGGGTCTGGTGGTTGCTGTAAGTTGACCTTGAATGACCTCAAAGGTTTGCTGCCCTTGAGACTGAATCGCCAAAAAGAGAATAATAATTACTGTTGATATGGGTCTTTTTCCAACCAATGGCATGGTATACCTAACATGCAGGCAGGCATAAAGTTAGACCCAAAAAAGCAAATGTTTTTTTAAAATGAACTGGTGCTATCCAATCGCACCTGCGATGCAAGCACACATCAAACAAGCGATGGTTCCACCGATCAGGGCCTTAAAGCCCAGTTCGGTCAGGTTCTTCCTTTGCCCGGGTGCCAGCTGGCTGATGCCGCCTATCTGAATACCGATGGAGGCGATATTGGCAAAGCCACACAAGGCATAAGTGGTGATCAAGATGGACTTGGGATCTGTAATCAGGTTTTCAGCCTTCATTTTTCCGAAAGTGATATAGGCCTGAAACTCATTGATGATTGTTTTTTCGCCCAACAATTGACCCACAGACACCATGTCCCGCTCACTGACGCCAATCAGCCATGCAATTGGAGAGAAGAGATAACCCAAAATCATTTGGAATGATAATGCGTCGTATCTGCCCTTGCTGAAATTGGCCACCAGGCTATTGATTCCTGTATAATATCCCACGGAACCCAGTACCCAATTAAGCACATACATCAGTGCCGTAAATACAATCAGGATGGCGCCCACATTGACGGCAAGTTTCAGACCATCCGTGGTGCCCAATGAAATGGCATCCAGGGCATTTTCCCCGAACTTCTCTTTGGAAACGATGATGCGTTCATCTATTTTTTCTGTCTGGGGAAAGAGAATTTTTGAACAGACGATAGCGGCCGGGGCACTCATGATGGACTGACTCAACAAATGCAAGGCGAAAAAATGCTGTTGTACCGGGTCATTACCGCCGAGGAAGCCAACATAAGCGGCAAGCACAGATCCTGCAGTATTGGCCATGCCACCTACCATGATGCAAAGTATTTCGCTTCTGTTCATTTTCTCCAAAAAGGGCCTAACCATGAGTGGGGCTTCTGTTTGACCCAGGAAAATATTGGCTGCAGTAGAAACGCTTTCAGCGCCTGAAACCTTGAGCTTGCTCAGCATCAAGGCAAAGAAATAAACGATTTTTTGAAGGATACCCAGATAGTAGAACAAAGAGGAAAGGGCTGCGAAGAAGATGATATTGGGCAGCGCTTGTATGGCAAAGGTATATCCCCAGCTTCCGGAAGCATCGGCAAGGTTACCAAACATGAACTCAATACCCTTGTGCGCAAGATTGATGATTTCTACAAACTTGTCAGAAAACCACTGGATGATGATCCTGAAGAAATTGTATTTGCCCTGTGAGAGCACTCCAATCGCAAAGCCAATCTGGGCAATGATGCCCATGGATACAAGCTTCCAGTTGATGGCTTTTTTGTTGTTGCTCAACACATAACAGAGCCCAATCAAAAACAACATTCCCAGAAGTCCACGGCTCAGGTTTTCCCAGATCATAACGATGTCAGTTTGGTTTATTGGGCAATATACAATTTTAATCAAGACCTCCGTTGCATCATCCTGCTCCTGGCCATCTTATAAAGCTCAGTGATTTCTGGTGAAATATTGAAGCGGATAACGATGAAAGCAAAGGTCAACACAAATAATACCGACTTGATGATCAGGTTGATCCAAATAAAATCATGGAATGATATGCTGTATAATGCAAATGTCAGCCCTCCAGCCACAAGCAGCGTCAAACCATTTCTCCAGGAAAAAGGTTGCATGCCATAGATTCTTTTGATGTAGTAAAAGCGGATGAAATTGAAGAGTATGATGGCAATAAGGCTTCCAATAGCAGTGCCCACAATACCATAAGTCCGCGTAAGGAAGTAGTTCAGGATGATGGAGATCAATACAAAAAACATGTTGGTGAAGAGGTCAATCTTCCAGTGTCTTGACAGTTGTAAAATGTGCCCATTCAAACCTGTTCCAAGGTCAATCAACTTGCTTATTCCCAGAATCAGCATTAGCATAGACATGCCTCCATAGGAGGGTCCCAACATATGGACAAATGCGGGTATGTTCAGGATAACCACCCCGAGAATCCCTGCGGCAATCACCAGCAAATTCAAGGCTGTTTTCTTGTAAAGCCTGTCTAGCCTGGCAAGGTCCTTGTCTTTCCAGGCTAGGGCAATTTGTGGAAGTGCGGCAGATACCAAACTGCGCTGTGGTACATCCATGACTGTAATGAGATAGGTGGCAATGGTAAATATGGCTGCATCTGCCAGTCCTCCTGTTGATTGTGATGCAATAATGATGGTATCATTGGTCTTGGCCACTACGTTCAGGATGTTGCCAAGAAAATAGGCTCCACCGAATTTGACCATTGCTCCGGAAAGTTTTTTCGTAACAGTGCTCCTTTGGAAGACCAGTTTGAAAAATTGGCTTCTCACAATTGCCCAGGCGAGAATGGCAATGGGGATGAAATACAGGTAGGCATAGAGCTCAATGAAAATAGAATAGTCTTTTATCAGGCCCAATACCCAGGCCAGGATGGCAAGGAGTACTACAATTCTAAACATGAATTCTTTCAAAAAATTGGAAAGAATGGTTTTGCCAATGATCCAGGAAAATGCCTCTAGCATGGACAGTGCCACCAGGGAAATGGTCAATGGAATGACCAGCCTGAGGTGATTGGCGAGTATGGGGGATCGGTCTGCGAATTTCCTCAATGCAATAGGCTCAATGAGGGGAAAAGCAAAATAAAGCAACAGACACATCAACATTCCAATCATCATGACCAGCGTAGGCAATTCGTTTTTCTCTTTGGGCAGATAATGTTTGTAGTAAGGGTAAAACTTCATGGCCACTGGCAGCGTACCTGCAGTACAAATCATGGAAAGAATCAAGGCGATGTCCATCAGGATCCGTGTAAGCCCAAATTCTTCTGGCGTAAAGAATTTTGGAAAGAGGAACAATACATTGAAGGCTCCAATCGCAAAGCCTGCGTAGATATAGATAGAGGAATAAATGCTCTGCTTGCGAATGGTTGCCATGGGAAATAAAAAAAACCGCCACTGGGTGACGGTTTCAAAATTAATACAATTGCGGGTTATAGGTGCGATTCAATCCGCTTAATAAAGTTGTGCTTGGGTTGTGCGCCTACAAGCTTGTCTACCACCTGACCGTTTTTGATGAAAAGAATAGCAGGGATAGAGGTAATGCCATAGTTCATGGAAAGCTGTGGATTGTGGTCCACATTCACTTTTCCAATATTGACCCTTCCTTCAAACTCTTTGCTGAGTTCCTCTACAACAGGTCCGATAGCGCGGCAAGGGCCACACCATTCAGCCCAAAAATCGATCATAGAGAGCTTATCTGAGTCCAGTACTTCAGCCTGGAAATTGCCGTCTGTAAATTCTTTTGCCATGTATTTGGATTGTATGTTAGATAATCAAGTGAGATGCAAAATTAGTTCCATTTTTTAATATTTCATAAAAAGTCATGTTTGATTTATACAGCGTCAACTTGTACCTCAATCAGCGGGTTGTTTTCGAGAAAATCGGCCATTTCGTCATTCATTTCAAACCCCTTCTCCGTTGTTTTCATCTGAACCCTCAACCTTTCAACCTGGTCAATCATGATCAGTTTTAGTCTGGTTTTACCTGGGTTTTTCTTCAGGTTGTTCTGAAGAAATGCGGCATAGGATTCAGTGATGCTTCCCGCTTGCAGCGTGAGTTGTAGCTGCCTGGTGAAGACCCTTTTGATGGTTTCAAGCAGACAAATCTCAGAAACCCTGAAGTTCCATTCATTCCTGCTTTCCCATTTTTCAAAATTACCTTTTACGTGAATGCAGCTCCCCGCAACAAAATAGTTGGAAAATTTCACGTACATGTCGCCAAAGAGGGTGATTTCTACTTTTCCAGAAAAATCCTCAATGGTAATGCTGCCATACTTTTTACCGGCCCTTGAAATCTTGTGTTGTGCGGAGGTAACCAATCCTGCAAGCTTCAATGCCTGGTTAGGGCTTTTCTGGAGCTCAATGCCTCCCTTGAATTCATTGTAATCGTTGATTGGCATGATACCATAGTATTTCAACTCAAACCGGTAATGATCGAGAGGGTGACCACTGAGGAACATGCCCGTTACATCCTTTTCCTTATCCAGGATTTCGGTCAATGACCAGGGTGGGCAATCTGGCACCTTGGGTGGGGGGATTTCCTGAACCAGTGAAAGGTCTCCAAACAAGGTGTTTTGGTTGGAGTTGGACTGGCCCTGCCAAATATTGCCGTATTTGATGATTTTCTCCAAGCCATTGGAACTGTCTCCTGGTGCCTGAAAGAAATATTGTGCCCTGTGCAATTCGGGAAAACAATCGAATGTCCCTGACATTGCCAGACTCTCCAATGATTTTTTGTTTACGGTTCTTTGGTTGACCCTTTTGACCAATTCATATATGGAAACATAATGCCCATTTTTCTCTCTTTCTTCAATGATGGACTCTACTGCCGCTTCACCCACACCTTTCAATCCACCAAGTCCTATCCTGATTTCACCTTTTTTATTGACCGCAAAACTCTGTAGGGATTCATTGATGTCCGGGCCAAGCACATTCAGTCCCATTCTTTTGCACTCCTCCATGAAGAAGGTTATTTTTTCAATGGAGCCGGCATGGTTCAGGACTGCTGCCATGAATTCTGATGGATAATGTGATTTCAGGTATGCTGTCTGGTAAGCAATAAATGCATAGCAGGTACTGTGTGATTTATTAAACGCGTATTGGGCAAATGCTTCCCAGTCTGTCCAGATTTTCTGCAATTTATCTTCCGGAAATCCTTTCTGAAGTGCATTGCCGATGAATTGCCCCTTCATTTTATCAAGAACCGATTTTTGCTTTTTACCCATGGCCTTGCGCAAAACGTCGGCATCCCCCTTGCTGAATCCCGCAAGCTTCTGTGCCAGCAACATCACCTGCTCCTGGTATACCGTGATGCCGTAGGTTTCCTCCAGGTATTCCTGCATCTCATCCAGGTCATAGGATATGGCTTCGCGTCCGTGTTTTCGGTTGATGAAGTTCGGGATATATTCAAGAGGGCCTGGCCTGTACAGGGCATTCATGGCAATCAGGTCTTCAAACTTGTCTGGCTTGAGGTCCCTAAGGTATTTTTGCATCCCTGGGCTTTCAAACTGAAAGGTGCCGATGGTTTCACCTTGTTGGTAGAGCCTGAAAGCTTTTTCATCATCCAAGGGGATCTTGTCTATATCAATCTCAATACCATAGTTCATCTTGATGAGCGCTAGTGATGTCTTGATCACATTCAGCGTTTTCAATCCAAGGAAGTCCATCTTGATTACACCGGCATCCTCAATCACACTGCCCTCAATTTGTGTGACCCACATGGGCGAATCCTTGGCAATACAAACTGGTAATAAGTCTGTTAAATCCCTCGGGGCAATGATGATGCCTGCAGCATGAATACCAGTATTTCGCACAGAACCCTCAAGGATCTCTGCCTCGTGGAGTACCTGGCTTCGGATATCAGTCCCTCCATAAATATCGCGGAGCATCTTGGCATTTTCAATCTCATCCTGGTTCAAGGTTTCTTTTTCCGCCAAGCTGTCTTCACCCTTGAGAGAAGCATGCAAGAGTCTTTTGAGGCTGATGCCTGGTTTCTCCGGTACCAGTTTTGCCAGGATATTGGATTCGATCAAGGGTAGGTCCATGGTGCGGGCAACATCCTTGATGCTCATTTTGGCGGCCATGGTACCATAGGTAACGATCTGGGCCACCTGGTTCTTCCCGTATTTGTCCACCACATAATCAATCACTTTCTGCCTTCCCTCATCATCGAAGTCGGTATCAATATCGGGCATGGACTTTCTGTCTGGATTGAGAAAACGCTCAAACAGGAGTTTGTACTTGATGGGGTCTATATTGGTGATCCCAATACAGAACGCCACTACACTACCTGCAGCAGAACCCCTTCCTGGGCCGATAAAAACACCAAGGTCCCTGCCTGCCTTGATGAAGTCGGATACAATAAGGAAGTAACCGGCAAACCCCATGGTTTTGATGGTGAACAACTCAAAATTGAGGCGTTCTTCAATTTCTGGGGTGATGACATCGTATCTTTTTTTTGCCCCTTCCCAGGTGATGTGTTCAAGATATTCATCTTGCGTGGCAAAATGCTTGGGAACCACAAAATGGGGGAGAAGGATATCCCTTTTGAGGTCTAGCACCTGAACTTTGTCTACTATTTCGTTGGTATTGTCAATGGCCTCTTCAAGGTCGTGAAAGACTGAAGTCATTTCAGCGGTAGTCTTGAAGTAGAACTGGTCGTTTGGAAAGGCAAACCGCTTGTTCTTCAGGCTGACGTCATCATCGGAGAACTCCCTTGCTGCGGGCGTGGCTACTTTTTCTCCAGTATTGATGCAGAGGAGGATATCATGTGCGTTGAAATCTTTTTGGTCAACATAATGTGAGTCGTTGGAGGCAATGACCTTTACATTGTATTTTTTCGCAAACTTGAGCAATACCTGGTTGACTTTTTCCTGTTCAGGCATGCCATGCCGCTGCAGTTCAACATAGTAATCATCCTGGAAAATATTCAACCACCATTTAAACTCATTCTCTCCATCCTGTTCTCCTTTTCGCATGATGGTTTGCGGAACCATGGCGCCAAGGCAACAAGTAGTTGCGATAAGACCTTCGTGATACTTGTGGATCAGCTCTTTATCAATTCTTGGATATTTGCTATACATCCCCTCGATGTATCCAAGAGAGGTTAGTTTTACCAGGTTTTTATACCCTATATCATTTTT
>Ga0222712_10003497_pt1 | contig 17053 bp, 11 predicted proteins | sample C33_657DmetaG_FD_165043 | JGI IMG/M metagenome (GOLD analysis project Ga0222712, IMG submission 165043) | Estuarine water microbial communities from San Francisco Bay, California, United States - C33_657D | ecosystem: Environmental > Aquatic > Marine > Unclassified | place: USA: California...
GAAATGGCAGGTTTTGTTGTAAATTCCAATAGCCATTCATATAGTTGTATACATTTTCTAAGATGGTATTCATTAAAATAATGATTCCAATAGCCCAATGATACATTTTGTGTTGTAAAGGCTTAATGAATTTAGGAAGCCAAACAATGAGCGCGATAGCAACAAATACAGTTAAAGTAGTTTGCCACCAAAGCGGAGAAAAAGTTTCAATAATAGCAGGTGGATGATATTTGCCCATTATGATACTTCTTTAAAAAACTATAAAGGTCTAATCCAAATATTTCTTAAGCTAATTGGGTTACCATCGTCTCCATGATCTTGAAAGAATAAAGGTAATTTATCAGCATGTTTCTTATAAACAGGTTTGATGACCCAGTCAGTTGGTCCAATAAGACTTACATTGTTTTGTACCAATACCCCATTATGTAAAAGGGTAACTCTTGCAGGAGATAACAAAGTACCGTCTGCATTAAATCTTGGAGCAGTAAAAATAATATCATAAGCTTGCCAATTACCTGGAGGGCGACTCGCATTGACTAATGGTATATGTTGTTTGTACACTGCAGCAGCTTGACCATTAACATAAGTTGGGTTTTGATAAGAGTCTAAAATTTGAATTTCATATTGTCCCATTAAAAATACACCACTATTTCCCCTTGATTGACCTGCTCCTTTCACAACACTTGGTGTTCTAAATTCTAGATGTAATTGACAATCACCAAAAGATTCATTGGTGATAATATCTCCAGCTCCTTTCACATCTGTTAATGCGCCATCTGGTTCTAATACCCAACCTATTTTCTTTCCATTTCTTCCATGAAATGCACTTAAATCTTTTCCGTTGTATAAAATAATTGCATCAGATGGCGGTTCTGAAATAAAATTTCCTGGCATAACTGCTTTTGGCACAGGGGTCCAAATTTCTGATAAAGAAGCTTCATATGCAATACTATCTTGCCAAGATGCAAATTTTTTTTGCGCATTTACTGTTCCAGCTATTATAAAAATCATAGCAAGGCCAAGGATCGTTTTTTTCATATCAAGCTTTTTATAAATTTATAAAGAATTTTTTTGTTTTCCTCGAATCAGTCCTCTGCATTTTGCTGAACCACATTGACATTCAAAAGGCTCCATGGTATGATCTAAAAATTGTGCATAATCCAAGGTGAGCTCTTCTCCTTTCTGGATGTTTCTATTGGTGACTACATTTAACCCCTGGTATTCGCAATTGGCATCACAGGAGTGATTTTGAGGAGACCACTCTTCTGGTTGTAAATCCCAAAGTATATAAGTGTCTTTACTAATTGGGTAGGCGTATCTTCTGAAATTTAATTTTTCTCTTTCATCCCAATGTTCATCCACATATTTTTTAGTGACAATTCTTTGCGCTCTTTCTTCACCTTTAAAAAGTAAAGTATGTTGTGGTAAATCATATTTTGCATAAATGCCATAACCAGAAATAGAGTTACCCTTGATACTAAATAATTTTTGTTTTCTTTGGTGACGTGCCATTCCTTCCACAATGATTCTTTCTAAAAATCCTCTTTTACCCACACCATCATGCATTAAAATATAATCAGCAGATCCTTCATAGCCTTCGGCATAGAATACAGAGCATGTAAAATTGATTTCTAAGAAAAAGATTTCTCCTTTATGGTTCATTCTAAAATCCATTCTTGCATAACCCACTCCATTAAAAGATAAGAATACCTGTTCTGCAATAGATTGAAGTTGTGCTGAAAGCGCTTTATCTTCCACGCTAATATTAGCATTAGGGTGCAGTTCTGATGTTTTTAATGCATAGGTTTTAAATGCAAATCCTTCTGGAAAAATATATTCAATGGGTTTAAAGCTAGTGCAAGTTCTTCCATCTGCATTACCACAAACGAGTACCGTAAATTCTCTGCCATCTATATATTCTTCTACTAAGGCGCTACCAAATTCATCCAGAATGGCTTTTACTTTTTTCTTCAGATCTTCTAAATTGTTTGCCTTAGATGCATCATCTACACCTAGGCTATCACCTGCTTTGGCAGGCTTTACAAATAAGGGAAATTGTAAATTGCCAGGAAGTGCATCTATTTCATCATAAGATTCAATGACAATATGTGCTGGCGTTTTAACTGACTCACAAAAAGCCAGGTATTTCATAATAGCTTTGGTAGGATCGTATAAATTGGCACTAGGTCCAGTATAAGGAAGCTCTAATAAATCTAAACTAGTAATGACATCAATGGAGGGAACCTTCCATTCTAAATAACCCTCACAGAGATTAATATAGATATCGTACTTTTTTTCTTTAAGCTGTTTAAGTTGTTGGTAAGTGCTTAATTTATTTAAAAATATATGATCAATGGTAGCCTCTGGCATGATCACAGATAAATCTCTTTTAGGATCATAATATTGATAATCTACACCAGAAGTGGAATAATCTGGTTGCAAGACAGCTATTTTTAATTTGGCAAAACTTTCAGCATGATTTAATTGAGGGAGGCTCAGCATAAATTAATTTTTTCTTCTTCTTGCGAATGCATCATTAATAATATGTATGATTAATTCGGTAAAACTTTGATTAGCGTATTTTAAAATTGCACCAATGGAGGTAAAATTTTCATCTTCGCTGATACCACATTGGGCATTTACTTCTAATACATGCGGCTGGCCTGTATGTTTGTCAACTCTTACATCTACTCTTGTATAACCTGTTCCATTCACTGCGGCATATGCTTCCCATGAAACTTTTTGTATATCCATTTGAATAGCAGGGTCGCCTAATTGATATTCATAAAAATTTTCTTCAGAAGGCATAGGACTTTCTTCTTCATATATTTCCCATAGTCTATCAAAAGATAAAAATTTTTCTTGTTCAGGTAAAGAGGCGTGAAACACTCTTTCTACTGGAGGATAAATTTTTGCAAATTCTGGTTGATGATGAGATCCCACAATCATCACTGTATATTCTGGTCCTTCTATAAAAGATTCTGCGATAATACCATCTGTCGCCAAATTCCATCCTCTATATCCTTCAAACATTTTATCTAATTGTGCACTCAATGCAGTTGTATCATTCACTACATTTTTAACGCCCACTCCTAAACTACCGCCAGATACAGCAGGCTTTACAATTAAGGGATTACCTAAAGATTGTATGACTTCTTCTGCATTATAATTTTTATCTTTTATAGCCGCCCACTTTGGTGTAGGTACACCTGCTTCATCAAAAGCCTTTTTCATAGGGATCTTAGAAGTGGTGATTTCATAAAAATCATCGGTCGCGCCGGTATAAATTATTTTTTTAGCTTCCAATGCTTTGATCACAGAAACACCCGGTGCACCATTGATCTCATCTCCATCACAAAGATTCAGCACTATTGGAAAAATGATTCCTTTATCTCTTTCGCCAGCAATTTCTTGAATAATTTTTTTATAATCTTCCAAAGTAACTGGTTGCCATTTCCATGGAATAGCTAATTCATTAAAAACTCTTGTATACTCTTCAATACTTTGACTAAAATCATAGTAGTAAGCCAAATTGGGATCAGGATTATTAATAGAAGGTGCCAATACCCAAACTTTCAAATGTCCTATTGGAACAAAGGGATAAAATAAATGACGAAGATCGCTCAATGCAGTGTTAAATGTTTGGTTATAGTTGCAATGAAGTTATAAAATATATATGAATACAATCTATTATTAGACCCAATTTTATTAGGGGCAAACAACTTATTTTATCCGTCCATTAATATAATATCTGCTATCTAAAATATGGCTGTTGCCCATTGTATAGTTGCTTTACTTTTCATCAAATGAATAGCTATATGTATCAACATGTTATTATATGCGATCAGCAGCAATTATATGCTTTAGGCAGTTATAGTATTTTAAGGGAACAGTCTATGTTTGAGACCTATTGTATGATACAAGACCTTAAAGAGATAGATTATTGGGCCTCCAAACATCCTCAAAGTTTATTGATTTTAGATAGTGCTTTATTGAATTTCAATAATGAGGCTATTTTATTGCATTTTAAATCTTTACAGAAAGAACATCCCATAATGGTCATCATGAATGATGAAGATGACCTGCAATTATTTAAGTTGATTGATGCTGGAGTATCTGTGATGGTAACCAGAAATGTGTCAGAACAAGGATATTTAAAAGCGATGGATATGGCATTTAAGCAAAAGATCTTCTTTTGTGATGAATTGGCAAACAGGGTATATAACCTTGTTTATCAAGTAGATAAGATCAAACAAATTGAAGAAGTCTATGCCCTAGAACCCTATGATAAGTATATTTTAATAAGGGTTTGTGAAGAAGCATCTAGTAAGCAAATTGCTAAAGAACTCTTTTGTAGCAAAAGAACCGTGGAAGGTCATCGAACCAGGTTGATGCAAAAATTAGGCGTAACCAATGTGGCGGGCTTGGTGAAAATCACGCTTCTCACCAAGCTCTACCAACATTATTTAACTAATCCAGGGTTATATGATGTAACGGCATGTCTTAAAACATCTTCTTTATAAAAGTGGATATTCTTAAAATTACCTTGGATATATCCATCTGCTTGATCGGTAAAATGAATATTGTTTGAAAACCTAGATTGACCTCCGGTTATAATCGTTTTTGCTTCCACTTTCTTACCAAAACTAACTGCAGCAACAAAACTATTGCCAGAGAAACCATACCTTTTAATAGTGCCTTCCATTCTTCTACTTTCAAATGCAGGCAATTGACCCCATTTGGAAGAAGTTTGAGCAACAGGAATACTTGCTACATTGTCATTATATTTTTCATTGGGTCCAACTCTCTGGTATCTATTGATATCGCCCCAAGGCAATTCCCATGTTCCATAAAGTTTTTCTAATTGAGCCATACTGGCATCTAATAGGGTTAACTTTTTTTCATTGGGCACTTCATTGACCATGCGATGGTATTTCTTAATCAATTGTGTTCCCTCTTCTTCTGTAGTAGCTGGAGGTATTTGAGCAGCCCATAGCGTTGCCCATTCAATTGCAATACTTGTTGCAATTGAATGCACATCAGCGTTTCTATCCCAAATTGATAAATAATTAATCGCTTTTGATTGACTTGGAGTTAGCTTAATAGTTTTTGAGTACTCCAAAAAGGATGGTAATAAAATATCAAAAGCACTTAAGTATTTATTGTAGCCTAATTGAATTAGTTCATCCAAACTAAGTTGATCTATTTTACTTAATAATCTAACGGCATTGATACCTCTACCGTTTTCGCCATCCGGTGCCATATAGGCTGGGTAATTTGAAGCTTTGGGGCTTTGATCTCCCGCCACAGTAAAAGGAGTAGCATTACAATTTTGTAACCATCCATTGGAAGGATTAATACTAAACACTGTTTCTTCTAATGGATGTATGTCTTGCCAATCAGTTGCTTGAATACTTCCATCTACTGGTTTGGTATAATCGTATGCTGGATTTCTTTTCGGCATAAAATTACCATGCCAATAAGCAATATTTCCTTGTGCATCTGCATATACGGTGTTATTGCTATTGTTAGATAAAAGAGACAATGCTTTTTTATAATCTTCTAAATTTTTTGCTTTTGTTCTTATCCAGCATTCTATCAATGCATCTTTGGATCTATTGTTTTCTTGTAAGCTTAACCATTGATTGTTTTTACTTGCCATGATAGGTCCATGATGGGTTGAGAAAGTTTCAAAAGCTTTTGTTCTGATAATACCATTGTCTATATATTTTAAGGTAATATTTCTAGACTTGATTTTTTTATCTTCTTTTTCAAATTCGTAATATAATTGACCATCCTTTCGCTTTATTTTTTCTAAGTATACATCTGCTACATCCGCATAACTACTGGTATGCATCCATCCACAATGTTCATTGAATCCCTGATAGATAAACATTTGACCCCAAGTCACTGCGCCATATACATTTAATCCCTCTTCACTATTCATATGCATTTCTGATCTAAAGTAAAATGGCACATGTGGATTAATATACAATAATGCATTTCCGTTTTTACTATGTTTAGGCGCAATAGCAAATCCATTAGATCCTTTTAAAGTAGACTCTTCCATTTCAAAAGGTAATTTCTTTTCAAGGGCTGCAACTTCTGTAGGACTAGCTCCATAAAAATTAGCTACATCATTTGCATGAATACCAGCAGATCTTGTAGGGGATACACTACCATCTGTCCACATTAAATGATACCATGGTTTATATTTCAGAATTACTTTCGGTTGTACTTGGGGATGTTTGTACAAATAATAATTGATTCCATCTGCATGTGCCATCAATAATTGTTTTAACCATTCTGGACTATTGTTAAAATCTTTTACGGCTGCTGCACTATCTTGAATTAATTGCATCATTAAATCATCATACAATTTTTTAGGTCCTTCCATTTCTGATTGACGCCCTAACATTTCTAAAAAATTTTTCTCTATCTGAGAAAAATTTTCTTCGCATTGAGCATACATTAATCCAAATACAGCATCTGCATCCGTTTTACCATAGATATGAGGAATTCCCCATTCGTCTCTAATAATTTTTGTTTGCTTTGCATGCTTTTCCCATCTTGCTTTTTCAATAGTGGATGGGCCCTGAGCAAAAACAGCATTTATAAAAATAAATGCTGTTAATACGTTCATCGATATTTTTTTCATATTAAATATTCCAAGTTTTCATTCTGTCTAAATCCACTTTTGCGGCTTGTAATGGAGTTAAGTTTTGATATGATTCTTGTTCGATAATAAAATGGTGCGCGCCACCTATTTCTTTCGCCAATAAACTTACTGCCTTAGGATCTACTACTCCATCACCTAATGTAGTACTTTCATATCCATCATTCATTTCTCCTTTTTCTACTTTGATTTCATCTTTTACATGTAAAGAAGCAAAACGACCAGGGTATTTTTTAATCCATTCAGCACCTCTTGCACCAGCACCATACATGTTTCCAAAATCTAATTGTTGCATTACTTTATTTGGATCAGTATGCTTTAAAATTAAATCATAGATTACTTCTCCATTGACTTTCTCTGTGAATTCAAAATTATGATTATGATAACCAAACATCATTCCATGTTTTTTACATAATTCACCACATTTATTAAATTGGTCTAATTGTACCATTAAGCTATCATAAGAACTTCTTGCTTTCTCATCCATCCATGGACTAATTACATATTCTTGTCCCATGGTAGCAGCATCTTCAATGGTTTTTTTCCATACATCTGTAAAATCTTTCTTAGATGCATCCCAATGCGTTGGGTTCATTACTGTATGGCCACTAGGCATGCTCAATCCTAATCCAGTTAATATTTTTTTAAATTCAGTGGCTTGGTATCCGTAGAATTTTCCATTCACATAGTTAGCATGTTCCACATGCTGGTAACCCATTTTAGACAACGCAGTTAAAGTGCCCAATGGGTTTTTATACATATCTTCTCTAACAGAGTATAATTGTATACCAATTAACATCTGCTTTTTGGCTATCATACTTTCTTTAGACCATAATACTTTAGGTTGTAAGCTGACACCAGCAATAGCAATACCTACATTTTGAAGGAATTTTCTTCTTGAATTTTGCATAACAATCGTTTTAGTCTTTAAACTTACTAAATAATCATTAAACCTAGACTGCACAATAAGGTCTAATCATTAGCCGTTCATCCAAAAAACATGGATGAGCACCTATTATTTTGGATATTAGCGTACATAATTTTACTTTTACGAAATAAATCGTATTCAACGACATGAAAAGAAGCATATTTCTCTTTGGATTTATAGTAACTATATTATTATCAAGTAGTTATACATCTATAGCACAGAATATAACTATTGAAGGTACCGTAATGGATAGTACTATCAAAAAGCCATTGAACTATGCCACCATTTCATTGGCCAATGCAAAAGACTCTTCTTTGATTAGTTTTACCAGAGCCAATGATGCAGGTTTTTTCCAAATCAAGAATGTGCCAGCAGGTAAATATTTGATTTCTATATCTTATGTAGGGTATCAATTTACTTGGTTGGCAGTTAAAGCTGGAACCACTCAAGTATTGTCATTAGGAAATATTTATTTACAAAACACAGCTACCATGTCTGCCGTAACGGTTACTGCAAGAAGACCGCCGGTAGTAATCAATGGAGACTCCATTGAATTTAATTCTGAGAATTTTAAAACTCAACCCAATGCGGTGGTGGAAGATATGTTAAAGAAAATGCCAGGTATTGAAGTGGACAAATCAGGGGGCATCACCGTGAATGGAAAATCAGTAAGTAAAGTATACGTGAATGGTAAAGAGTTTTTTACAGGTGATCCTAAAATGGCTACCAGAAATTTAGCAGCAGATGCAGTAGATAAAATTCAGATATATGATAGAAAATCTGATCAAGCCATGTTTACAGGTATTGATGATGGTAATGATGAAACGGCTATTAATATTAAAACAAAAAAAGATCGCAAGCAATCCACTTTTGGTAAAGTAGGATCTGGGTTTGGTACACCCGGCAGATTTGATGGTCAAGGCAATGTGAATAGAATTAACAATGATGAACAGTTTTCAGTAATTGCCACAGCGAATAACGTTAACAAACAAAATTTCTCGATGGGAGATATTGGAAACTTTTCAGGTGGTGGTGGTGGAAGAGGCGGTGGCGGAGTAACCATTAATTTCTCTGGAGGGGACGGAGGTACAGATGCTAACTCAAGAGGTGTAGCAGAAACCTTTTCTTTAGGAGGTAATTATTCTAATTTATTGAACGATAAAAAAATGGATTTCAATGCCAATGCAAATGGCAGTGATGTGACTAGATATAACACTAGTAATTCTTTTACGCAAAATTTAATTCCAGGAAATAATTTTAATAGAACCAGTAATGCTGTTTCTGATTCAAGAAACCAACAACAAAGATTTAATGCTACTATAGATAATAAGGTTTCTGAGACATTCTCTTTTAAATATACACCAAGCGTATCTGTTCAGCACAATACTTCTAATAGTGAATCATCTACTAGCACTTTCTTGCCAGATGGAACACCTACGAATGGGACATTGACGAAATCTTCCAGTGTAACGGATGCAACCAATTTTGCCAATACTTTATTGTTAAGAAAGCGTTTTGCTAAAAAGGGCAGAACTATTTCTTCTACTATTACACAAGGTTACAATGAGTCATTATCAAATGGTAGTCAATTCACCGATCAGTTGTTTTATAATTTCGGCGTCTTAACAAAAGATTCCATTCTAGATCAACAAAACAAGCGTAAAAATTTAACCCAATCTTATTCTGCTAATGTAGTGTATACAGAACCTATTTCTAAAAAATCCTTATTGGAGTTTAATGCTTATTTAAATAGAAGCAACAGCTCTACTAGCAGAAAGGTATTTGATAAAAATGCAGGTAATAATCAATATGATTTATTGAACAATAGATTGACTAATGAATTTAGTAGTGAATACACTTATGCAGGTGGCGGAATGAATTATAGATTGAATCAAAAAAAATATAATTTTTCTACTGGATTCTCTTTACAAAATGCAATGCTGAATGGTATTAATACAAGTGTTAATACAAAAATTAAACAGGAGTTTAAAGATGTATTACCATCTGCTAATTTCCAATATAATTTTTCACAAACCCAGAACTTCAATTTCAACTATCGAACTTCAACCAATCAGCCTTCACTAACACAATTGCAGCCGGTATTAGATCAATCCAATATCAATAACCAAACTATTGGTAATCCTAATTTGAAAAGAACATATAATCATAATATCAATCTAAGATTCTTCTCTACCAAGATTTTGGCGCAAAGAAATTTCTTTGCCTTATTGAATGCGCAAATTGCCAATAATTCCATTGTGAATTATGATAGTATATTGCCCACAAGACAAACCTTATCGAAGCCAGTCAATGTGAATGGAGTTTATAGAATTAACGGTAGTGTCAACTATGGATTTGGTGTGAAGAAATTATATTCAAGATTCAACTTCGGTTTAAATGTGGGATACAATAATAATGTGAACTATGTAAATGGTGCATTGAATACCACTATTATTCAATCAGCAGGACCTAGTTTGAACTATGCGTATTCTTTAGATGAAAAAATGGATTTGAATATATCTGTTAGACACAATTATAATATTACTAAAAACGAAGTGAATCCAGCATTGAATACCAATTATGTTTCTAGAATATATGGCGCAGACCTAACCAATTACTTACCATGGGATTTTGTGTTAAACCAATCTATGAATTATACCATTAATGAAGGAAGAGCTCCTGGATTTAACACAGCAGTACCTATTTGGAATGCTAGCATATCTAAGTTTTTCTTCAAGAACAAAAGAGCCGAATTAAAATTAAGTGCATTTGATTTATTGAATAAAAATGTGGGTATTTCAAGAAATGTAACACAAAACCAAATCGTAGACCAATCGTATAATGTAATCAATCAATATTTCTTAATTGGATTTACCTACAGTTTACAAAAATCTGGATTAGGTGGTAGGAAAGGTGGACCAAGGGTAATGACTATGAGAATGAATTAATCAAATATGTATCTTTAATATCCTAAACAATTCAACATGAAAAAAATCATTTTTTCTTTATTGCTAATCAATATAGTGTCTATCTCAGCAATAGCTCAAATGAAAGAAGGTAAAATTTCTTACGAAAGAAAAGTAAACATGCACCGTTTTATTACCGATCCGGAAATGAGGGCAAGAATCCCAGAATTTAGAACAGATAAATTTGAATTATTGTTTACAGAACAAGCTAGCTTGTTTAGAACAGTAGTGGATGATGAAGCTCCAGATCCTTTTGCCAATAATGGTGGTGATAGAGGCGGTGGACCTAGATTTATGATGAGAATGCCTGAAACTTCCACCTACACTGATATAAATACTCAAATGCAATATGAATCAAGAGGAATGTTTGAGAAAACTTTTTTAGTAGTTGATTCTTTAAAGCAAAACAAATGGAAAATCTCTGGCGAAACAAAAACCATTGCAAAGTATTTATGTAAGAAGGCGACTACAATGGTTGCTGCACCACAACAAGTACGTATGCGTTTTGGCAATGGTCCAAGAGCTGCAGAAGATACAACTGCCCCTAAACCAAAAGAAGTGGAATTGGTGGTTTGGTATACAGAAGAAATTCCAGTATCTGTAGGTCCAGATAGTTATGCAGGTTTACCCGGCGCTATTCTAGAAGTGGATACAGACAATGGTTCTAATGTAATTATGGCTACTGAAGTGTCAACAAAATTTCCTAAAAAAGAATTAGTACAACCTACCAAGGGTGATAAAATGAATAGAGCACAATTCCAAGATGCCATGAAAAAGATCATGGAAGATATGCAAAGAGGTGGCGGTATGGGTGGAATTAGAATTAATAGAGGAGGAAACTAAAACAAATCATATTTCCAACCAATTACAATGCTGCGTGGCTCCCCAATATAATAGGAGTACGCAGCATTTCCTTTTACACTAAAGTTTCTAGTGGCCATGGTGGAATAATAGGTATTGGTTGCGTTTAAGATATGCAACCAAAAACTATGTTTACGAATAGCGTAGTTGGTTCTAAAATTTAATAAATCAAATCCAGGATATTTAGTTTGATTAATTTCATCCATAAAATAACTGGATTGATGTTGCCACTCAAAAGAACTATTGAATTGTTTGGTCCAATTGAATTGAATTTGTGTATTGCCCCAAAATGCAGGTGCTGCGCTCATTCGTTTCCCACTAATATCCACCCCTTTTAATATAGTATTTCGATATTCATGAATGGCATTAGTAGCATTCAATGTTAATTCAATCAATTCGTTCATTGGATAAACAAATTTATATTCAATTCCATAATGAGTAGTGGCTCCGGTATTTTGATTTAGATTCACTCCATCTGGTTGCCTAACCGAAACAATTTCATTGGTCCCGTTTAATTGGTAAATACTTATTTCTGCTTGTATTTTTTTGAATCTCAACCATCCACCTATTTCATAATTCACAAAAGATTGTGGCAATAAATAGGGCACCCTGATGGCATTGTATATTTCTGTTATTTGAGGAGGCACAAAACCCTGGCTGTAATTTAAATAAGCACCCACATACTGTTTATTGTATGTAAAACCAATTTTGGGACTCCAATTGGTAAAAACATTATTGGAAGAGGGTGTTCCTGAACTTAGTGCATTATTGTATTGATATTCAAAATGATCATATCTCAATGAAGCATTATAATTAAACCCGTTACCAATCTTGCCAATAAAATTTCCATACAATGCTTTATTATAAATATTCGTTGAGTAGTTGGTCATTATTGAATCTGGATTCTTTGCACTATAACTTGTGTATTTATTTAAGGATAGATTTTTATAGATATCAATATAGGAAGCTTGTAGTTTTTGCTTGGTTAGATCAAGGTAGGCTCCGAATATGAATTTAGCTTGAAGAGGCTTGAGGGTGTATTGGTTTTGTAGATCCACGACCCAAGCATCAAAACGATTGCTATTGATTTGTCCTTTAAATTGAGTGGGAATATTTGTAGATGCGATGGAGTAGGTAGGATTTTGATCCATTGTATTTCCGCGATACATGAAATTGGCAACCCATTTGGATTTTTCACTAATGGCGTATTCAATATGTTGTCTCCATCTTAATAAATCAATTTTTCTAAATGTAAAACTTTGTAAACTACTAAAATCTTTGTTTACAAAGCGAATGCTATCAACAGAGCCGATCATCTGTGTATAATAATGTATGTATTGTAAAGTTTGATAGCCACTCCATTTTGAATTAAAAACAAAATCTTTGCGAATACTTATAGCATTCTTATTGAAATCGGAATATTCTAGTGTACCATTTTTTTGATCGGTCCAGCTAGCATTGATATTCCATCCTCCTTTAGGGGTTGGTAAAAGATATTTAAACTCCATTTTCTTTAACCCCGTAGAATTAATAAAACTTGAAATACTTAATTTTTTGATGATGGGTTTTTCAGAAAGTATATTAATCACACCGCCAATGGCTTCAGCTCCATACAGAGCAGACGCTGGTCCCTTAATTACTTCAATGGAATGAATATTACTGGTGTTGATTTCAATTAATGCATTACTACTAAATAACCCACTCGTTCTAATGGGTAATCCATCTTCTAAGTATAAATACAATCCTTTTAAAGAAATGGGTTGACGAATACTCATCATATGTTGCTCGCCCCCGATGGTGGGCATATATACACCACTTACTTTATTTAATAAGTAGTCAACTCTTGATGCTTTTGTCGCTTCAATTATTGTTGGAGATAAAATAGAAATAGCAATCGGCGCTTCTGATCTTAACTGACTAAGTTTGTTTCCAGATACAATCACTGGATCAAGGGTTTGAGCACTGCTGTCTTTTTGCTGACCCCATCCAAGGGTGCTGATCATTATAGTCAAGCTAAATAAGACAATGCCACATTTCATAACGCAAATGTAGTGCTAAAGCATACAACAAAAAGCCCCCGAGTGATCGGAGGCTTCAGTCATCTTTCTTATTATATACTTAAAACACTATTCGTTGTTCCGAATACATTTTGGATTGATTCAGAAGTCGGGTCAGAGATCCAGTTCTTCTTGTCCACTAGATATTTAAATTCGTGCTGAGAATCTTTTGGAAGGTTTACATCTGCACTAAAACTGCCATCTTTTTTCTTGGTCATCGCCAACCCTTTTTTCCATTCTCCGTTCAATCCTAGAATTTCTACTTTCTTTGCTTCAACCTCTACATTGAATTTTACTTTACAATAGTCTTTGGTCTTGAAATATTTCTTCTCGATCATAGTTAATGTGTTATTTGTACACTTTATACCCAAAAGACCTAAAAGTAACCCAAGGGGGCATAAAAAAAGGGCCAAGCATGCTTGACCCTCTTAATAATCCATAGCTTTCCCCCAAAAGCTGACACAATGTTATTCTAATTGAAAAATTTAATTAGGTAAATAGTTACCAATTAGGATCCTTTATAGGTTATTTCTTATATTTGAGTTATAAATAATCATAATATATTGGTTACTTTCCTATTTAATTAATTGATTAATAATACTTTATATGAAAAAAGGGTTATTCGTAATTTTATGCTTAATACTGTTTACAAATAGTCTTTTTGCTCAATTTGTATCCTGTGATACCAGTTATAAAGTGCCCTATTCGCCTTTATTACAGAAAATAAATGGACTTAAAGGGTATTATGGTAGTGTTAAATTAAATATTTTAAATAGAATATTACCATTGAGCAATTGTTCTTTGAGTGCCAATGCCGAAGAGGTTTTCAAAAATGGAGATCAGATTTATATATTCTTAGCGCAGACTGGTTTTATTTATAAGATGAGCGAACCTCAAGACAGCATGGTGGTTTTTTCCAAAATTGACCATACCTATAATTTAAACTACAATATTGATTGTTATAATTTTTCCTATAAGGGCAATATATATAATTATGGAGGATATGGATTTTGGCAAAAAACAGGACATCTAAGAAGGTATAATGGAGTGGATAAGGAATGGGATATTGTTCCAACCAATATTGAAGTAATCCCTGGTGGGTATGAATGGTATTCCAAAAACGAGGGTAAAATGTATGTGCCTTTTCAGAAAATTGAAAAAAGGTTTTTAAAAGATCCCATTTATAAAACTGGGGAATATGATTTTAAAAGCTATGTATTGGATATTAATAAAGCAGATTGGAAACATGTAGGCAATGTTTCGAATGATCTGAAAAAACTAATATTACAACAAGACAATTATTTATGTCTAAAAATAGATTCTGGTAATTTATTTCTAATCAATGATGAAGCATATTATTTAAATTATATTAATAATAAAGTTTACAAATCTAAACAAGCCGATATCAATCAATTTCTTTTAAGAAATTCTCAAAACACACCTATCTTTTATCATCAAGGAATCATTTATATATATAATGTAATTGATAAAACATTTAAAACCTGGAATTTAGATTTGAATAATTTTAGTGAATTAAATTTTACCATTTGGACGTTTGATTACACTACTTATTATTTTGTTATTGCCCTGGTGATGTTATTGGCGTTATGCATAGTTTCCTACATGACGATAAAAAGAAAAATTAAATCAAGATTACAAAATGCGCAGTTAAAAATGCTAAAAACCGATTCCATAAATCAAGCATTTGCAGGAGTGGAGCTCAATTTAATTGAACTATTGTTAGAAGAACATAAAAAGGGAAATAAGGTAGAAATACATCAAATGAACCATGTTTTAGGTATTAAGGATAAGAATATTGGCTTACAGAAAAAAGTGAGAAGTGATGTAATTAATTCTATCAATGATAAATATCAATTTATTACACAAGCAAATATTTTATTAATTAGTAGTGTAAGAAAAGTAGACGACAAGAGGTTCTTTGAATACTTTATTACAGACACTGAGATCAATAATATTCAAAGAATCATCAAATCCAATTAATGGTTCATTAAACACTTGGAGCTGCAGCTTTAATTTCACTATTTACTCCAGCTTCAAACTGTTTAAAGTTATTGATAAATAATTTAGCTAAGTCTTTCAGTGCCTTATCATAGGAAGTAGGGTCTTTCCAAGTATTTTTGGGTTGTAATATTTTTTGATCTATCCCATCAATATGGGTTGGAACTTGAAAATTAAACACTTCAAAATTTTCAAAATCACCTTTCTTCAAACTACCGTCTAGTGCAGCTTGAATCATTTGACGTGTATCTTTTAAAGACATTCTATTACCCTCACCATAAGCACCACCAGTCCATCCTGTATTGATTAACCAAACGGTACAATGTTGTGCATTCATTTTGTTGCCTAATAAATTGGCATATACATTGGGGTGAAGTGGCATGAATGGTGCACCAAAACAAGCACTAAAAGTTGCTTTAGGACTTTTAATGCCTTCTTCCGTTCCTGCAATTTTAGCCGTATAACCACTGATAAATTGATACATGGCTTGTTCGCTGCTTAATTTACTAATCGGAGGCAAAACACCATATGCGTCACAGGTTAAAAAGAAAATATTTTTAGGTGCAGAAGCTACACTTGGAATGGCAATATTATGAATATGATGAATTGGATAACTTACTCTTGTATTTTCAGTGATACTTGCATCTTCATAATTCACTTGATTGCTATTTGGGAAAAATTGTATGTTCTCTAACAATGCTCCATCCTTGATGGCTCCAAAAATATCTGGCTCGTTTTCTTTATTTAGTTTGATGGTTTTAGCATAACATCCTCCTTCAAAATTAAAAACTGATTTGTCACTCCAACCATGTTCATCATCACCAATCAATTTTCTATGAGGATCTGCACTCAAGGTGGTCTTGCCTGTGCCGCTTAATCCAAAAAATAAAGCGGTATCTCCCTCTACCCCTACATTAGCACTGCAATGCATACTTAATACCTGTCGTTGTTGCGGCAATAAATAATTTAAAATCGAGAATACGCCTTTTTTAATTTCACCTGTATAACCAGAGCCTCCAATAATAATTTCTTTTTTATTCAAACAAATGATGGCAAAATTACTTGCATTGGTTTTATCTATAATTGGGTCTGCTAAAAAACCAGGTGCATGTAAAATGGTCCACTCTGCATTGAATATATCTAATTTATTTTCCGGTACGCCAATAAACATATTATTTACAAATAAAGCTGCCCAAGGTAGTTCTGTATAAACTCTTATTGAAATTTGGTATTCTGGATCTGCACAAGCAAACACATCTCTTATCCAAATTTCTTTTTGTTGATTTAAATGATTTTTAATTTTCTCTCTTAATGAAGTAAAAAGGGATTCTTCAATAGGGTGATTAAACCCACCCCAGTCAATGGTTGTAGCGGTGATATCGTCTTTAACAAAATACTTATTCTCTGGACTTCTTCCTGTGAATTTTCCTGTACTTACACAAAGTGCTCCGGTATCAGAAAGTTTTCCCAAACCAAGATCAATAGTTTGTTGAATTAAATGATCGGGACTGTCTTGATAATGAATAATAGGTTGATCAATGATATA
>Ga0222712_10003498_pt1 | contig 17051 bp, 12 predicted proteins | sample C33_657DmetaG_FD_165043 | JGI IMG/M metagenome (GOLD analysis project Ga0222712, IMG submission 165043) | Estuarine water microbial communities from San Francisco Bay, California, United States - C33_657D | ecosystem: Environmental > Aquatic > Marine > Unclassified | place: USA: California...
ATTGGTTCCACGTCTTTTCAGTTTTACGAACGATCCCACGACATCATGGATATCAATCCTGTTCTGAATTTCCTGTATGGTTTGTTGAGAGATCAAAGTGGTGTAAGGGTTGAGGGTGCGCGGGGGGTGACCTGTTAAATGGAATAAGTGAAATTACGAAGTTTTTCCAAAATGGGACTCCTGTGCTGGGGAGTCAGTTGCGCAGCTCAAAAAAATAAACAGGCTGAAAATGTCAATAAAAAAACACTTCATCCAAAAACACATAGCCCATTTGCCCCTTTTCCTGGTGCCATGCGGGAAGTGATTTGAGTGGAAACATTTCTATTTCAATGTAGGCATAATGGCCAGGTTTTATGGGAACCACATATGGTATGGATGCATTGGGTCTTCGCTTGAGGGGCATTTCTGGGGAAAGGCTTCCGATTGTTTTTAGGCTTTTTGGGTTTTTTCCTCCTTTGATGGTGATTTTGGTGGGAGGGAAAACAGATGCTCCAGAAGAATTTGTCATGTCTGCTGCACTTATAACAATTTGCTGGAGGTTCGGATTGCGGCCAAAATGGAAACCAGCCTTGAAGTTTTCCTTTTTGAATCCGAGCCAGCTGTTATAAAGCTGATCGGCGGTTTGACTGAACCCCTTTTTGCCATCAATGAGAATTTTGGCCCCAAATGTTTTACCCCTGTTCGGCTTGCTCAGCAAGGTTGCGGAGTCACAGTCAATGCCCTTTGGGTAAACTGTAAAGTCTATCATTTCACTGGTTATCCAACCTTCCAAAGTGGTCACTGCCTTGATGCGCATCAAATCCCTTGTGTACAATTCTCCATTGTAAAATTTCCCATTGGCTGAATCAGGAGTCAATCCGTTTGTCGTGTACCTGATTTTTGCGTTGGGAAACGGATTTTTCAATGCAACCTTTACCTCATTTTCAAAGATCAGGTTTTCATCGTTTTCAGGGTAGGGTGGGGACAGTTGCAAGACTTCATTTTTATTTGCCTGATAGCCCATTTCCCATTTTATGTTGGAGGACTTGCTTTTCAGCACAACAAGATCCTTCACTCCAATGCTTGTATTCCAAACAAAAACATGTTTGAGGGAAGTCATTTTTACAAGCGGTAAAATTGCCTGAAGGCCAATGGATGTATTTACAACAGAGAGCTGCTCCAGTTTTTTTAGTGACAACAATTTGTTGATGCCATCACCAGTTATGGATGTTGAATTTAGGTTTAGTTTTTCCAAGTTTACAAAATCTGCGAGGATTGAAAAAACCTGGTCGTCAACGGGCATCCCAGACAGGTTGATTTCAACAATTTGTTCACTTATTTTTTTGCATTCTCTCAATTGTTTGATGTCAAATTTTTCCTTCAGTGAGAATTTTACAACAAGTGCAGGGCTTGTTGCAGAAACCTTCAAGACCCTTCTGAACGGATTGTTCAAACTTTCAATTGCTGATGCAGAAGCCGCAGGAAAAAAATATTTTTTTTCAAATGCAGTTTCGTTGTCGCTGTCTGATTTCTTTTTGCCAAAACTAAAAAAATTTTCTCCATGCGTGAGGATTCCTCCAAAGTGTCCCCCTGCAATTGTTGTCACAACGGTAAATACCAAGACTGTGTACCATAAAACTGGTTTTGTCTGAAGCAGTTTGTTCAGATAGATGAGTGCATGACTGAGCAATGCAGTGGAGATCCCTAGCCATTGGTGAATGTTAAGTGAACCTTCCTCGTATTTTCCTGATGCTGCAAGCAGAAAGCCTGCAATGGCTGTCAATGTTGAAGCCAATGTTGTGCAGTACAACATGAGTTCAAGTGCCCCGGCAATATTTTTTTGGCTACTTCTATTTCTGGCAAACCAGGAGAGGGGAAGCAATAATAGGATGAGGGTAATGGGCAGGTGTAAAACAACTGGATGAATTCTGCCTGCAAACAAAACTGACGGAGGCAAATTGCTCAGGTCCACAAAGCAGAACATCAGCATGAATACCTGCAATACAAGAATTGTGTTTGATAATATGGTGAGGCGGTTCATCACATTTTACCCATGTGTTTTTATTCAATGGTGAGATGCATGTAAAACAGGTACAAGAAATTGCCAGCACCAAAACCGGTAACCCATCAGTAAAAAAATACCTCATCTACAAACACCCATCCTTTGTCACCCTTTCCTGGATGCCATTTGGGCAATACGTTTACTGTCGTTGCCTCGATTTCGATGTATTTGTATTTCTTTTTTTCAACTGGAATGACAAATGGAATAAGGTGCTTCCTCCTTTTTTCTTTGGGTTGTTCCGGAACAAGGGTCTTTAACACCTTCATGGAACCGGGAGATTCCCCACCTTTGACGATTATTTTTTTTGCGGGCATCACATAGCCATCAACACTTTCAACGGTGCTCAATAAAATCTCTTTTATTTCCTCGCCTTTTGAGAAATATATGCCAGCCTTGAAGGAGTTGTCGCGGAATCCCAGCCAATTCACATTGAGGTTGCCTGAAGAACCCTTGACAAGATCAGTCAACGTCAGTGCACCTTGCCCCTTGTATTGTTTATCAGGAGGGTTGATCATTCTGATGGAATCAGGCTTGAAGCCCTTCAAAAAGAAGGTATTGTCTGCTGTGTCGCTGGTTTTCCAGCCTTGGGCTACCGAAATGGCTTTTATGCGCATCATGCCGGTTGCAGGAAAGGGCTTTGTGTAGAGTGTGCTGCTCAGGGAGTCTGGCGGGCTGCCATCCGTAGTGTAGCGGATTTGAACACCTTTCATTTGGGTTTTAAAGGCAATCAATTCGTCAGGGCCAAATATCCGCTTGTCTGCATCAAGGAATCTTGGAATGGTGAGCTTCAGCAATTCATTCTTATCGGGAATGTAGCCCAGGTCCCAACCAACTTTGGGATATTTTTTCCGGAGACCAGCAATGTCAGCTTCTGTGATGGAAGTGTTCCAAAGGAATACCTTTTTTAAGTTAGGCATGTTTCCCAAGGCATCCATCATTGGCAAACCAACTGATGTACTTGCAAGAGAAATCTGTTCCAGTTGCTTGTTGGCTTTCAGAATGTTCAGGTTTTTGCCTGAAATTAAAGTGCCGTTGAGGTTGATGCGTTCAATATTTTCGAACGAAGACAGGACAGGGATGGCATTATCATCAGCAGGCATGCTGGACAGGTTGACCTCAATGATTTGTGAAGCGATGCTCTTGCATTCTTTCAACATGTTCAGGTCGTATTTCTCCTTGAGATAAAACTTGACGCTGAGGGCTGGTGATGTTGAGGACAATGGCAGAATTCTTCTGAAGGGGGAGTTGAGTGTTTCTATTGTAGATGTGGAAGCGGCTGAAAACGAATATGTTTTTTCCAGTTTTGGAACAGGGACATCTTTGATGATCTTGGCAACGATTGTTCTCAGCACATTCGTGTCTGGCAATGAATGGTAAGTGGTTTTGGGATTTGCTCCTGCCCTGATCCATTCCTGGAACAAAAGAATTTCTGCAGCACTGAGCTGAGCCTTTCCTTTGGGCGGCATGTGTTTTTTGTCATCCATGTCCAACAACAACCTTTCGACCATTGGACTCTTTTCCGGATCTCCTGCAACCCACATGGATCCTGACTTCCCGCCCTTCATCATTGAAGACAGGTTTTTCATGTTCAACCCACCTTTTGTCTTTTGATCGTTATGGCATTCCACACATTTTGCTGCAAGAATTGGTTGTACAGCACCATCAAAGACAGTTGTTTTGTCTGTAAAAGTGGCCACAGCAATTGAAGGCTTTGGGTCTGCGTTAAATGTAAAAAATCCCTCGCCATGCGTTAGGCTCCCTCCATAGTGACTTCCGACAAGCATTGTAACCAAGGTTGTTGTCATGGCAGTATTCCAAACAATGGCACGCTGTCTAAAAGTTTTTTTGATGTACACCAGTGCATGTGTTGAAAATGCAACTGCAACACCAAGCCATTTGTGAAAACGAAGTGATTCTTCGTCATATCCGCCTTCAGCTGCCAGCAAAAATCCTGCCAGTGCAGTAAGTGTTGAGATCAATGCTGTATAGTGAAGCAACAGATCAAACAGTGTTGAAAGATTTTCTGCATCTTTATTTCTCTGCAGGTAGATGGAAAAGGGTATTGACAAGAGAATAAGCGTGATGGGCAGGTGCAATACAACAGGATGAAATCTTCCGGTAAATAAAACAAGCTGGGGAAGTACACTCAAGTCTACGAAACAGAATACGAGCAGAAAAACCTGCAACACAATGAGCAGGTTGGAGACGATAAAAAGATGTCTTGACATAGATGTTTTTTCTTAGGGAAAAATAGCTAGGCAATGATTCCATTGACCACCTGCCCTGCAACATCGGTAAGCCTGTAACGCCTGCCCAAATGCCGATAGGTAAGCTGCTCGTGGTTGATTCCCATCAGGTGAAGAACAGTTGCATGAAAATCGTGAACGCTCACGGGATCTTTGATGGGATTGTAGCCAAATTCATCCGTCTCTCCATAAACCATTCCAGGTTTTATCCCGCCACCGGCCATCCAGATGCTGAAACATTTTGGGTGATGGTCGCGTCCATAATTGGCCACATCAATTTTGCCTTGGCAATAATTGGTTCTTCCAAATTCACCTCCCCAAATCACCAGCGTTTCGTCCAGCAATCCCCGTTGTTTGAGGTCTTTGATCAGGCCAGCTGATGCCCTGTCAACATCCTCAGCTTGCATGCGCATGTCGTTGGCAAGGTTCCCATGTGTATCCCAGCCTTGGTGATAGAGTTGAACAAAGCGGACTCCTGATTCTGAAAGCTTTCTGGCCAGCAGGCAGTTGGCGGCGTATGTGCCAGGAACAAGACAATCCGGGCCATACAGCTTGATGGTGGTATCAGATTCCTTGCTGAGGTCGGTCAATTCAGGCACTGCACTTTGCATCCTGTAGGACATTTCGTATTGCTTGATCCTGGTATTGATTTCCGGGTCTCCAAAATTTTCAAATGCTTCTGAGTTGAACTTTGCAAGCTGGTCAAGCATGTCTCGACGGCTTTGCTTGTCATGTCCTTCGGGATTTTTAAGATAAAGTACTGGGTCTTCACCGCTGCTGAATACAACTCCCTGGTGGACACTGTCAAGAAAACCATTGGTCCACAACTTTGAATAAACGCCCTGGCCGTTGCCCCTTCCACGCGACAAAAGAACAGTGTAGGAGGGTAGATTGGAGTTCTCACTGCCCAATCCATAGCTCATCCAGGCACCCATGCTGGGTCGATTTCCCTGTTGTGCACCTGTTTGAAAGAATGTCAATGCAGGGTCATGGTTGATGGCTTCTGTGTTCATTGTTTTCACAATGCATATGTCATCAGCAATGGACGCTATATTGGGGAAAAGCTCCGAAATCCAAGCACCTGATTGACCATGTTGTGAAAACCCAAAGGTTGATCCTACCAGAGGGAACTTTTCCTGGTTGGCGGTCATGCCTGTTAGTCTTTGGCCCATCCTGATGGAGGCTGGCAGTTCCTCACCATGCATTTTGTTGAGCAGTGGTTTGTAATCAAAGGTCTCCAGTTGGGAAGGGGCCCCATTTTGAAAGAGGTAAATGATCCTTTTGGCCTTGGGTGCATATTGGGCAAGTCCCAATGGAATGGTTTGCTGTTGATCGACACCGAACAGCTGGTCCTTGAACAGCATTGAGCCCAATGCAGCACTTCCGAATCCTAAACCGGCCTTTGTAAGAAAATGTCTTCTGGTGACATTCAGCCTGAATTGTTTTTCCTGGTTTTCCATGGTTTTATTTTACGGTGGTTTCGTCCAAGTTGAATATCATTTGGTTTACCTGCATGAGCGCGGCTGTTTCAGCAATGTTTTTTGTTTTGATCTGTTCAAATTCTCCAGCTTTCAAGAATTGTTCAGCATTTTCCTTGTGAAGGGTGAACTTGTTTTTTTCTTGCTGGTAGTAGGCTTTGAGCATTTTCATTTCGTTTTCAGTTGCTTTTCTACACAGTACCTGACGGAACATCCTGTCCAATTTCTGGTCCTCAGAAAGTTTCATGTTTGCAGTTCGCTGTGCCAAAACCCTGGCAGCCTCAAGCAGTTGAGGGTCATTCATCAACACCAAGGCTTGGAGGGGGGTGTTGGTCCTTGACCTGGTCACTTCGCATTGGTCGCGGGTACTGGCATCCATGATCAGCAAGGAGGGAGGAGGGGCTGTCCTTTTGATGAAATTGTACAACCCTCTTCTGTAGAGTTTATCACCCTTGTCCTGTACATATTTTGCAAGCTCACCCCGACCGGATGTGGTAGACTCCCAAACCCCTTTTGGTTGGTATGGTTTCACACTGGGACCACCAATTTCGGGATTGATGATGCCGGCTGCACTGAGTACCAGATCACGCTGCAATTCCGCACTCAGCCTTAACCTTGGGAAAAAGCTGTAGTATTTATTGTCCGGGTCTTTTTGTGCTTTGTCAGTGGGTCTTTTGGCGGATTGCCTGTATGTTGTAGAAGTAACAATGAGGCGAATGAGTTTTTTGATGTCCCATCCTGTCTCCCTGAATTCTACTGCGAGCCAGTCCAGCAATTCTGGGTGTGATGGCAACTCGCCTTGCATACCAAAATCACCCGAAGTTTTGACCAATCCACGTCCAAACAATTCATTCCAAATCCTGTTTACGTAAACCCTTGCTGTCAATGGATTTTCCGGATCAATCATCCACCTTGCAAGGCCAAGCCTGTTTTGTTGGTATTTCTTTGTGTTATAAGACAAGATGGCGGCAGGTGTTGCCATCTGCACTGTATCTGCTTTTTGGTCATACACACCTCTTCTAAGCAATTGGGTCTCACGGATGGAAAGACTGTCTTTCATGATCATCACACTGACATCCATAGTGTCTTTCTTGTTGATGAAATTCAGTACTGTGGAAACATCAGCACTGGTGATTTTCATGCTTGGTGGATCTGCAAATGAAGCATCTATGGTTCCAACAAGCCCCTTTTCCGGTACTTTATCGAAAAAGGCAAACATGCTGTAGTAATCCTTCTGGGAAACGGGATCGTATTTGTGGTCATGGCATTTGGCACATTCCAATGTAATGGCCAGGAATGCCTTGCCAAAAGTATTTGTCCTGTCGCTGACGTATTCGATCCTGTATTCTTCATCAATGACGCCCCCTTCCTGGGTAATTTTATGGTTTCTGTTGAAACCGGTTGCAAGCAGTTGCTCCTTTGTAGGATTTGGCAAGAGGTCACCAGCAATCTGCCAGGTCAGAAACTTGGAAAATGGATAATTGCTGTTGAATGCGTGGATGACCCAGTCGCGCCAGGGCCACATCGTGCGCAAGCCATCATCTTGATAACCATGGCTGTCTGCATACCTTGCAAGGTCCATCCATTGGATGGCCATTTTCTCTCCGTAATGCTTGCTGGAAAGCAGCTCATCGACAACTTTCTCATATGCATTGGGAGATTGGTCTGCAAGAAATCTTTCCTGTTGTTCAATGGTTGGTGGAAGCCCTGTGATGTCCATGGAAACCCTTTTCAGCAATGCTTCCCTGCTTGCCTCTGGATTGGGTGTCATGCCAACCTCATCCAATTTTGAAAAGATGAAATGGTCGATGGGGTTTCTTGGGTTCAGGTCTTCATCCGCAACTGGAATTTTGGGCCTGACGGGAGCAATGAAAGACCAATGCTTCTTGTATTTGGCTCCTTGGGAGATCCATTTTTTGATGATGGCAATCTCTGTTTTGGTTAGGGAAAGATTTGAGGAGGGTGGTGGCATCACTTCCGCAGTGTCTGTTGTGATTAAACGGGCATACAAAGCAGATTGCATTGGGTCTCCTGCAACAATCACGTGTTTTGAAGGGTCTTCTTTTAGTGCTGCAAAAGCACCCTCTTCTGTATCCAGCCGAAGATCTGCCTGTCGTTTATTGGCATCGGGCCCATGGCACTTGAAGCAGCGGTCAGACAGGATGGGCCTGACATGGAAATTAAAGTCTACCACATCAGGAATGGCATCCTCTTGCTCATTCCCGGAAGTAAAAAAATAAAAGCCAATTCCCATCAGCACAATCGCTGAGGAGGTTACCAAAATCTTGTTTTTGGCCAATTTGATCAGTAGTTGGGCGTTTGTCATTTTACAGGCATCATTTCAGCTTGAAAGTTAATGATTTTTATGGATTAATTGTTTAAACCAAGTGCATGATGTTTTGCATGCTTAAGGCAGCATGAATTGTTTAGTTTTGCTGAACCTAAAGCCCAAATACATGACCTTGAATCACCCCCCGTTTTTAACCCATGCCGACCTTTTGAAATTTGTGATGGAAATGGCAGAAGTATGCAGCCCCAAAGATATTCGCTGGTGCAACGGATCAAAGAAGGAGTACGATGAACTGTGCCAGCTGCTGGTCGACAACAAAACATTTACAAAACTCAATGAAGAGCGATGGCCCAATAGTTTCGCATGCAACTCAGACCCCAGCGATGTCGCCAGGGTAGAGGACAAAACCTTCATTTGCAGCAGAAGAAAAGAGGACGCCGGCCCTACCAACAATTGGGAGGATCCAAGGGAAATGAAGGCCAGGATGAAGGCATTGTTCAGCGGTTCAATGAGAGGACGCACGATGTATGTTATTCCTTTTTGTATGGGGCCGCTGGGATCACCGCTTTCAAAAATTGGTGTTCAAATCAGCGATTCTGCTTATGTGGTGGTCAACATGCACATCATGACAAGGGTTGGCGATGAAGTGCTTCGATTGTTGGGACAGGATGGAGAATACATCAAGTGTCTCCATTCCTTGGGGGCGCCACTTGAGCCAGGGCAGGCAGATGTTCCCTGGCCATGCAATCCAACCACCAAATACATTGTTCATTATCCAGAAGACAGGGCCATTGCCTCTTATGGTTCTGGTTATGGGGGCAACGCATTGCTCGGAAAAAAGTGTTTTGCGCTCCGCATTGCTTCTGTGATGGCCAAGGAAGAAGGTTGGCTGGCTGAACACATGCTGATTTTGGGGGTGGAAGATCCCAAGGGCAGAAAGACATATGTTGCTGCAGCATTCCCAAGTGCTTGCGGAAAAACGAATTTTGCCATGTTGATTCCTCCGGCAGACATGGAGGGATGGAAAGTGATCACTGTTGGAGACGACATCGCTTGGATCAAGCCCGGCAAGGATGGAAAATTGTATGCAATCAATCCAGAGCATGGTTACTTCGGTGTTGCTCCGGGCACCAATGCAAAAACCAACCCCAACGCCATAGCGGCATTGAAAAAAAACAGCATTTTTACCAATGTTGGCATCACTCCCGAAGGAGATGTTTGGTGGGAAGGGTTGACCAAGGAGCCACCTGCCGTGGTCTATAATTGGAGAGGGGAATTGCATGATCCGGCATCAGGGAAGCCTGTTGCCCACCCCAATGCCCGTTTCACTGCTCCTGCTCACCAATGTCCCAGTATTGATGGCCAGTGGGAGAATCCGGAGGGAGTTCCCATCAGTGCTTTTGTTTTCGGGGGGAGAAGAAGTACGACCGTTCCCCTGCTGTATCAGGCTTTCAACTGGAATTTCGGTGTTTACCTGGCTGCTACCATGGGGTCTGAGACCACAGCAGCTGCTTTTGGAGAGATTGGGAAAGTCAGGAGAGATCCATTTGCCATGTTGCCATTCTGTGGTTACCACATGGCAGATTATTTCAACCACTGGCTACAGCTGGGCCGCAACATTCCAAACCCGCCCAGAATATTTGGTGTAAACTGGTTCAGAAAAGACAAGGATGGCAATTTCATCTGGCCTGGATTTGGGGAAAACATGCGCATGCTCAAATGGGTAGTGGAGAGGGTGTATGGCGAAGTTGTTTCCATCGAAAGCCCTATCGGATGGGTGCCTAAATACGAAGACATTGATTGGGGTACATTGGCATTTACACCTGAACAATATGATGCTGTAATGGATGTTGACCGTGAAGCATGGAAAACAGAAATATTGGCACATGAGGAATTGTTTTCCAGGATGTATGATAAATTGCCCAAAGAGTTCTTTTTCATGCGGGAATTGCTCTTGTCTGGCCTCTGGCGTTCTCCTGAACATTGGTCCTTGGCTCCGGAAACGCATTAAATTTTAATTCTTTCCCCATGCGTATAAAAAAAATCTACAGGGCTGCTCATGCAGAACCTGGACTGGCCTCATGAGATGTTGGCCATGGGCTCAAGCAGCAAGGATGAAACAACTTTTGTTGGAATCCCCTTCATGCAATACTTTTGCGTCACTTTTAAACTGTTTTTATGGGAAGGATTATTGCTTTTCGCGAAGCCCTCAGGGAGGCGATGCAGGAAGAAATGAGAAGAGACGACAGGGTTTTTCTGATGGGAGAAGAAGTTGCTGAATACAATGGAGCCTACAAGGTGAGCCAGGGTATGCTCGACGAGTTTGGTCCCAAAAGAATCATTGACACACCCATTGCAGAGCTTGGTTTCACTGCCATTGCCGTAGGTGCCGCTCAAAATGGCCTCAGGCCAATCGTTGAGTACATGACCTGGAACTTTGCCGTGCTGCCGCTGGACCAGATCCTGAATACTGCATCCAAAATGCTGGCCATGAGTGGAGGCCAGGTAGGTTGTCCCATTGTTTTCAGAGGGGCCAATGGTTCAGCAGGTCAATTGGGTGCCCAACACTCTACTGCATTTGAGAGCCTCTATGCCAACATCCCCGGCCTCAAGGTTATTTCAGTTTCTAACCCATACGATGCAAAAGGCCTTCTCAAGAGTGCTATACGCGATGACGATCCGGTGATCTTCATGGAAAGTGAGGTGATGTATGGTGACAAGGGAGAGGTGCCTGAAGAAGAATACTTGATTCCTATCGGAAAGGCTGACATTAAAAGACCGGGCAGGGATGTAACCATCGTATCGTTTAATAAAATGATGAAGGTTGCTCTTGGTGCTGCTGAAGAGCTGGAAAAAGAAGGCATCAGTGCTGAAGTCATCGATCTCAGGACCATCCGACCATTGGATTGGTATACCATCCTTGAGAGTGTAAAAAAGACCAATAGGCTTGTAATCGTTGAAGAACAATGGCCATATGCATCCATATCTTCCGAGATTACCTACAGGATTCAAAAGGAAGGGTTTGATTACCTTGATGCACCCATCAGAAGGATCACAGCTGCTGATGCACCAATGCACTATGCGCCAAACCTTGTAGCCGCCTACCTTCCAGATGTAAGCAGAACTGTGAAGCTGGTGAAGGAAGTGATGTACATGAATAAATAGATGGATTGAATCGATATGAAAACCCGGTTTTTCCGGGTTTTTTTTTGACCATTGTATGCCATGATCATGAAAATCAACGTTGTCTTTTTTGCTGTTTTTTTTATTTGTTTCAACGCAAATGCACAGGAAAAAAATGATTCTGTGGTTGGTTTGGAATCTGCTGTTGTGAAAGGCTTTTTGACCAACAGCCAACTTGTTCAGGTACCTGCGTCAATCTCTAACATCAGCCGTCAGGATTTGCAGAAAAATGCTGCTTACAGTTTGTTGCCTGCTTTCAACAACCTTGCTGGAGTCAGGATGGAAGAAAGATCGCCTGGAAGTTATCGGTTGTCTGTTCGTGGAAGTTTGTTGAGGTCTCCTTTTGGCGTTAGGAATGTCAAGATGTACTTGGATGAATTTCTCTTTACTGATGCAGGGGGGAATGCATATTTCAATCTGTTGGACGTGAACAGCATCAGTGGCGCAGAAGTCATCAAAGGACCAGCAGGAAGCATATATGGTGCAGGGACAGGAGGGGCCGTGCTTTTGTCAGGTGCATCTCTGACTTCGTCAGGCAAGGACACCAGCATGTTTCGTATCAAGGCCTCAGGTGGAAGGTTTGGGACATTCAACGAAACTGTCCAGTATCAATTGAACCGAAGTGCATATTCTCTTGATCTTTTGCAGGGGCATATCCAGTCAAAAGGATTTCGTGACCACAGCAGCATGCGGAAGGACAATCTTCAGTTGCGGATGAAGATCAACGGCAGCGAACGCATGACAACAGAGATGCTATTGATGTTTGTGGACCTGAAATATCAAACTCCCGGTGGGTTGACCCTTGCGCAACAAAACGAAAACCCACGGCAAGCAAGGCCTGGCACCAATACCATTCCTTCTCCCAAACTGCAACGAGCCGGTATTTTCAACAAATCAGCCCTGCTTGGATTTTCCAATACGTATGTTTTATCGGATCATTGGAAATCCATCATTTCGTTCTCCACTTCCATGACAGGTTTCAAAAACCCATTCATCACCAATTTTGAAAAAAGGACCGAGTTTAACTTGGGCATGCGTACTACATTTGTCTATGAAAAAAAGTTGCCCATTTTTTTGCAGTGGGTGAATGGTGCTGAAGCACAAAGGGGTGATTATACCATTGACAGCAGTGGAAACAACAGGGGGGTGTCTGATGGGAAAATGGTACGGGACGCCGTTGTTGCACGACAACAATTTTTGTTTTCACAACTCAGCGTCAGACCGGTTGATTTTCTGCAAATACAGGCAGGAATCAGTGTCAACAGTTTCAATTATGCCATTGAAAGAACCGTGGGATTGCCTGCGTCTGGGCCTAAGGATATCGTCTTTGATCCCCAGTTGTTGCCGCGTGTTGCTTTATCTCTTTATCCAATGAAAGGGCTTGCTTTGTATGCACAGGTTTCCAAGGGATATTCGTCTCCCACGGTTGCAGAAATCAGGCCTTCAGCTGGAGGGCTTTACACCGGACTTCAGGCTGAACATGGCTTGAACCGGGAGGTGGGCTTGAAGTTGTCATCCAACAAAGGCAGGTTGTTTTTCAGTGCGGTTGTATTTCGGTTTGATTTGAAAGATGCCATCGTCAGGAAGACAAACGCCGCAGGCGCAGAGTATTTTGTGAATGCCGGAACTGTTGTTCAGAGAGGACTTGAATCCGAACTTTCCTGGCTGTTGCTCAACAAGCCCAATGCAAAATGGATTGAACAGGTCAAAATAACACATGCAATGACCTTCAATGATTTTAGTTTTGGGAACTACATTGTTGGTACATCAAATTATTCAGGAAAAAAATTGACTGGAGTTCCCAGTGAAATGATTGCAATCGCAGTCCAGATCTCATTTTTAAAACATTTCTTCAGCAATGTCAATTTCAATCATGTAGGCAAAATTCCCCTTAACGATGCCAACGCTTTCTTTGCTGCGCCATACCGTTTGTGGCAGGGAAAATTTGGATGGCAGGGGATAATTGCACGCAAGCAAATGGAATTGTTTACCCTCATTGATAACATGGGCAATGCTCTATACAGCTTGGGCAATGACATCAACGCATTCGGTGGCAGGTTTTACAATCCGGCTCCAGGAAGAAATCTCCAGTTGGGAATATCGGTTAACCTTTGATCTATTTTCTGTTTGCAGGTAATTTTTGGGCAAAAAGCCAGGGTAAAAGTTCCGGTTCCTCAAAGGCATTTTTCCAACTGTCATGTCCAACACCAGGATATTCAGTATAGCGCACCTTGTTGCTGTTTTTTTTGATGGATGTGTACATCAACCTGGAATTGGCAACGGGTATTACCGGATCTTTTTCACCATGAAAAATCCAAATGGGGAAATTGGATCTGTATGCTTTGGTTTTTTCTGGGTTCCCTGCTCCACAAATGGGAATGGCTGCTGCAAATACGCCCGGTTTTCTCCACAACAGTTCGAAGGTTCCAAAACCGCCCATTGACAACCCTCCGATGTATACGCGCCTCTTATCCACCTGACCTCCACTGATCAGCGAATCGATGAAGTCACTCACCAGCTGCAATGGTTTTCTTATTGGAGCTTCTTTGGAAAAATCATATCCTGTACTGTCTTTCAGGTTGTTTTTGGTGTATTCGGCCCATTTGTCATTTTTGGGACATTGTGGAAACACAACAATGGCAGGGAAATTGGACCTGTTTGCAGCATCCAAAAACAAATCCCCGCCCCAAACCAATTGTGATGCATTGTCATTGCCCCTTTCACCTGAGCCGTGCAGGAATATTATCAGCGGATATTTCTTTCCAATCTTGAAGTCGAGGGGTGTAAGTATCCTGCACAACAAGCTGTCTTCACCCGAAATGAAAAGTTGTTTTTCGAAAAGCGATTTTGATTGCGCCATTGATAAGGTTGAAACCAGCAATACATTTAAGAATAGAAAGAATGATTTTTTCATGGTGGTGTTTATCTTGGATGCCTGGTCACTGTAAAATAAGAAAAATCAATTACAACCTGCGTGTAATGACAGGCAGGATTTCTTTTTTCCAGGAGGAAAAGCTTCCTTTTACAATCTGTTCACGCGCTTCAGTAACAAGCCAAATATAGAATGCCAGGTTCTGAATGCTTGCAATGGTAAGGCCAAGTATTTCCTTGCTTTTGATCAGGTGGCGCAAGTATGCCTTAGAATAATATCTAGAAGTCTCATTCTCCAGGCCTGGATCAACAACTGAATGGTCCATTTCCCATTTCTTGTTGTCGATGTTGATGATCCCCTCTGTGGTAAAAAGCATCGCATTTCTTCCATTTCTTGTAGGCATTACACAGTCAAACATGTCTACACCAAGCGCGATACATTCAAGCAAATCTGCAGGTGTTCCAACGCCCATGAGGTAGCGGGGTTTGTTTTCAGGCAGGTGCTCACAAGACCAACCACAGTATTCATATATCAGCTCAGTGGGTTCACCCACACTGAGGCCTCCAATCGCATTACCGACGGCGTCTTTTGATGCAATGAATTCGCAAGAGGCCTTTCTCAAGTCTTTTTCTGTTCCACCCTGCACGATAGGGAAAAGATTCTGGGTATGACCATATAAGGAACTTGTATTGTTCATGTGGGTAAAACACCTGTCCAGCCAACGATGGGTCAGCTCCATTGAGTTTTTAACATATTTGTACGCACTGGGGTAGGGTGGACATTCGTCAAAAGCCATGATGATGTCTGCTCCAATCACTCGCTGGATTTCTATCGCTTTCTCAGGACTGAACAAGTGTTTTGAACCGTCAATATGGCTTTGGAAAACAACACCTTCTTCGCTGATTTTTCTGTTGGCTGCCAGCGAAAAAACCTGGTATCCGCCACTGTCAGTCAAAATAGGCCTTTCCCAGCCATTGAATTTGTGCAAACCACCAGCAGTCTGCAGTACTTCCAATCCTGGACGCAGATAGAGATGGTAGGTATTGCCCAAAATGATCTGTGCGCTCACATCTTTTTTCAACTGTTGTTGTGATACTGCCTTTACCGTCCCGGCAGTTCCTACTGGCATGAAAATGGGCGTTTGGATCACGCCATGGTCAGTAATTATTGTACCTGCCCTGGCTTGGGAAGCGGGGTCTTTTTTCTCCAATTCAAATTTCAATGCGGCCATGCTGCAAGTTAAAGAGAAAGGGGGATGATTTTTTTTTCAGCACAATTTCATTTTATTCGGCTGCTTCGTTTATTTTTGAAAAGCATAAAAAAACAAACATGGAAACAGGATTGCTTCACTTACACAATTTGTTGCGCTGGATTATTTTGGTTTTGTTGATCGTTTCCATTTACAAAAGCTATACAGGTTGGAAAGGCGGAAAGCCATTTTCAGCAGGAGATAAAAAAGTTTGGTTGTTTACCATGATCGTCTCCCATATCACCTTGCTGTTGGGATTGTACCAATGGTTATTGGGACGTTATGGCATTTTTTCATACGTGAGGCCTGAGGGCATTTCAATGATGAAGGACCCTTACCTGAGATTTTTTCAGATGGAGCATCCTGTTTCAATGGTATTGGCCATAGTGATGGTTACGTTGGGGCATGGTATGGCAAAAAAGAATGTGGATGACAACACAAAATACAAGAAGGCTTTCAGGTACTTCCTGTTGGCATTGGTGTTGATTTTAGTTGCAGTACCCTGGCCATTCAGGGAGCTGGTGGCAAGACCACTTTTGCCTGGAATGTAGCCTTAAAAAATCAGGAGATGGGGAGTCGCGGGAGTTCAATCACTTCCATGTTGCGGACATCAGTTCCATCAATACAAAAACGAAGCAATGTTTGTACCCTGTGCCAGCCGGATTTTCCTGCCGCCCCAGGATTGAGGTGAAGGCAGTTGAGTGCGGGATCATGCTGAATCAGTAAAATATGGGAATGTCCACATATGAAGATGCCAGGATTTGAAGCTTCAATTCTTTCCCTTACCCCCTTGGCATACTTGGGAGGCCTCCCTCCAATATGTGTCATCATTACTTTGACCTGTTCTGTTTCCCACTCCAGCCATTCGGGCAGTTCATGCCTGAGGGGAGCGCCATCTATGTTTCCATAAACTGCCTTTACCTGAGCCATTGCCGACAGTTGCTCAAGAATGCTCTTATCACCAATGTCTCCCGCATGCCATATTTCATCAGCCCCTTCCAGGTGCACCAAGAAACGCTTGTCCATCCACCCATGTGTGTCTGAAAGCAGAATAATATTTTTCATATCATTGAAAATCAAATAGTTGCAAATTAGTACTATTTTTGTACCCAGTCAGGCAATCAATAAAAAGTCAGATAATTTGATTTTTCGTTAAAATATATCAAACTTTTTTTACTAATTCCATTGATTATCTTATCTTTGCGCTCCCAAAAACCATGGCAAAACAAGCACTCATTAAACAGGACGGTAACATTACAGAGGCGCTGAGCAATGCCATGTTCAAGGTGAAGTTGGAAAATGGGCATGAGATTTTGGCCACCATTTCAGGTAAGATGAGGATGCATTACATCCGTATATTACCTGGTGACAGGGTTGGAGTTGAGATGAGTCCATATGATTTGACAAGGGGAAGAATCATTTTCAGGTATAAATAAAAACCGCTCCCAGGAGCCCAAACCAGAGATATGAAAGTAAGAGCATCCATCAAGAAGCGCAGTGCGGATTGCAAGATTGTCCGCAGGAAAGGTAAACTCTTTGTAATCAACAAGAAAAATCCACGTTACAAGCAACGCCAGGGTTAGTCCTCACACAAACATTCAATCGAACAAATACAATAAACATCTATGGCCCGTATCGCAGGTATTGATTTGCCAAAGAACAAAAGGGGAGAAATCGGTCTCACTTACATCT
>Ga0222712_10003499_pt1 | contig 17048 bp, 16 predicted proteins | sample C33_657DmetaG_FD_165043 | JGI IMG/M metagenome (GOLD analysis project Ga0222712, IMG submission 165043) | Estuarine water microbial communities from San Francisco Bay, California, United States - C33_657D | ecosystem: Environmental > Aquatic > Marine > Unclassified | place: USA: California...
ATTTTAATTATACATGGCATACGAATAGAGATACTTATGATAAAGTCATATTTGACGATTTAAAAAGCAATGCTATTCTAACAGCCATTATGGTTTACATGGCTTGTGAAGATAACGCCACCTTCCCAAGAGACAAAGCAGATATTGGCACTGACAAAAGAACTGGACAGCCAGTACAATGGCCAGTTCAAGTAAAAGCAATGCGCACAGGGCCTGCAGCTCCAAAGAATTAATGGCAGATAGAAAATAGTTTGCTTAAACTGTTGATAGATAAATAATTGCAATGAAATAGTTGCTTAGCTTATTTGCTATGATTGAAGAGAATACAATTTGGTAATCTCCAATTCATATTCTAGTTACATTTATGTTCTACATTACTATTGAATATAAAATGTAGAACATGACCCCACGTAGTATTTCAGTTATCTGGAAATAAATTATTTGAAGGATGGTTTAAACTGGGTTAGTAAATTACCCAAATAAAGGGGTCTCATAAATGTTAGACAAAAAAGGGAAGGTTTATACATTCCCTTTTTTAATCCCTTGCGTGAGGAAAACACCCCCTGAAATCGGTCCAAATCGGTTGTTTTCGGTTTTGTGAAAACATAAAGCATTACAAATCAACGCCTTCATTTTCTCAAAAAATCTTCATAACCCTGAGGTCCAGGGTTCAAATCCCGGCCTTGCTTTATTAAAATAATGGACTTACGATAAATCGTGGGTCCTTTGCTACGTGAGGTTTTCGTGAACCCATCTACAATAACAATTTTCATTATCAATCTTTATAATTCTGCTAATCGAATATTTCGATATTTAATTGACATTTCATTTCCAGGATGTAACTGAAGACCAATAGGGCCAGACGCAGGAATATCTTTTGAAGTATATGTCATTACTTCTTTGCCATTTAACCAAACAGTGTAAGTTTTATCTACCATTTTTATTTTCATGGTATTCCAATCTGTTGGTTTTAAAATATCTTTTACATTGGCTTCTACCGGATATTTTAATTTAGGCAAATATGGAGAAGCCGTTAAGTCTCGTTTTAAAGATCCTGAAATACCAATTTGAATTTGGTCGTTTTCTGAACGCAGAAATATGCCCGAATCTACAGTGCCATCACCCATTAAAAAATCAGCACTTATTATAAAATTTTGGTAGTTTTTTTCTGTCCATAAATTACTTCCTTTTTTCTCGGCATTATTTTTTACAAATAACACACCACGGCTTGCTGTCCAACAAGTTAGATCTGGCGGCAATTTCCATCCATTTAGATTTTTACCATTGAATATCTTTTTGAGTTTGGGTTCTTGGGCAAACAATATTATTGAAGCCCCAAGAAAAACAAGCATTATAAGGAGTATTTTTTTCATATTTTAAATTTAATTATTTATATTCAATTATGGAAAATAAAAATAATTCAAGAAGATCTTTTTTAAGATCGGCCGCTAAAGGAGCCGTTGTAGCAGTTGTTACGCCTACCACTTTTGCCATGGGCGAACCTGCTAATACTATTCATTCAAGTATAATTGGCGCAAACGACCGAATTCGCGTAGCAATTCTTGGCTTAAATGGAAGGGGCAAATCACATGTAGAAGAAATAATGAATTTGTCGACAAAATCAAATGTAGAAGTAGTAGCACTATGTGATCCAGACATGGTTGTACTGAATGAAGCCGCTGCCAATTTTCAAAAAAAATATGGCAAAAAAGTAGCCATTGAACAAGACTACAGAAAGATTCTCGACAATAAAAATATAGATGCTATTACACTTGCCACACCCAATCATTGGCATGCGCTCTTAACAATTTATGCATGTCAGGCTGGCAAGGATGTGTATGTTGAAAAGCCTGCTACTCATAATATTCATGAGGGTAAAAAAATGATTGAAGCTGCATACAAATACAATCGTATTGTGCAACACGGCGTTCAACTACGTAGTTCTGTTGCTATTCGCGAAGCCGTAAAACATTTAGAAGAAGGTTTGATAGGACGCGTTTATATGTCTCGCGGACTAGTATATCGTAGGCGTCCAGATATTGGTAACAAAGGGATTTCGGCAATACCTGCAGGATTAAATTACGACCTATGGTGTGGACCTGCTCCGATGCGTCCGTTCTCAAAAAACTTAGTACATTATAATTGGCATTGGCATTGGAATTATGGCAATGGTGACGTAGGCAACCAAGGTATTCACGAAACAGATTTATGTATGTGGGGTTTAGGTGTAGACCAATTGCCTGAAAAAATCACTTCAATGGGTGGTAAGTTTTTATGGGATGATTGCAAAGAAGTTCCTGAAATACAAACCTCTATTTATCATTATCCCAAACAAAAAAAGATGATTCAGTTTGAAGTTAGAAACTGGAATACTAATGCAGAAGATGGCGCAAGTGTGGGTAATATTTTTTATGGAGAAAAAGGCTATATGGTGGTAAAAGGATATGGCACTTATGAAACTTTTTTGGGTGAGAAAAAAGAGAAAGGCCCTAGCCGTAGCGAAACTGGCGAATTAGGATTGCATTTTCAAAACTGGTTTGACGCGGTTAGAGCAAGAGATATGAGTATTCAAAACGGACCTGTTCAAACAGGCCATTTGTCTTCATCATTAGCTCACTTAGGAAATATTGCCTACCGCTTAGAGCGCCAATTACAATTCGATCCAGTAGCAGAAAGATTTATAGGCGAAGGTGAAAACGAAGCGAATGCTATGCTAAGCAGGGATTATCGTGCGCCTTATTTATTGCCGGACGTGATTTAGTTTTTGCTAATGATAATAGGTTCTCAACAAATTTTTTACAGTATCTGTTACACTCGTCAATATGTTCCTCAGAAACGTTCTTTGTTTTTTCTGAGCCTCCTTATTTTGACTGCTTTCGGTAAATTATGCAATAAAAAAAGAGCTCTCTATTTCTAGAAAGCTCTTTTGTATTTTTAAAACTTAAAAGATTTATTGAATTTCCCAATCAGTAAAGGTAGATGAAATTTTTCCTAGTTTATTTGCTTCATCAGAATAGGTTTTTAGTTTAGCAAACAAGTCGGTTCCAATTTTATTTAATTTGCCATCAGCACCGAAGTAGATGTCCCTTGCTTTTGGCTCAAAAATGTATAGTACAGCCATTTCATTATCATTTTTTTTAGCATCTACACCTCTTACGCCAGCAACTTCTAACATTTTCACTTTAAAAAGTTTGGTGAATTCTGCACCATATACATTAAAGTAGTAATCTTTGAACTGTGCCATAGTCACATTAGGGCTTAAGGTTACAGTGCCTTTGTGTAGTCCTAATAAAGTTCCTTTTTTGACAGTTTGAGAAAAGATGCAAGTTGATATTAATATCATCACACCTAAGAATAATATTTTTTTCATTTTTCTATTTTTTGGTTTTATATAGACTTAAAATGTACTAATTATTTTTTTTGAGAAGCTGCTATTTCTTCTTTTAATGCAGTAGGATCAAAAGAAAATCTTGCTATAGCTATTTTATCATTTTCCCATTTAAATATAATATGCCCAGGATTAGCAACTTTAATTTTTGTTGTCTTACCAATACCATTCCAAGTAAACCAAACTAGCGTATATATATTCCCAGCTTTAACTAAATTGTTTTCATGTTTTTCATCCTTTATTATAGAGTCTGTTTTTACATACAAATCATTCTTTTCCCAATTAATACTGTCAAAATAAACATGATGTAATTGTGCCAGATCTTTCCATTGCGATTTACTCATAGGTGTAGTAGAATTGAAATAAATTTTAGCTGAATCCGATACTATTTCATCAAATTTGGCATAATCATTTTTTGTGTAATCTTCTAGGATATGTTTTTTAACCATCTGAGAATAATTGTCGTCAATTCTCGCTACGGTTGATATTGTTTCATCAACCTTGGATTCATTTTGTTTGTTATTACAAGCAAATAAAGTAGAAATCATTAATGCAATGCATAGTAGTTTTTTCATTTGAGTTTTTTAGTTTGAAATTAAAAATAAGTATCATTTTAGTACTAAAAAATTTTATCTTGATTAAGAAATTTAAATAACAAAATGATAATTTAGATTCCCTTTTGTAATGATTACATCACTAATTTGTTCAAAGTCGTTTGATTTCGGTATCCTAAATATTCAACATATTGATAATCAAAACCTTAAATCTTGTAATAAATTTTCATAACCTGAATGTCCAGCTTCCTTCTTCCACTTCTGCATCTAATTCTCCCACATCCCATCCGCAATAACCTATAAAAAGTTGAATCTCTTGTGGATTGGCGTCTTTGGTATTGATGGCTTCAATCACCTGCTCCATATTTCCACCTAAATAAAGGCCATTGGGTATTTGTTCACCTCCATCAATGAGATCGGGTCGCTTGTGCAATACAAAAAGGTGCTCTCTATCAACAGGGCCACCATCCATCAGTGGAAATGGTTTACTGTGATTGAATTCAATTAGTTCATGCAATGACTTTTCAAATGATTTATTGGTTACAAACCCTACACTTCCTTCTTCATTGTGTTGAACGATCAGAATATTTGTATTCTCGAATAAACTGCCAATCAACGCGGCAGTGCTATTGATATATAATCCGGCTTTTAAATCCCTCATAAGTTGGTATGTCGTTAAAGAATGTTGACAGTTATGATGCAAATGGAAAGACTTGTTTTCATATTCTTAGTTATTTGTACTTTTACAGAACGATTTTTTACTAAAATAGCACTTTATATATAATTAAATGGTAAATAAATTATTTAAAACGGCATTGGGGAGACTACGAATTGTAGCATTTATGGAAGGTTGTTCGTATTTACTTTTAGGTTTTACGATGATTTTAAAATACAAATTTTCTATGCCACAGCCCAATTACATTGTTGGTTTGGCTCATGGGATTCTTTTTGTTTTATATATCGTCTTACTACTTCAAGTTTCATTTTTATATCGCTGGAACATACTCAAAATCTTTATGGCTTTTTTAGCTTCACTTATTCCGTTTGGAACTTTTTATGCAGATAAACTACTTTTTAGGCAATTTAATTAATAAAGTACTCAAATTAAATTCAGAGGGTTTCTGTGATGCAATAAAAAAAGTAAAGGTGCAAGGAGGCTCGTTAAGGATAGATTTAAAGTCACTTATTTTGAATTAATCAAAAAGTAATTTTTTAAAGATGTCCATCTATTTCTTACGTGCCAAAAACACCCTCTAAAATCGCTTGAAATAGGTTGATTTCGGTTTTATTTGCCTTTTAAATATTTATCCAACCAACGACCTTGTTCATACAATAAATGCAATACATTTTCTTTGCCCCTGTATCCATGCGCTTCATAAGGTAAGTATACAAAACGAACTGTACCACCGTGACCTTTAATGGCTGCATATAAACGCTCGCTATTGATTGGGTATGTACCGGTGTTGTCATCCATCTCACCGTGCGTTAATAAAATAGGCGTCTTGATTTTATTAGCATGTGCAAAAGGACTCATGTCTAAATATAATTGAGGTGCTTGCCAGAATGTTCTATCTTCATTTTGAAATCCAAATGGCGTCAAAGTTCTGTTATAAGCACCGCTACGCGCAATCCCTGCTTTGAATAAATTACTATGTGCTAATACGTTTGCCGTCATGAATGCACCATAGCTATGTCCACCAATTGCAAATTTATTACGATCGCTTACACCCATGCTCACTAATTTATCAATCGCAGCGGTTGCATTTAGAATTAATTGATTGACAAAATCATCGTTTGGTTTTTTGTCAGGAGCAGTAGCCACAATCGGCATTTCTGCATTGTCTAAGATCGCATAACCTTGTGTAACATAAAATACAGGAGAACCCCAACTTAACAAAGTAAACTTATGTTGGTTACCTCTGATCTGACTTGCATCGGCAGCACTTGTAAATTCTCTAGGATAAGCCCAAAGTAATGTAGGCAAAGGACCATCTTTTTCTTTATTGTATCCCTTAGGTAAATACAAGTCGCCTGTTAAAGCTACACCGTCAGCTCTTTTATATTTAATTTTTTCTTTGGTCACCCCCTCCATACTTGCAAAAGGATTACTGAAACTAGTTATTGCAACAGAAGTGTTTGCTTGCAGTGCTTTTAAATAATAATTAGGCACTTCTTTTTCAGTTTCTCTACGCGTGATGATTTTTAAAGTAGCAGGATCTAATACATCCACTACATATTCAAAACAATCTTCATTACTGCGCCAAATGATCTCGTTTGTCTTTGTATCTAAATTGTAGATAGATAAATAAGGAAGATCCCCTTTATCAGAAGCGCCAATGGTATTGTTCATTAACACACCACGACCATTATTCACTGTGGCAATAACGTCTTTACCGAATTTGTTTTTATGTGTTACAGGATTCCCCAAATTGCTATAGGCATCTGTTAAGCTTCTTTCATATAAAGTTGTTAAGCTATGCGCAGCATGATTGTACACACTTACTTTATAGCGTTGTTTGGTTCTTAAAACTTCAGTAACTAAAGCTAATGTTTCATCTCCCCAGCTGATATTAGAAAAACGCGCAGCAGTTTTAAATAACTCTTTAGGTGTTTCATTAAAAGGAGCAGCAATGGCCATCACAGCATCATGAAAAGGCACTGCTTTTTTAATCAAGCCACTATCTAGAGGCATCGCATAGACAATGGTAGCAGCTTCGTCATCCTTCCACTCAAAACCACGAGGCGCATTTTGTACGTTGTCATAACCACTCGCAGTGCCCTCTGAAGAAGGCAATTGCGCAATTGTTTTTACCAATCCACCAGACTTATCCAATACCTGTATAGAAGATGCAAAACCATAAGCAGTTACTAAATACGAGAAAGGCTTATTTAAAGAACGTGTAAGGATATAATTTTTATCAGGAGAAATAACAAAGCTGTTGGTCAATGCAGGTTCGCCGACTTTTGTTTCTACTCCATTTTTATTTTTAACCAATTGACTCTTCGCTAAAAATTCAAACACATATTCGTCATAAGGAGATTTGATCAAGTCTTGATACGTAACACTAGGTGCCGCTTTACCTAAGTTCTCTTGAATGGTTGGTCCTTTAGGTGTGATAGGTCTTTTTGCTAAAGCACTTGCAACATTCACATTGACTTTATACATCACGGTTGCGTCATCTAACCAAACTAAGCTTGCGCCTAAAATTAAATTAGCAGCAGTCTTATTTATTTTTTGACAAGTCAAACTTGTTAAATCAATCACATATACGTCTACGGCATTTGCAGAGACATTGTAAAATGCAATTTTATTTTCAGCAGGATTCCATGTTGGACTCAATGCGGCAATTGTAGCAGGCATTCCTTTAATTGCTATAGCTTTATTAGTAGCAATGACTTTAATGGTCATCCCTTTGATATAATTCTGACGGGTAGGCGAAAAATTATTTGGATTTAAACGAAGACCAGCAATTTTAAATTCAGCTTGTCCAAGCTCTTCTAATAAAGGGTAAGAAGGACGCTCCATCACAAGCATATGCTTTGCTTTTCCATCTAGACTAATAGAAGGGGTAGGAGCTGCTAATAATAAGTCAGCAATTTCTTTAGGAGGAACTTGATACGCATCTTGAGCAAAACTATTTAAGCTCAATAAGGCTAGCATAAAAAAGCCTGTCACAGAACCTATGATTTTTTTCATACAATTGATTTTACCTAAATTAAGAAAAAAACTACATCCAAGCATACCTTCTATCAAATTACCCGGGGATTTATTGTAAAAAACGGGTCCTATATTAGGATCCGTCTCAATTTCACCTTTTGTAGTAATGGCGAATGTCATTTTCTTAATTCAAGCATTAGATGTAAAATAATACAAGCAATTATTTATACCTTTAATTATGACAGAAAAGCAAATAATATTTCTCATTTTAATCATTTGGAGTATTCCCAGCACTTACTTTCGGAGTAAGTTTAGAAAAATTGTTTACCAAACTGATGATTGGAAAATAAATATAAAACCGCTTTTCAAAAAAGAGATCATAGGTTTATTCACTAATATGTATCCGGATAATATAACCTATCTTAAAACAAGAAATCACTATCGAATCTATTTAGCAGTATATCTATTTTTATTTATTATTTATAAATTTATTTATTAAAATATTTTATAGCCCTTTAAAAATGCTATTTAGAAATAGTTAAAGAATCATGAAGCAATCATTACTTAATTTATTATTTTCCCTTATCGCTTTTTCTATTGCATATAGCATTGCGCTATTAACTGGACTTCAGATGATACAGCAAGCCGTATTGATTGCCTTTCTTATTCAATGGCTTTTGTTTATTCCGGCCTATTATTTTCAAACAGAGAAATTCTATGACCTAACAGGAAGCGCTACCTACTTATTCATTGTGATTTATATAAGCTTTCAAAGTTATTCCGCAATAAATGTAAATATGGCTAGTATTCTATTAGCTTCTTGCATTATCGTTTGGGCAATCCGTTTAGGCAGCTTCTTATTTACAAGAGTTCAAAAAAGCGGTGAAGATAAAAGATTTGCATCCGTCAAACCATCACCAACAAGGTTTTTCATGGCATGGACTTTGCAAGGAATGTGGGTTTCATTATGTTCAATGTGTGCATTAACTGCCATTGCAAGCAAAAATGGGGTAGTCCAAAATAGTTTTTTTTATGTAGGGATGTTTGTCTTTATTTTTGGTTTTGTTGTAGAGATGATTGCCGACTGGCAAAAGTCAATATTTCGTAAAAATCCTGAAAATAAGAATCAATTTATTTCTCATGGACTTTGGTCTTACTCAAGACACCCAAATTACTTTGGTGAAATTACTTTATGGTTGGGGATTTCCATTATGTCTTTTTCATCCTTATCAAGTTGGCAGTATATCACTTTAATCTCTCCACTTTTTACATATATTTTATTGGTTTATATAAGTGGTGTTAGGATTTTAGAAATTTCAGGGATGGAGAAATGGGGTCATTTAGAGAGCTATCAAGAATATGTCCGTACAACATCTTCCTTATTTCCATATTTTAAACTATCTGAAAAGAGACAGTCAACATTATTAAAATAAGGTAAATCAACTAATTTTTAGAACGCGATTTCACAGGATTTTACCTAACTTTTTAAAATATTTTAAAACACTATCATATGAAATATTTCGGGACAATAATTTTTTTAACGTCAATGACGATCTTTTCTTTTTCCATAGAATCTTGCACAAAAAACACTAACGAAGCAGCTGCTGTAACTGCTTCTGCAAAAGATACCTGGACAATTATTCAGGACAATATTCTCACACCTTCCTGTGCAACAAGTGGTTGTCACGCCTCTACCAGCGATGCTAACTATGTTCAGCACAATCTACTATTAACTTCAGCTACCGCTTACGATAATTTGATTAATATCAGTTCAAAAAATGCGGCTGCAAAAACAGCCGGCCTAGTAAGGGTAAAGCCGGGTGATTATATAAGTAGTTTGTTGTACAAGAAAATTGATTGTCAGACAACTTCTCAATATGGCGCTTTAATGCCATTAGGTGGGACTAATTTGTCCTTAGGACAGATAGAATTTATCAAACAATGGATCATAAAAGGGGCACCTAAAAAAGGAAGTGTTGTTGATGAAACCGTACTAGCCAATAATACAGCATGCACTCAGGCTTTTTTACCTATGCAGGCACCCGCTGCTGCAGAAGGTTTTCAATTAGCGATCAATACGTTCACAGTAAGTCCCAATACAGAACGCGAAGTGTTTGTAAACAGAAAAACCCCCAATACTTCCACGGTGTATGTAAATAAATTTACCATGCAAGGGCGGCCAAACAGCCACCATTTTGTTTTATATGGTTTCCAAAGTACTACATCCTTACCACCCGTAAACACAATGAGAGATTTGTATAATGCAGACGCTAGTATCAACATAATCACTTTTGCACAAATGCAGAATCATATATTTCTGGGTGGTGGGACAGATGTAAATACAACATATACATTTCCTGCAGGCGTTGCCCTGAAAGTTCTCCCTGCTACAGCGCTTGACCTAAATGCCCATTATTTTAATAAACAAACTACCAATTTAACTGGCGAGAACTATATCAATATGTATACAGTGTCACAAGCAAACGTTGTAAAAGAGGCACAGTCTATAAATTTTGCCAATTATAATTTTTCTATTCCGGCTAGTTCACGCAAAACAATTAGCACCGATTATACTTTTACCAAACCAGTAACCGTAATTACACTTACCTCGCATTTTCACAAGTTGGGTGAGAAATTCCAAATTAAAATTCTGGGTGGAACGAGAAATGGAGAGATCGTTTATGAAAATACAGATTGGGAGCACCCCATAGTAATCAACCTTGCCACACCCATTCAGCTGAAAGCAGGCGAAGGCTTGACTAGTGTGGTGACCTATAACAATACCACAAATAAAATAGTGAATTTCGGATTAACCAGTGAGGATGAAATGAATATTATTTTCGGGTATTACTATTAAACAAGTGGTTCAATTTCAATGCGTCATTTCCTTGTGAAAAAATGAATGGCTAAATTCCTGGGTTTAGACAAGTTTTATATAATCACTGCTGTGTCATGAACACACCCCCTGAAATTGTTTGAAATCGGGTTATCTCATTTTAGGTATAAAATGCCACTATTTCCACTTAGCAGACTCTTTTTACCTGTTTTTGGTGAAAATCCTGCCCGGAACTTAGCCAATATTAAATCAATTTATTTAAAACAATCTGAAGCTGAAATTGTTATTTAGTTAGATTAAAAGTCACTAAATGTCAACGCAAGTTTCATTAATATTCCCCAACCAATTATATAAGCAATATCCTGCTATTCATAACAATAGACCCGCCTATTTGGTGGAGGAATGGCATTTTTTTAATCAATACCAATTTCACAAAGAGAAACTGGTTTTGCATAGGTCGAGTATGAAATTTTACGAAGCTTTTTTAAAAGAGCAGGGTATTGTTGTACATTATATTGAATCAATTGAAACTCAAAATAGGATCGAAATACTTATCGAAAAGCTATACTCCAGCAATGTTAAACAAATTCATATTGTAGATCCTATTGATAGTTGGTTGTTAGCAAAAATTAAATCAAGTTGTAAAAAAAACGGTATTGAACTAATTCTTTATAATTGTCCTAATTTTTTAAATAGTTTAAATGATGTGGACGCCTATTTCTCAAAAAAGAAAACCTATTTTCAAACCGATTTTTATACCTCGCAAAGAAAGTCAAGAAACATTCTAATTGAAAAGGATGGGAAACCATTGGGCGGGAAATGGACTTATGATGCAGATAACAGGTCTAAATTTCCAAAAAAAGAAGTTGTCCCAAAAATACCATCGGCCACTGTTAATCAATTTGTAAAGGAAGCTGAAAAATACGTACAAAAAAATTATCCAAAAAATTATGGATCAATAAATAAAGATCATTTATTTGCTATTAATTTTATAGATACAGAAAAATGGCTTGAGGAATTTTTGCAAGACCGATTCGAAAAATTTGGAATATATGAAGATGCCATTGTAGCAAAGGAAACGGTTTTACATCACTCTGTGCTGAGTCCTATGCTCAATGTGGGTTTAATAAGTCCACAGCAAATCATAGATCAAGCAATAGCCTTTTCAAATAAAAATAATATCCCATTAAATTCTTTAGAAGGGTTTATTAGACAAATCATGGGATGGCGTGAATTTATCAGAATTGTATATGAGCGAGAAGGTTCAAAACAAAGGACTACAAATTATTGGAAGTTTACTCGAAAAATTCCAGCAAGTTTTTGGAACGGTACCACCGGTATTGCACCTATTGATATTACCATAAAAAAGGTATTGGCAACCGGGTATTGTCATCATATTGAAAGGCTTATGGTACTTGGTAATTTTATGCTTTTATGCGAGTTTGATCCAGATGAAGTGCATAAGTGGTTTATGGAAATGTTTATTGACGCCTACGATTGGGTCATGGTACCTAATGTTTACGGTATGACACAATTTGCAGATGGCGGATTAATGACCACTAAGCCGTACATAAGTGGTAGTAATTATTTAATGAAAATGAGTGATTACGAAAAAGGGGAATGGCAACCAGTTTGGGATGGTTTATTTTGGCGATTTATGCATGAGCATAGAACCTTTTTCTTAAGTAATCCAAGAATTGGGATGCTGGTACACACTTTTGATAAAATGAGCTCGGATAAACAAAATGCGCATTTATCGAACGCCAATATCTTTTTAAATGATTTAGATATTCAAAATAATATATGAAAACACATATAACAGAAACCGATTTAATGCAGATGGAGCAACGTAAACGAGCGCACTTAATCAATAGCGTTGGAGGCTTTAAAAGCGTTTGTCTTATTGGCACCGTTGATTTGAAAGGCCAAACTAATTTGGCGATTTTTAGCTCCATTGTTCATATTGGTTCCAATCCTCCTTTAATTAGTTTTATCATGCGACCAGATTCCGTTGAACGCCATACTTTATCGAATATCTTGGATACGGGGTCTTATACCATTAATCATTTGAATACGTCTATTTATAAGCAAGCGCATCAAACTTCAGCGAGGTACCCAAAAGAGGCATCCGAATTTGATGCTACAGGTTTAAGTACTGAGTATAAATTTAATTGTAAAGTGCCATTTGTAGAAGAAAGTAATATTCAACTTGAAATGGAATTTAAACAACGAATTGATTTGGCCATTAATAATACTATCATGATTATCGGCGAAATTAAAAATATTTATATTCCCGACAACTGCATGCAGGAAGATGGATTTTTGGATATTGAAAAAGCAGGAACTGTCACCTGTTCTGGACTTGATAGCTATCATTTAACTAATAGTTTAGCGCGACTACCATATGCAAAAGTTTAAAGTTCTTTAAACTTTATATTCCTTAGAATGCAACAATAGGCTCGATTATTTGTTAAGTAATTATAAATAGAAATAATATGACATTTCAAGAACAACTGGATCATTTAATTATAGAAAAAAGCGCAATTCCTGAAGCATTTGTATTGCCAGAACTAATTGATCAAAAAACCTACCTGTCTGACGGAGAATTAATTACATGGGATGGTCCAACCCATGAAGTTTTTTCGCCCATCTGTAACCATACTTCAAACGGAATAGAGCGTATCAAAATTGGCTCTTATCCTATCTGTACAGAGAAAGAAGCAAAAATTGCATTAGATGCAGCTTGTACAGCCTATAATGATGGCAGGGGCGAGTGGCCAACCATGTCCGTTTCGGAGCGCATAAAGTGTGTTGAGAATTTTATTACTAAAATGCTCGAACAAAAACCAATCGTGGTAAAATTATTGATGTGGGAAATTGGTAAAACCTATGCAGACTCAGAAAAAGAATTTGATAGGACTGTAGAATATATTTATGCTACAATTGAGGCACTTAAGGACATAGATAGAGACTCTTCTAGATTCACAATAGAACAAGGTATTGTCGCGCAAATTAGGCGATCGCCATTAGGCGTTGTTTTGTGTATGGGGCCATTTAATTATCCCTTGAATGAAACTTTTACCACATTAATTCCTGCGATTATTATGGGGAATACCTTATTATTCAAGGCGCCTAAACATGGTACTTTATTGCATTATCCGATGCTTGAAGCGTTTAAATCATGCTTTCCTAAAGGGGTCGTCAATACAATCTATGGACGTGGAAATGTGATCATACCTGCGTTAATGGAATCTGGAAAAATAAATGTACTAACATTAATAGGTTCCAGCAAGGTAGCCAATCAATTAAAAAAACTACATCCTAAAGTAAATAGGTTGAGGGCTATATTAGGATTAGATGCCAAAAATGCAGCCATTGTTACTAAGGATGCTGATATTAATTTAGCCGTTAAAGAAACTGTATTAGGTGCACTTTCATTCAATGGACAAAGGTGCACTGCGCTTAAAACAATTTTTGTACATCAATCAATTGCCAATGAGTTTATTGAATTGTTAAAAGAGCAGGTTGCAAAGTTGCAATTTGGATTGCCTTGGGAAAAAGGGGTCACTTTAACACCGCTACCTGAACCTGGGAAACCAGCCTATTTAAATGATTTAATTCAGGATGCAAAGCTACATGGAGCAATGGTGATGAATGAAAATGGAGGAACCATCAAGGAAACATTTTTTTATCCAGCTATATTATTTCCAGTGAACCATAAAATGAAGGTATACAGTGAAGAACAGTTTGGTCCAATCATTCCTATTATCCCTTTTGATGATATCGAGGAACCTATTCAGTATATTATTAAATCAACGCATGGCCAACAAGTTAGTTTGTTTTCAAAAAATAAAGTAGAGTTGGCAAGTTTGATTGATCCATTAGTGAATCAAGTGAGTCGTGTCAACATCAATTGTCAGTGTCAAAGAGGACCTGATAGTTTTCCTTTTACAGGTCGAAAGGACAGTGCCGAGGGTACTTTATCTGTGGTGGATGCCTTGAGGTCATTTTCAATTAGGTCACTAGTTGCTGCGAAACTAACAGATGAAAATAAAGAAATCATCAATGAAATTGTAGCTTCAGATGACTCTAATTTTTTAAGTACTAAGTTTATTTTTTAAATCTTATTCTATCAATGAATCCAATTCATAACGCCTTAAATGTTTTCAATGAACCATTAATTGTATGCGGGACAAGCCCCATGACAGGTGTTTACAGAGATGGCTGTTGTAACACAGGCGCAAACGATAGGGGAACACATACTGTTTGTGCGGTTGTAACCGATACATTTTTACAATTCTCCAAAAGTAAAGGCAATGATTTGACAATGGATTATCCACCAACTGGCTTTAAAGGGCTGGTGGAGGGAGATAAATGGTGCCTTTGTGTATCTAGATGGATAGAAGCTTATCAAAATAATTTAGCTCCTCCTATTATATTGAAGGCAACGCACATTAAAACTTTAGAATATATTTCGTTAGACGAATTAATTAAGTTTGAATATACTCCTATGTCAGCTAGCGATTGGACAGAAATAAATAATAAACTAGAAAAGACTTTTAAGTTTGATAACTATAATGAGGTGGTCTTATTCTCTAATAAAGTCATGCAAATTGCCATTAAGCAGGACCATCATCCAGAAATAAACGTTCACTATAATTTTGTAAAAGTTCGCATCACTGATTATGAGCAAGGAACAGTTTCAGAAAAATGTCACCGGTTTGTCACTGCCATCAATGAGATAACTAATTCTCAGATTTCCAAATAGATGAACATTAAAATAAAATCCGTTTTGTATTTGTTTTAATTTTTAATACACCTAATACTGCCTCCGTAAACTCTATTGTGTGTTAATACAAATGCACCGGCGTTGCTAAAGTTGAAATATCGAGATCCATCACCACTTACTGTGCTACTCCAGTAGCTCCCACTAATGCCTGTATTATTGATCATTATTTCACGACTTCCAGCAACAGTAAGTTTTAGCGGACTAGCATATGCGCCATCCCCATTTTTTAATGTCCAACTCGACAATTCTGCATTCCACTCTGCTTCTGTTGGCAAACGAAAACCAGTAGGACATGGATTATTAATACCATTTACGCCCTGCCATAAATTTATATTTTGAGGATTCCTCCAATCAGTTAGTGGCGTAGCAGGCATAATAAAATTTGCGTTACCAGGATTGTCAGTTGTTGCCTGGGTTGCGATTGTTGTCGATTTTCTTAATTGGTGTTGATCTGCTGCTCGTCCCCATTGGTATAAATCACCATAGGCGCTTGTATCAGTGCTACTTATTGCAACCCTTGATGCGCCAAGGTTTCGATCCATCCAAACTTTACCATTGGCACTTGTAACGGTGGAGGGTATAACGTTTGGAGTTGGGGTGATTGGTGTATTTTCATTTTGTCGTTTATCACACCCAAAAGCTAAGAAAGCTGCACAAATGATTAAAATATTTTTCATATAAATTCTATTGATAATTTTTATGTTAAATATAATTATTTTTTCTGTGTCATGAAAACAAGCCCTCAAATCGCTTGAAATTCCATGATTAACTTAAATCTTCTTTTTTTGCTTAAAAAGTAAACATTTTATTAGTTTCCTTTGTTTTATATATGAATTCAAAAAATGAAGAATATGTATTGGTTTAAATTGATTTTCGCAAGTTTATTGGTGGTTTTTAGTATAAATCTTGCTAAAGCGCAAGGGACCCTTCAAAATACAGGGAAATTGAGCGGTGCTTTGGTCAACAGAAAAACGCAGCAAAATGCGGTAGGACTTTTGGTGTCATTGTCACCGGGTGGTGAAAAAATGCTATCAGATAGCAATGGTGCATTCAGGTTTACGCGTCTTTTACCCGGCGCTTATGCAATTAAAATTACTGGACTTGGCTTTCAAGATAAACTACTGACCAACGTTATTGTGACATCCGGTAATGAAAATACAATCACTATAGAACTCGAACCTTCTGTCAATATATTGAACGCTGTTACCGTTACAGGTAGACGTAATACAGCGAAAGCGACCACTTTAGAGAGTCCATTGAGTATTCAACGACTTACTGCCGAGGATATCAAAGCCAATCCTGGGGGCAATTTTGACATTAGTAAGGTAATTCAATCTTTACCAGGTGTAGGCGGTGGCGCAGCTGGAGGTACGTTTAGAAATGACATTATCATTAGAGGGGGCGCACCAAGTGAAAACGTTTTTTATCTAGATGGTATTGAAGTACCTATTATCAACCACTTTAGTACACAAGGAAGTGGTGGTGGGCCCCAAGGGATATTGAATGTGAGTTTTATTCAGGATGTAAAATTAAGTACTTCTGCATTTGATGCAAGATATGACAATGCCTTGAGTAGTGTATTTCAGTTTCGTCAAAAAAATGGTAACGCCAACAAGCTTCAAGGTAATTTTAGAATGAGTGGAACGGAGGTGGCAGCAACTTTAGACGGACCCATTACTAAAAAAACAACCTTTTTAGCATCGGTGAGAAGAAGTTATTTAGAACTACTATTTAAAGCATTGGATTTGCCGATACGTCCTAATTATTGGGATTATCAATTTAAAACAACCACAAAAATTAATGACAAGACGACGTTGACTACA
>Ga0222712_10003500_pt1 | contig 17048 bp, 10 predicted proteins | sample C33_657DmetaG_FD_165043 | JGI IMG/M metagenome (GOLD analysis project Ga0222712, IMG submission 165043) | Estuarine water microbial communities from San Francisco Bay, California, United States - C33_657D | ecosystem: Environmental > Aquatic > Marine > Unclassified | place: USA: California...
ACACGCTGGATGGTGCGGACGGCCCGGCCCGCGCACGGGACAAGCCTGTCGAGCATTTTGTGGTTTCTGGCCGAGCTGGAGGAAGACCCCGCCTGCGGAACCGATGAGCTGTGGCTGGATTCGCCGACCCTGCAGGCGCGGTTCCCCAAGGCCCAAGGCGACCCACTGGACCGTGCGCGGTATTGGAAACAAGTGTCAGGTTACCCACGGATGGCGGCTGCCGTGGAGCGGGCCAGGCACGAGGCTCCCCGGGGATTCGCCCTTCCGGAACCCCGTGCGGATGGAGTGAACCTGTACGGGCATTTCTGCTATCCCTCGGGCTTGGGAGAGGCGGCCTGGCAGATTCGGCGGGGTCTGGAGGCGGCCGGAGTGCCGGTGGCGGCCCGGGATATGCCCGCAGCCATCCAGCACGATATCCATGACCGGGACGGGATGCGGGGCCCGGAGACACACCCCGTGAGCCTGCATATCCTGCCGCCGGAACACCAGTTCCACGAGATTTTCGCGCGGTCGATGAGCCACCCGCGGCGGGATGCCCGGCGGGCGGCGGTGTGGTATTGGGAGCTGGAAAAAACCCCGGCGCTGTGGGCGCAACGGGCCAGGCGTTACGACGAGATCTGGGCACCCACGCGATTCATCCGGGACAGTTTCGCCGAGGTCATGCCGGTGCCGGTGCGGGCGGTTGCTCCGGGGGTTTCCCTTGGCCCGGTGGCAGACCGGGACCGGGATTGGTTCGGGCTTCCGACCGACGCGTTCATCGTGCTGTTCGCCTTTGACATGTGCAGCGTGATGGAGCGAAAGAACCCTTTGGGGCTGATCAGGGCATTTCGGCGGGCTTTCAAGCCAACCGACGACGCCTTGCTGGTGATCAAGGTGACGCGCGGCTCCTTTGACCCGGACGGGATGGCCTTGCTGCAGGCCGAGGAGGCCAAGGGGCAAGTGAGGATCATCGACCGGGTGATGAGCCGGGCGGACGCTATGGCCCTGATCCAGTGCTGCGACACCTATGCCAGCCTGCACCGGAGCGAGGGTTTCGGGCTGACCCTGGCCGAGGCAATGCTGCTGGGCAAACCCGCGGTGGGCACGAACTACTCAGGCAACCTGGATTTCATGACGCCTGAGGTGTCGCGTTTGGTGGATTTCAGGAAGGTGACCATTGCCAATGATTTGCCGCAGTACCCCAAGGGGGTGGTCTGGGCGGAGCCGGACGAGGACCATGCCGGGTTCATTTTGCGCGAGATTTATGACCGGCCGGTGGAAGCCATGGACATGGCGGTCCGGGGGCAAGAGCATGCGCGAAGGGTGCTGGCACCCGGGATGGCGGCTGAAAGAGTGCGGAAGGCGCTGGAGAACCTGCGCAAATAAAGAAAGAGGCGGGTGGAAACCACCCGCCTCCCTGATGGAATCAAAAAACCGATGGTCAGTCAGCCTTGGTGGAAGGCTGAGCGGACTTGGCACCCGCACCACCGCCGGCAGCCTTGGGCGCCGGAGGAAGGGGCATGTTGGTGCTCTTGGCCGGTTCGGTCTTTTTGTCCTCCCCACAGCCAGCGAGGAAAGCCAATCCAGCGACCAACAAAACCAGTTTCTTCATGGTCAAACTCCCTTTCAAAACCAGTGACCTATCAGTTGCCAAGCTTGCCCGCGTCGTAGACTTCGCCGTCCTGCATACCGGACATTTGCTGAAGGACATACCAGTCGCTGCCGGCCGAGGTGGGATTGCGCACGCCGGTTGCACCGATTCGCAAAGAACGGATGGAACCGTCACCAAACGCAAAGTTGACAATCTGGGAGTGACGGCTGGAGAAATAGTTCCAACCACCGTTGGTGGCACCAGCGCCACCGCCTGGAGCCAAGCCGAACTTTGTGCCAAGGCAACCGACCGACATCCACGGCCAAATGAAATCCTTCTGGCCGCCTTGTGCCAAGCCACCCAAACCCTCGCCAAAGGCCAATGTGTTGGAAGAGCCATCTTGGATGGTGGCAGTCTTGTTCTTGGAACGATTGGTGTAAATACCCACATACTTTTGCAGATTCACACCCGGGCCATCGGAAGCGGAGGCGGTGCTAACCCCATCGCCCAGGGCTCCGGCTACGCCTGTGTAATTGGTTTTGCCCAAGTCGAGGTCGGGACGAGCCCCGAAATAACCAATCGTCAAAGCATTGGTACCGGGGGTGTCAAAGGTGTTTGGAATTATGCAAGCTGCCGGGCCATTGACCGTGGTGCTGGCGGAAGAGCCTTCGCTTGGGCACCAGAACTTCTTGATCTTGGTGTAGGACAAAGACCAATCCGGGTTGACGGACCACCACGAGGCACCTTTTTGATCAGCCGATTTGGAAATGGACAGCTGCTTGAAGATCGCCTCTTCCTCCACATAGGGAAGCAGTTGCACCAAAACGCCGGTGTGTTGGGCGTCCCAGAAGGAAGTGGAGCCGACGGTCCGGGAAGCCCCCAAGCAGCCGGGGGGAAGCACGCTGTTGGTGCTCTCGTAATTGTGACTGGCCAGCGAGATCTGCTTGAGGTTGTTTTGGCAGCTCATGCGGTTGGCTGCCTCACGCACCTTTTGCACCGCTGGAACCAGCAGGCCGACCAGAACCGCAATGATGGCAATCACCACCAGCAGCTCAATCAGCGTAAAACCCTTACGCTTCATGGAATTACCCCTAATTAAAAGATAAGGAATGAACGCGGAGTTACCCGCAGGAGGGCATTTCTAGATTAAATGTGGTTAACAAAAGTTTCAACATTTCTACTTATTAAAATTGCGGTCCAGGTTTACGCTAGGCCCTTCAAACCCACCTTAAGTTTGTAGGTCAGTGAAAAAAATAGGCACCTGCCGTTGGGCGGGTGCCTAGCCAACTGAAAAGGAGCTATCAGGATCTATTTTTTATCACCCTTGCCTGAGTCGACCTTCACGCCCTTGGGATTGGTGCCGGGCATGGCGCCACCCCGCTTGGGGGGACCTTCCTTGTTCGATTCGAGGCTGGGATTGGGGTTGGTGTCCTTCTCGGACGGGCCACCCGCACCGCAGCCCTGAAGGACTGCCAATACCGCCAAAGACACTCCGCCCACCATCAGATTCCTGAACATTCCTGTACCCCCGATTTCACTTGAAACAAAAAAAAGGGGAGGGGCAATGTGACCATTGCTCCTCCCCCACGGTTGTCAAACCATTAGTCCATGTTGAACACTTCGCCGCCCATGCGGGAAGAAAGGCATTCCAGCAGGGTCACATTGATGCCGTTCACCTGGGTGGCCACGGTTGTGCCCGCACCGTAGCTGATGAAACGGACCGAACCGTCGGCCAAGGACCAGTTCGCACCGTTGGAGTGGAGACTCCAGAAACGGTTGTAACCGGAGGGATCGTTCATGCCCTGGGGGGGGAAGCTATACAGACCGGGAGCTGTGCGGATACCGGTGGTACGGGAGCGGGTGCCCAGGAGGCAATCGCCTTCGCCGAAACCATAACCGTCGTAGCCCCATGCCACCCATGCCCAGCCGTATTCCTTGGAGTTGTCCGGCGGGCGCTCGCCGATCACCACGGTGTTGGAGGTGCCGTCGGTGATGTCGGTGAGGGATACCTTGGAGTTCACATAGAGCACACCATCCTGGCCGGGCAGCTTGGCGGCGGAAGCGGTTGGGTTGCCGGTACCAGCCAGAGTTTCACGCCAGCAGTCGCGGCCCACCACACCCAAATAGTCGGTCAGAGCATGGCAGTTACCGGTTCCGGGTTCGGTCCAAACCTGGGCGCCACGGCTGTCAGAGGGGCAGGCCCACATTTTGGACTTTTGGCCCACGATGGTGTTGGTGCCGCCGGTCATGCCGGGGAGCATGGCCCACCAGGGCCATTGACCGTAGCCGGTGATGGCCTTGGCCACATTGTCCATTTCGATGTCGGGAGCGATACGCATCTGCCAACCCCAGTACCCGTCGGACGGATAGGAGGTGGTGGGGCTACCGTGCCCGTTCGGCGGGGGATCATACACAGGGGCCACATTGCCACCACCCCACCAACCAGCCCCAGTGGTCTGGCTGCGGCCGAGCGTAACACCGGCGGGGAACTTGCCGTTGCGGCTGTGGTAGTTGTGCAGGGCCAAGCCCATTTGCTTCATGTTGTTGCTGCAACTCATGCGGTTGGCAGCTTCACGCACCTTCTGAACAGCTGGGACTAGCAACCCCACCAAAACCGCAATGATGGCGATCACCACCAGCAGCTCAATGAGGGTGAAACCTCTTCGCTTCATGGATAATCTCCGAAAAAATACCCTTGCGGGAAGAAAAACAAACAAAACCAATAATAGGTTAGCTCGATCTAATCTAAATTGCAATTATTTCTGATTTGTCAGTAAATTATTAATTTTAATTATTAAATTAGATTATTAAATATAATTATAGATATTTCATTAAATTTTGTTTCCCTGGAGACTAACAACCCGCCTTTTTCGTGAGAAAATTATGAGGCCATACATGGCTATCCCACAGCAGACTGCGAATTTGAAAGGCAATTCCATTGCCTCTGATGATTTGCCAGGGATCGGGAGTGGTTCCAAATCTTTGGGACGGAAGTGATTGCGAGTCTGCTGCCGTGGGAGATATTTTGGCATTAAAAAGCGCGGGGGCCGGGATATTTTCCCGGCCCCCGCACAGTGTTGGTAAACGAAAACTATTTGCCTGGATCTACCTTCACGCCCTTGGGGTTGGTGCCGGGCATGGCGCCGCCCCGCTTGGGAGGGCCATCCTTGTTCGATTCGAGGCTGGGATTAGGATTGGTGTCTTTCTCTGAAGGACCCCCCGCACCACAGCCCTGAAGGGCCGCCAACACCGCCAAAGACAGACCGCCGACCACCAGATTCCTGAGCATTCCTGTACCCCCGATTTCACTTGCAACAAAAAAAAGGGGAGGGGCAATGTGTCCATTGCTCCTCCCCAACGGTTGTCGAACCATTACTCCATGTTGAACACTTCGCCGCTGGCGCGGGAAGAAAGGCATTCCAGCAGGGTGACATTGATGCCGTTCACCTGAGTTGCCACGGTGGTGCCGGCCCCGTAGCTGACGAACTTCACAGAGCCGTCGGCAAAAGCCCAGTTGGCGCCGTTGGAGTGCAAGCTCCAGAAACGGTTGTAACCGGAGGGGTCATTCAGCCCCAGCTTGGGCGCGCTGTAGAGACCGGGGGCGGTGCGGATGCCGGTGGTGCGTGAGCGGGTGCCCAGGAGGCAATCACCCTCGCCGAAACCGTAACCATCGTAACCCCAAGCCACCCAGGCCCAGCCGTATTCCAGGCTGTTGTCAGGCGGGCGCTCGCCGATCACCACGGTGTTGGAGGTGCCGTCTAGGATGTCGGTCAGCGAGACCTTTGAGTTCACATAGAGCACACCATCCTGGCCGGGCAGCTTGGCGGCGGAAGCGGTTGGGTTGCCAGTGCCAGCCAAGGTTTCACGCCAGCAGTCGCGGCCCACCACACCCAAATAGTCGGTCAGGGCATGCTGGTTGCCGGTGCCTGGCTCAGTCCAGGATAAACCACCACGGCTGTCGGAAGGGCAGGTCCACATCTTGGACTTTTGGCCCACGATGGTCTGGCTGCCGGCGGTTTGGCCGGGCAGCTTGGCCCACCAAGGCCATTGACCGTAGCCGGTGATAGCCTTGGCCACATTGTCCATTTCGATGTCGGGAGCAATTCGCATCTGCCAACCCCAGTACCCGTCGGACGGATAGGAGGTGGTGGGGCTACCGTGCCCGTTCGGCGGGGGATCATAGACAGGGGCCACATTGCCACCACCCCACCAACCGGCGCCAGTGGTCTGACTGCGGCCGAGCGTCACACCGGCGGGGAACTTGCCGTTGCGGCTGTGGTAGTTGTGCAGGGCCAAGCCCATTTGCTTCATGTTGTTGCTGCAACTCATGCGGTTGGCAGCTTCACGCACCTTTTGAACGGCCGGAACCAGCAGCCCCACCAGAACCGCGATGATGGCGATCACCACCAGCAGTTCGATGAGGGTGAAACCTCTGCGTTTCATCCTGAATCCTCCAACTCTTGGGTATGTAAGAAAAAAAACATGACAGGGAATGAATCCACCCCCACATCAACTAAAAACTTAAGTCAGCGTTCATTCATTTTCAAGCTAATAAATGAATTTTATTCATTAATAATTGAGAAAATGGACATAGCCTTTTCGCTAAACCTATCTAAGTTATACCTAAATAATACTTTTTAATACAATCGAGCCTAGCGATTTTTCGCCATTTTCCCGCCTGCGCTTCCAAACCGTTTTCGAGTGCCCAGTGCCCGATCGAAATCCCATTTTTTTTCCCTAAGTTAGGAGCATGAGCGAAGCAAACAACAAAAGCGGGAAAGCGGGATCGAACCAGGGCTTGGATTACCGGGCAGCTGGATTGGATCTCGATCTTTACAACCAAACCCTGGACGGCATGGCCCATTGGGTGCGGCGGACCCATACCCCCAGGGTGATGGATGGGTTTGGCGGGTTTGCCAGTTTGGTGAGCCTGGATTTCAACAGCCGGCTATTCGCCCGGAATTACAAACACCCGGTTTTGGTGTCGGGCTCGGACGGCGTGGGGACCAAGCTGAAGGTGGCGGCGATGATGAACCGCCACCACACCGTTGGCATTGACCTGGTTGCCATGTCGGTCAATGACTGCCTGTGCGCCGGGGCGGAGCCGCTGTTTTTCCTGGACTACATCGCGATCCCCCGGGACAACCCGCCGTTGGTTGAGGCTCTGGTACGGGGTGTGAGCGATGGGTGCATTGAGGCGGGCTGCGCCCTGGTGGGTGGAGAAACGGCCATTTTGCCCGAGGTTTATAAGGAAGGTGACTACGATCTGGCCGGGTTTTGTGTGGCGGTGGCCGAGCGGGACCGAATGGTGACCGGCAAGCGGGTGCGGCCGGGGGATTTGCTGATCGGCCTGGGGAGCACCGGCCTGCACAGCAACGGGTATTCGCTGGCCCGGAAGATTGTGTTCGAACGGGCCGGGCTGACCGTGGACAGCCAAGTTCCCGAATTGGGGCGCACAGCCGGCGAGGCCCTGCTGGAACCGACCCGCATCTATGCGAAGGTGGTCACCGAACTGCTGAACCACTACCCGATCAAGCGGAAGGTGGTGCGGGGGATCGCGCATATCACCGGGGAGGGGCTGGAGGGGAATGTGCCCCGCATCCTGCCGCCCGGCACGCGGGCGCGCCTCTGGAAAAACTCGTGGCAGGTGCCCGCCATCTTCCCGTGGCTGCAGAACCTGGGGGGGGTATCGGAAGAGGAAATGTTCCGTGTCTTCAATATGGGGCTTGGCATGGTGCTGGTGGTGAGCCGGTACTTCGCGGAAAGCATCGTCAAGCAGGTGGAACGGATGGGATGCCCCGCCTTCCTGGTGGGTGAGGTGGTGGCGGGTGAACCCGGGCTGGAATTCGCCGACCGGCCGGTATGCCCCATCTGAATCCTGAACGATTGAGTGCAGGCTGAACTTACGGGAGTTAAGGCAATGCCCACGCTGCAGACAGCCAACGAGGCCAACGACCCCAAGGCCGGCATGGCCGAGTTCACCCTGCGCGCGGTTTTGCTGGGCGCTGTGCTTGGGATCATCTTCGGCGCCAGCTCGCTGTACCTGGTGCTAAAGGTGGGGCTGACCGTCTCGGCCAGCATCCCCGTGGCGGTTCTGGCCATCACCCTGTTCAGGATCCTCGGTTCCACCGGGTTGGTGAAACGCACCACCATCCTGGAAAACAACATTTTGCAGACGACCGGCAGCGCGGGCGAATCGATCGCCTTCGGCGTGGGCGTGACGATGCCCGCGTTGATGCTGATCGGTTTCGACATGGATTTGGCCCGGGTGATGATGGTCTCGGTGATGGGCGGGCTGCTGGGCATTTTGATGATGATCCCGCTCAGGCGGTTGTTCATCGTGCGGATGCACGGTGCGCCCGGGCAGCCAAACACGCTGCTTTACCCCGAGGGGACCGCGTGCGCCAAGGTGCTGGAAAGCGCCGAGCGTGGCGGTGCCCAGGGTGGGGCGGTGATGGCGGGTTTTCTGGTGGCGTTCGGCCACAAGATCATCAGCGAGGGTTCGGGGCTTTTGAAGGCGGGGCTGGAAGCACCGTTGAGGGAATTCTCCCGCGTGGCCCGAATTTCGAGCGACATGGGGGTGGAACTGCTGGGGGTAGGCTACATCATCGGCCTGCGTGTGGGCGCGCTGATGCTGGGCGGATCGATTCTGGGGGCATTGGTGCTGCTGCCCAGCATGGCGTTCTTCGGCGATGGGCGCGAGGCGGTGCTGGCCCCGGCTTCGGCTCCCATCGGGCAGTTGAGCGCGGACAAGATGCAGGGGACTTACCTTCGGTTCATCGGCGCGGGTTGCGTGGCGGCGGCGGGCATCTTCAGCCTGATCAAGACATTGCCTACCATCTTTGGGGCTATTTTCTCCACAGTGGGCGGGATGGGAGCCAAAAAAGCGGGGGCACTGGCGGACGGGTCGGCCTCCACGGAGCTGCCGAGAACCGAGCGGGACCTGCCCCCTATCGTGGTGGCGGGTGGCGTGCTGGTCTTGGCGGGCTTGCTGGCCTGGTTTTTGGTGCCGCAGGTGGGGATGTGGGGCGGCATCAGCGGCGCGCTGCTGGTTTTGTTTTTCGGATTCCTGTTCGTGATGGTCTCCAGCCGGCTGACAGGCGAGATCGGGTCATCGAGCAACCCGATCTCGGGCATGACCATCGCCACACTGCTGTTGACCTGCCTGATTTTCCTGTCTTTGGGGATGACGGGATCGCGCGACGCGCTTTTGGCGCTGTCGATTGGGGGGGTGGTGTGCATCGCCGCCAGCAACGGCGGCACTACCTCGCAGGACCTGAAAACCGGGTTCCTGGTGGGCGGCACCCCCTACCTGCAGCAGTACGCGATTTTGGTGGGAGCCTTGACCAGCGCCCTGGTGATCGGCGGGACACTTTTGCTGTTCAACCAGGCGGGTGAGGTGCTGAGCACGCGGGACCTGCCCACCGCCAGTGTTAAGCAGTTCGAGACGGAGTATGCGAACAACGCCAAACGCACCGTGAACGGGACCACCTACTCCGAGTGGCGGCCGACTAAGGCCCAGCGCAAGGAAATCCCCGGGCTGGGTGAAGGCAAATACCTGGTGGATGGCGGCGGGTTCATCGGGTATCTGGTGGACCCGACCATCACCGGTCGTTACGACCAACGGGACGATTTCAAGGCCAACGAGGGCGCGGCCCCGGTGCCCGGACTGGCCGCGATGCTGGGCGAGGTGAAATCCACCGCCCAGGCCGACGGGAAAACCCTGAAACTGGTGGCCAGCCTGACCCCGGAGGCGCTGGAAAAACTGCGGGAGGAGGCCAAGAAAGTGGCGAGCCTGACCGGCACGCTGAAGCTGGCGGAAGCCCTTGCCGCCGCCGGGGTGGCCCCGGGGGAATACCTTTCGGACGAGCGGGGCGCGCTGGTTTACAAGAACAATCCCGAGCCGGTGAAATTCAAATTTGGCGCTCCCAAAACCCAGGTGATGGGGCTGATCATCCAGGGGGTGCTGGGCGGGGAGATCAACTGGACGCTGGTGCTGATCGGGGCCATGATCAGCCTGACACTGGAGATGTGCGGCGTATCTTCCCTGGCTTTCGCGGTGGGTGTGTATGTGCCGATGAGCGCGACGATGCCGATCTTCATCGGCGGGTTGGCGCGGTGGGCTGCCGACCGGGCGCACCAGGTGAAACTGCACGAGGGGGCCACGGAGGCCGAGAGGCAGGCCGCCGAGGTGGAAAAGATCGCCAAGACGGAAAGCTCGCCCGGCGTGCTGTGGGCCTCGGGCCTGATCGCCGGGGGCAGTCTTGGTGGCGTGCTGCTTGCCTTTCTTGAATTCACCCCCGGGGTGAAAAAAATGCTGGAGCAACACCATCTGGTTGATGGCTGGGGAATCGGCAAATGGCATGACCTGATCACCTTGTTCGTTTTTCTGACTTTGGCGCTTAGCCTCGTGATTTTGGGCCGCAGGAGCGAGAAACCCTCGGGGGATTCCACCCCGGGCTGACCGAATCGCCCCCTCAGGCTTCTTGAATTTGGGATTTTTCATTTAGGGAGTGTGACCATGTTGGGAAAAACCATGCGGAGGATAGTCGCATCCATGGGCGTGCTGGCCGCGGGGACACCCGCGTTGTTGGGTGATGAGGGGATGTGGCTTTACACCAACCCGCCACTCGCCCGGTTGAAGGAGCGTTACGGGTTCGAGCCGGGCAAGGAATGGCTGGAACACCTGCAGAAGAGCTCGGTCCGCTTCAACTCGGGCGGCTCGGGCTCGTTCGTGTCGAAGGACGGCCTGGTGATGACCAATCACCATGTGGCCGCCGACGCCCTGCAGAAGATGGGCACCCCCGAGCGCAATTACTACCGCGACGGCTTCTACGCCAAGACCCGCGGTGAGGAGCGCAAGTGCGAGGCGATGGAGCTGAATGTCCTGGAATCGATCGAGGATGTGACGGCCCGGGTGGAAGGCGCCGTCAAGGGCGACATGAAGCCGGACCAGGCGGCGAAGGCTCGCCGCGCGGTGATGAACGCGATCGAGGATGAGGAGACCAAGAAGACGGGCCTGCGCTCGAACATCGTGACGCTGTATCAGGGTGGGGCCTATCACCTGTACCGTTTCAAGCGGTACACGGATGTTCGGCTGGTTTGGGCGCCTGAGCAGCAGATCGCCTTCTTCGGCGGCGACCCGGACAACTTCGAGTTCCCGCGCTATTGCCTGGACGCGGCCTTCTTCCGCGTGTACGAGAATGACAAGCCTGCGGAGATCAAACACTTCCTGAAATGGAGCGCCAACGGGTGCGCCGACGGGGAGCTGACCTTCGTCTCCGGTCACCCGGGTCGCACCAACCGTCTGGCCACGGTGGCGGAGCTGGAGTACACACGCGACATCGGCTACCCCTACCTGATGCAGCGTCTTTACCGGATGGAAGTGTTGCTGAACGCGTTCAGCGCCCGTAGCGAGGAAAACGCCCGGCAGGCCAAGGAACTGCTGTTCAGCGTGCAGAATAGCCGCAAGGCCCGTCTGGGTGGCCTGGGCGGGCTGATGGACCCGGCCGTGATGGCCCGCAAGCGGGCGGAAGAGGCCAAGCTGCGCAAGGCGGCCGAAAAGGACCCGAAGCTGGCCGACGCCAAGGGCGCCTGGGACAAGGTCGCCGAGGTGTACAAGACCCGGGCGAAAATCCTGAAGCGGCACGGCATGCTGGAAGGCGGGGCGGCGTTCGCCTCGGACCTTTTCGGCATCGCGCGGACGCTGGTGCGCTCGGCCCAGGAGCGGGACAAGCCGCAGGCTGAGCGTCTGCGCGAGTTCATCGACAGCAACAAGCAGCCGCTGGAGCTGCAGCTTTTCTCGGAAGAGCCGATCTACGAGGGTTTTGAGATCCTCCGGCTGGCCGATAGCCTGGCCTCGCTGAGCGAACAACTGGGGCACGATGACCCGCTGGTGGTGAAGGTGCTGGCCGGCAAATCGCCGGTGGACCGCGCCGCCGAGCTGGTGAACGGCAGCAAGCTGAAGGATGTGGCCACCCGCAAGAAGCTGTACGAGGACGGGCTTCCGGCCGTGACCGCCAGCAAGGATCCGATGATTGAACTGGCCCTGCTGGTGGATCCCGAATCGCGCGAGCTGCGCAAGGTGATGGAGAACGAGGTGGAAGAGCCCCGGCGTCAGGCCTACGCCCAGATCGCCAAGGTCAAGTTCGCCCTGGAAGGGACATCGACCTACCCGGACGCCACCTTCACGCTGCGGTTGAGCTACGGGCCGGTGAAAGGCTACCAGGAAGCCGGCAAGAAGGTGGCTCCCATCACCACCGTTGGCGGACTGTACGAGCGGTCGAAAGGGCAGAACAACAAGGCCCCGTTCGACCTGCCACCCCTGTGGGCCAAGAAGAAGGACTCCATCAACCTGGATACACCCTTCAACTTTGTGAGCACCGCGGATATCATCGGCGGCAACTCGGGCAGCCCGGTGGTGAACAAGGCCGGCGAGGTGGTGGGGCTGATCTTCGACGGCAACATCCAGTCGCTGGTGCTGGACTTCGCGTACTCCGACGAGCAGGCGCGGGCGGTCTCGGTCTGCTCGCAGGTGATCACCGAGGCGCTTCGGAAGGTGTACGACGCCTCACCGCTGGCCGACGAACTGCAAGGCAAATAACACCCTTTTTGAACCGGAGGATTGGACATGCATAGTTTCACCTTGTGCCTGGCGCTTTTGGCGGGCGGACAGGCTTCCTATGGGCCTTTGGACGGCCTGAAGATCCTGAAGGCGGCCGACACGCAGGATCACCCGAGCACGCCGGCACCCGCCGGGGCGGTGGTGCTGTTTGACGGCAAATCAACCGAGGCGTTCCAGCACCGCGACGGCAAATCGCCGATCGGCTGGAAGGTTACTCCCGAGGGCTTTCTGGAGGTGAAAGGGGGCGACATCGTCACCAAGGAGAAGTTCTCCACGCCCATGCACCTGCATGTTGAGTTCCGGGTGCCCTACATGCCCAAGGCCAGCGGCCAGGGGCGGGGCAACAGCGGCGTGTATGTTCAGGGGCGGTACGAGGTGCAGGTGCTGGACAGTTACGGGCTGGACAGCAAGGACAACGATTGCGGCGGCATCTACGGGGTGGCCAAGCCCCTGGTGAACGCTTGCAAGGCCCCCACAGTCTGGCAGGCCTATGACATAGACTTCACACCGCCGGTTTTTGAAGGCGGCAAAAAAGTGAAGGAAGGCGTGATCACCGTGAAGCAGAACGGTGTGACCATCCACGACCAGCAGAAGATCACCAAGGACAACACCACCGCCGGTCTGGGTGGCAACCCCGCCGAGGGCGGCCCGATTTTGCTGCAGGATCATGGCAACCCGGTTCAGTACCGGAACATCTGGGTGGTGAAAAAAACCAAGGCAGCGGCCGATGGCGGCAACGCCCGGGAAGAAAAGCTGGCCGGCAACCCGGGTTCGACCGTGACACCCGCGGGATTCCTGGACAGGGGTAACGATGAGGGCATGATCCGGCGGGTGAAGGACCGGATCGAGGACAGGTCGCAAAACCTGCTCGGCAAGCTGCGCAACCGTCTGCGGGGGCGCTGATCCCGTTTCGGGATTGCCGCCGGGTCGGCCTTGGCGCAACACTATTCACCTTCATTGGTTGATTGAAGTTTTATCGAGGAATTTGCAAGCATGGAACGGACCCTGGTTTTGCTGAAGCCCGACGCTGTGCACCGTCGCCTGGTTGGCGATCTGATCACCCGATTCGAGCGGAAGGGGTTGAAACTGATTGGCCTGAAGCTGGTTCACGCCGACAAGGCGCTGGCCGAGAAACACTATGCCGTGCATGCCGCCCGGCCGTTCTTCAAGGACCTTCTCAGCTTCTTGACCTCGAGCCCGACGGTGGCCATCGCCCTGGAAGGCCGCGAGGCGGTGACCGTGGTGCGCAATCTGGTGGGCGCCACCGACGGCACCAAGGCCCCCCCGGGCACCATCCGCGGGGATTACGCCATCAGCATCCAGAACAACCTGGTGCATGGCTCGGACAGCCCGGAAAACGCGGCGAATGAAATCGCCCTGTGGTTCCGGCCCGAGGAACTGGTTTCGTGGGGCCCGGTTGACGGGCCGTGGGTGACGGGTTCCTGAGGAACCAATTCAATTGGATCAAGGGAGAGACCCCGGCCAGGTTTGGCCGGGGTCTCTCGCCCTATATGGGATTATGGAACAAGGCGCGGATCAGGCGATGATCTCGTTGATAGCCCGGCCGTGGTCGATCTCCAGGCGTTTGCGGGCGGGGATTTCGAGACGGCGGCTGTCGAGGCCCATTTGCCTGAGGATGGTGGCGTGGATGTCGGTGACATAGTGGCGGTTTTCCACGGCGTGGAACCCGATGGGATCGGTGGCACCGTGGACCACGCCGGCCTTGAGGCCGCCGCCGGCCATCACCACGGTGAAGCCAAAGATATGGTGGTCGCGACCGGTGCCTCCCTGGCTGCCGGGGGTTCGGCCGAATTCGGTAGCCAAAACCACCAGTGTGCGCTCCAGCATGCCCCGCCGCTTCAAATCGGTCACCAAGCCTGCCAATGGCTGGTCGATCTTCAGGCAGTTGGCGGTGTGATTGCCCTTCAGGTCGCCGTGCGCGTCCCAGGCTCCGGCCCCGCCACCGCCGTGCTGGATCTGGATGAACCGGACCCCGCGTTCGACCAAACGGCGGCTGGCCAGCATTTGCATGCCGAATTCGCGTGTCTCGGGCCGGTCGAGGCCGTAGAGGCTTTGGGTTTGCTTGGTTTCGCCGGAAAAATCGAGGGCGGTGGGCAGGGCACGTTGCATGCGGTAGGCCAGTTCGTAGCTGGCCAGCCGGGCTGACAGCGCGGCGTCGGCAGGTTCGGCCTTGGCACGGTGGCGGTCCAAGCGAGCGGTGAGATCGAAGACCAAACGCTCCTCGGCCGGGCTGAGGGGCTTTTCGGGCTTGCCGAAATCGAGGGGATTGGCCGGATCCACCCGGACCGGGACGGCGTCATGCCTGGGGCCGAGGTAGTGGCCGTCTTTCTTGTTCCAGTATTCGCGGACGCCCATGGAGATGAACTGGGGAAGATTATCGCTCAGTCGGCCGAGGCCGTAATGGACCCAGGCGCCCAGGGTGGGGAACTCGCCATCCAGCATGTGGCGCCCGGAGTGGAACTGGGTTTGGGCGCCATGGTTGTCGTCGGTGGTCCACATGCCGCGGATGACGGCCAGGTCGTCCACCACCCCGCCGACATGGGGGAGGAAATCGGACACCTCGATGCCGCTTTGGCCGCGCTTTTTGAATTTGACCTGCGTGGGATAGAGCTTGTTTCGCTGCTGACCGTTGGCATCGTTGATGACGGTCACCCGGGCCTGGGCGAGTTTTTTGGGATCTTGCACATCTTTATAAGGTGATTCGGCGATCGTCTTGCCCGCGTGCTTGTCGAGCTCGGGCTTGGGATCAAAGGTCTCCAGGTGGCTCATGCCACCGTTGAGAAAGACCCAAATGACGCTGTCAGCCTTGGGGGCGAAATGGGGATTGCCATCGGGTGGAAGCCACTCGGGGCCGGCATCGGCGCGCAGATCGCGACCGGCCATCGCCGAAAAAGCCAGCGAGCCGAAACCACCGGCGGATTTTGCCAGAAACGCGCGACGACGGCGGAAATAACCGGGACTGTCCATGGGCTATCGCCTTGTCAAAAAGTCATGGTGATTGAGGAGGGCCAGCACCACCAGGGACCGAGCCCTTTCCGGGGAGGCCTGGCCGTTTTCGGCGCGCAAATCCCGAATCGCCCCGGCGCACAGCTCGCGCTCCTCGGCATCGGCGGGGCGGGCCAACAACACCAGGTGGGCCTGGTCGATGAAGCCTGCATCCGTCATGCCGGGCTTGGAAATGCGGGCAGCGATGGCGGAGGCCGATTCCAGGCTGAGGGCCGCATGCGTTAGCGCGAGGGCCTGCTGGGGAACGATGCTGCGCTCGCGGCGGTAGCACTCCAGCACGCCGGCGTCGTCGAACTGCTCGAGGAACTTCTGGTGCTCGTTGTGGGAATGGAAGTAATAGAGGCTGCGGCGCCTGCTGGAAGCATCGGCCACTGGCACCGGCGGCCCCCCGCGGGTTTGGTCGAGCGCGCCAGCCAGGTGCAGCAAACCGTCACGGAGCACCTGCGCCTCCACCCGGTGGGAGGGAAAACGCCAGAGGTACTTGTTTTCAGGATCCTTGGACTGCTCGGAGGGCTGGGAGGAGGACGAGTCCAACCGGTAGACCCGTGAAGTCACGATCAAACGGTGGATATGGCGCAGGCTCCAGCCGTGTTCCACCAGTTCGACCGCCAAGGCATCGAGCAATTCGGGATGGGTGGGCGCCTGCCCCTTGCGGCCGAAGTCAAACAGGGAGGCCACCAAGGCCTGGCCGAAATGGCGATTCCACAGGTGGTTGATGATCACCCGGGCGGTGAGGGGATTGTCCGGGTTTGTGATCCAGCGGGCGAGGGCGGCCCGGCGACCGGTGCTGCTGGGCGGATAGGGACGGGCCTTGCTTTCGGCGGTCTCCAGGTTGTTTTCAGGGGATTTGGCCGAGGCGACCAAGGGGGTGAATTTGGCTCCTGGATTCAGGGCTTTTTTCTCGGCATCGGCCAGTGCCTTTTGCGCGGCCTCGACCTGGGCATTTTTACCCTGGCCCTCGATGGCCAGATCCGCCTTGGCCTTCGCCAACGCGGCCCTGCCCTTCAACACGGCAAGATCGGCCTCGGCCTTCGCGGCTTGGGAAGCGGAAGAAGCGGCTTGATCTGGCTTCTGGGTCACCTGGTCCTTCCGCGCCTGATAACGGGACTTCAGGACAGCGGGTTCGGCCTCCAAGACGGCGACCTCGGCTTTGGCGAATTCCAACCTGGCATTGGCCTGTTCGACGGTGAGCACTTTTTTGGCGCCGGGGGACTGGTAGCCCGTGGGCAGGTCGCGGATCTCGAGATGGTCCAGCGCGCAGGCGGCGGTGAATGCCGTGAGCAGGAGGTTTCCGGGCTTGCGGTCGGGGATGGTGAAGAAGGCTGCTGATTTGCCATCGAGCAGGGCCTCAACCCCGGTGCCCTGGACACGGATGGTGAGTTCCATGGGTGTGTTCAGCAAGACGGGACGGGACTGTTTGCCCGCATCGGGGTAGGTGTACTGGCCTGCCCGCTCGTAGGCGATCTGCAGCTTGGGCTCTGTGCTGTTGGCACTCACATAGACATTATTTTCATAACCCTGGGAGGCATCAAACGACACGCCCACCGAGCGCCATGGATCCCCACCAGTGATGCGCAGCCGCAGGGTCAATTCAAAGTCTGTGGGAACGGCATGGTTGAGTTTGAGGGCGGAGCGGTTCGCGCTAGCCTCGGGCAAAACGACTGCCCCTTTTTCGGCCTTCCATTGGCCAGGCCCGGTGATGGTCCAGAGGGTGGGATCGAGCTTTTCGAAGGGTTCGGACAGGATGAGCTTGCCGGGCTTGCTTTCCATTGGTTTTGGGCGCTTTTGCGCGTCGAGCACCGCCTGGACGGCCTGCTGTCGCCGGGT
>Ga0222712_10003502_pt1 | contig 17044 bp, 5 predicted proteins | sample C33_657DmetaG_FD_165043 | JGI IMG/M metagenome (GOLD analysis project Ga0222712, IMG submission 165043) | Estuarine water microbial communities from San Francisco Bay, California, United States - C33_657D | ecosystem: Environmental > Aquatic > Marine > Unclassified | place: USA: California...
CGCGCGAACGCACACACGTCGACGCGCTCGATGGCGACGACGACGTATACGACTGTTTCCACGTCCGCCCACGCTCGTTCGCGCGTCGCGCGACGACCGTGGACGCGACGAGCGATGAAACCGTCGGGGGCGGCGACGAACGACGTCGACGTCGGGGGCGGCGACGGCGACGGCGACGGCGACGGCGGCGGTGACGCCGCGCGAATGAAGCGATGGAAGCCGAAACCACTGCCGTCGTCGTTCGGGGGCGACGGCGTCGAACGCGCTCGCGGCGACGGCGCGATAGCGAATGATTCGACGGGAAAAACGAGCCCGTTCGCGAGGACGAACGCGAGTTCGGGAGAGGGAAAAGGAAACGGCGCGGCGGCGGCGAGCCCGTTCGCGGGGCGGGGGGCGGGCGAACGCGCGAGCCCGTTCGCGACGAACGCATCGGGGAGTGGGATAAAGCCCGCACAGAGGTCGCCGTTCGGTGCCGCGGAGGCACGATCGCCGTTTGATGCCGCGCCGGCGTCGAAATCGCCGTTCGGGGGGGGTGGGGTGAAGAATCCGTTCAACGAGCCGGACGCGGCGCTGTACGGATCGACGCCGGCGAAGGCGGCGCCGCGAGAAGCGAAGAAGGTTGTTGAAGACAAGTCGGTGTGGGAATCTCTCCCTAAACCTTCGCTCGGACAAATTTTCATTGTATTTTCGTTTGTGACGATTATTTCTCTCATGCTCGGTACGTTTTGGGTTGTCGTCAACGCCGGAGGCGTGCACTTCAACGACGCCCCGGCGGTGTATTAGGCTTCATCCGTTTCGTTATCAATAATCATGCGCATATCGTTTACAATCATCTAAACTTTCGTTATCAAAGTCATAGTCATACATACAGAGTTAGAACGCGCGCTCGCGAAGCCGAGCGTCGTGCGCGTCGAGGTCGAAGCTGAGCGCGCACACGAACTCGAACGCTTCGATCACCGACTTGGGCTCATCCAGTACGCGGATGTCACTGATGATCGAGTTCAAGAACATGCGCTGCGCTTGAAGCATGCGCGCGTGGTACTGCCGAGCGATGTTCTCCAACACAGACTTGTGCAAGTCATCCAATCCGTCACGCAAGCGCTTGGAGGGGATTTCATTCACGAGCCCCGAAACGCGATACAGCGCTTCCACCTTTGATCGCTCGAGTTCGAGCGCGAACATCGAGTGCCTAGTTTTCTCCCCGTCGATGATGTGCGTTATATCATCCACTCGACTCAGTAAAGTCAGCCCCAACGTCGCGGCTTTGCACGTTTTCATCGCCAGTCGCGTCTCTCGCTGGAGCATCGCGGGGAAAACGTCGTCGTGGCGAGTCTTGACGCCCGATTCGTCGCCGAGCGACGCTCGCACCGCGTCCGCCAAAGACGCGTCTAACGTCTTCGCCATCCCGGGCGTCTTCGGAAGCTTCATAGACGAAAGGCGCCGAACATCGTCATCAGGCGACGGCGTGCCGTGCGATGTCGACGACGTTGAGACCTTTTCCAGAGACTTGTGCGACGAAACGCGCGTTCGCTCGCGCTCCAGCGACGATCGCGCCGGCGCCGGCGTTCGCTTCTCCGCGCCGCGCGGCGGCGTAAATCCCTCCGATGACGTCGATGACGATATCGTTCCACAATTCAGTGCGCGTTCGCGTCGACGCATCGCGAGTGATCGCGTCAGCGTCGGCCCGGGCTCGCGCGCCGCGACGTCCTCTTCTGAATTCGATCGCGAATCCAGGCGTAAGCGCCGCGCCGCGCCGTCGCGCTCGCGCGTTCCTTGTCCATCCACCGGCGACTCATCGTCCCCGTCGACGCCATCGCCGTCGACGCCATCGACAAAAACAATCGTCTTTTGCACCCTCGTCGACGTCTCGCCGTCGTTCTGTTCGCCATCATCATTCGATCGCTCGCGCGCGCGCGACGCGCCCGCGTCCTCCACCCCGCTCGACGCCTCTTTCTTCAACGCCATCGCCGCCTTCTCCAATCGCGTCAGCGTGCCATCCAAAGCGAGCGCATTCACGAACTCTCGCGCGTCATTCGGTGACGCCTCGTATCTCTTCATCGTCATCGTCGTCGTCCTCCGCGCGCCGCGCATCGAATCGTCCTCGCGAATTCCCAGGGCGAGCGATGACGTCCCTTTCGTCACCTCTCGAATGTCCTCCCGCGCGTTCTCGCTCGCGTTCGTCTTCGCGTTCGCGCAAGAGAAATTATTTTCCTTTGTTTTTGCCTCCAACTCAAGACGCGCTTTCGCGCGCGTTCGGCGAAAGAACGCCATGCGCGCGTTCGCGCGAAGCGCGCGCGAAATGAAGGCACCACGCGCGCGCGCGATCGTCCGTTTTCGTCGACGACGTATTGACGCATTCCAACCCTCTATGTGTGTATTTCGGTGCGTGATGTCGTGATCGACCATACATCCCTCGGTCCGAGACCTAGAGCGTGCGTGCGAGCGCGACGCGCGTCGACCGATGCGATCGCGCGGTGGAGCGATTGGACGAACGAGCGCGCGCGAGAGCGCGCCGGGGGACTTCAGAAGCGATCGAACGATCGAAAGACGAACAGAACGCGCGAAAGCACGCACGCACGCGCGCGCGAAAGCGAGGAGGACGACAAAAAACAGAGGAGAAGATAAAGGAGGGTGGGTAGCATTTGAACGGTATTCGTTCTCGGTGAACGGGAAAGGAGAAGGAGACAAAGGCGAGGACGACGATGGAGGACGGGGAGAAGGCGAGAATATTAATCGGAAACGATAGTTTTCAAGTGAACGATGCGGTTTTGGTGAAAGCGCCGGGAACGGCGGAGAGATACGTGGGGAAGATTTGCGCGTTTAAGGTGACGAACGCGACGACGACGGCGCGGTTGTGCTGGTATTATCGACCGCAAGAGACGAGAGGGGGAAGGAAACGGTTTCACGGGATGAAAGAGTTGTTTGCGAGCGATCATTACGATTGGGTTGATGTGAATACGATCGATGCGAAGTGTCAGGTGCACTCGTTGAAAGATTATCAATCGTTGCGAGCGGTTGGGGACACCGATTTTTACGCGCGGTTTTTGTATCGCAGTTCCAGAGGGGAGTTTAAGCCAGAGTCCGTACCGGTGTTTTGTGCGTGCTCGGAGCCTTACAATCCAGATAGATTTATGGTCGAGTGCGAGCGATGTGAGGATTGGTTTCACCCAGAGTGCGTCGGCGAGACGCAGCAAAGCGTGAATCGCGTGAAGCATTACGTGTGTCCTTCGTGCACGCGCACCCTCACCCCGGGACGGGGGCTTCATTAGAACCCATCCACATCGACTAAAGACACAATTCTTCAGGTCCCAACATGAGTGGTTAGTCTTAGCACCGTCATACTGGCTAGTATTTCATCTCACGAGAATCGTCAACGCGTCGTTTGTAACCGCAAGGCAGCTATCAAGCGATACAAATCGAATCAAACCACGTCTGCTAGCGTTCGTCGGTTGTCTGGAGGACATGGATAAGAATCACTATACGTTTACTATATTGTACACTACTAATACGCTACATGGTCTCGAGGGAGCGTGCTGCGCCTTCAAAGTTCTCGCGAGACCGACGTGACCTTCGCCGCCGCCGACTCAAACGGTCGGATGTTTACCACACGAGTGTCGTCGTAAGCACGACGATGTCGGTACTATATGAACTACTTCTTCGTTGATTTTGATTTTTCAAAACCCTTTCCTATCTCGACGCCCGAAGAGATAAGCTCGTTGCCCGTGTTTTTGATTTGTGCCGCCAATTTACACGCCGCGCGAAGTTTGGACAATCGCAAACGTTTCAGCAGCTTCTTGGCTAAAGCGGCCGCCCTCGGGTTCGCAGACGATTGCAAGAACTCAATCGCCTTGGTTCCTCCTTCTCGAATCACCAGATTTTGTTGTTCGGGCGTCAACGTGAGGTTTGAAATCGCAGTAATCGCCGCGCCTTCGGAACGCGTGTCGCCGGAGCGCGCCATGGCGAGGAGAGGCGGGAGCGCACCCTCTTTGCAAAACTTCGTGCCATTCTCTTCGAGTAACGACATTTCGCCAATCGCGAGTGCGGCAAACCGAGAAACTTCTGGATTACGACTCTTTACCATGAATACGCAAGCCTCGATTCCGCCGGAGCGCCCGCACAGCGCACGGAGTTCATAATTTGACGCCAAATGCTTGAGCCCGAGCGCCGCCACGCGCTGCATCTCACTCATGTCTGCCCGCTCCGACGTATTCATCGCCATCAAACAAAACATCTGAATCGCTCGATATTTGACCAGGAGCACGCGCAATGCCTTATTTCTGGCCATATGCGCGACGACGAGCGCCGCAGCTAATTTTCTCGCCGGAATTTTGTCCCGACACAACTCGAATATATACGGAATGTACCCCTTCTTTTCTATGAGATTGCTAAAATCATCGTTCAACGCCAATCGTGCCATGGCGATGAGCGCCCACTTTTCGGTATCCGTGTCATCAGTCTTCTCGATAATTTCAAAGAAGCTCTTGATTAGCGTATCTGGATTCTTCGCGCACATGAGCGACGCTACTTCGGGGTCGTCGGCGATTCTCCCAAAAGTCACCACGCAGTTCCTCTTCGCCACCACCGCGATGGATTTGTCAGCGATCATCGTCGTCATCGACTTATCCAATCCTTCATCTGAAGCTAAGAATCTCGTCTCTTCGTGATCCACGAGCGTCGTCAGCGCCGCGCTCGCCGCGACGCCCAACCGTTCATTCTTTGTCTTGATGTTCGACACGCAAATCTTAAACATCTCCTTCGTCGCGATCAAACTCGCGCTCTCCGCGTGTGTCGCAAACGTTTTCACCATCTCAAACGCCTCGCACTGCACTTTCGCGTCCTTCCGCTTGCATAAATCGTACAGCCCCTCGCTCAGGAACGCGCTCTCGTTCTTGCACAGCCACTTCCCCCAAATCTCATCGTACTCCTCCGCGATCGTCCCATGGAGCTCCACCATGTGCGCTATCAGCGCGCTCACTTTATCTTTCGAAGGTTTCCAATTCACGATCGCTTTCACCATCGCGCGCACGTCCTCATCCGTGAGCTCGGCTTCCTCCTTCTCGCGCTGGCACGTGATGCACGCCACGAACGAGCTCACGCCTTTCACCAACCGTCGCCGCGCCACGCGCATCGCTCGCGATCGTCGATCGACGCCTTATGCCTTTTACACTCGATCCCCCGCAATCCGGCGACCCGTTCGTATGCGGTCGTCGACGACGACGAGTGATGGATGTTATTTTCTCCCAGTGAGTGTTCATTCGTTGGATATCAACCGTCACTTCGCGCGTGGTTCCCCTCACACGCGCGCGTCATGACGTCGTCCTCGTGGACGCGCGCGCACGCGCGCGCGATGTCGGAAGAATTAAAACTCCTCGCGCGAGCGCTGGACGACGCCGAGCGCGCGATGGCGAACGCGGAGAACGCACGGGATCGAGGCGAAGACGCGGACGCGGACGCGAGCGCGGTCGGGGCGAAGGAGGAGGACGAGAACGACGACGACGCGAAGTCGAACAACGTTTCCGTCGATCGCATGGAGTTCGCGCGCGAACACGCGACGACGCTCGCGATGGATTGCGCGTTAGGTTTGAGCGAGGCGCTGATGAGGGTCAGGCCGTACGCCGGGGAAGGGTTTCGCGACGTCGAGGAGGCGGCGCGGCGCGGAGCGCGGCGAGCGAGCGAGGACGGAGGCGATGCGAACGACGAAAGCGAACGGGGGAATGAGGGGAATAATAAGTACGCGATGAAAACAAAACAAGGGCTTCCGGGGATGCGCGATGCGATCGGGGAGTTGAGAGGGATGTTGAAAAAGGTGGGCGCGAACGCCTCGGGCGAGGGCGAAGGCGGGAACGCGGAGGATGTCGATGGAAAGGTGAGCATCCCCGCGCTCGCCCCAGGGGCGAAGGTGGAGAAACCGCAATGGATGATTGATCTCGCGGCGAAGAATGCGGCGAAGCGCGCGCTCGATGGAGGGGCGTGAGTCAGAACAGTTGAAAGTCTCCGTCTCTTCTCGGGTCGCGCGTCGTTTTGTAAGAAATCTCGTCGTTCGACCGAGGAGACGATACGCTAACGATGACGATGTGCATCCTAAAACTACATCCTACGAATCTATGCGAAGCGAGTGCTAACTGCGCTACTTCTAATCTATTGCTGCGCCGCCGACGGCGCGGCGGCTTTCGCGTTCGCGTTGACGAAGGGCGAGAGAGTGCCGGCGAGCCATCGAGCGGCGTCGGCGTCGGCGCATCGCACGACGACCGATTTCGATACCGCCGCGCCGGTGCTGCTCGCGTTCGGTTTCAATGTTTGAGTGTCCGCCGACGCGAAGAATGCGGATGCGGCGAACGCATACGCGCGCGCGAATGTGCTCGGTCTCGCGGGCGCTCGCTTCGGTTCGGGCGGACATCGTGCGTACACGGAGACGCGCGTGCCGTCGCGAATGACGCCCACAATATCGCTGAACTTGATGCTCACCCGTGCGCACGGAAGTTCAGTACCCGAAATCCCGTGATTGGCGATGAGAACGTGTCCTCCGGTGAGGATGCACAAATCGTGCGACGGCCACGTCAGGGACGCTGCGGCGACGAATCGTTCGCGTTGATGCGACTCGAGCTTGGCCAAAACGTCGCGCCCGAGTGCCTCGATGATGTGATACGGTCGTACGGGATCCATGTACGACAGAGGCATCGGACGACGCGGGCGCATGTACTCCCCGTTCGCGGGCTTGTGCGTGGTGAACACGCGAAGGCGACGCGCGCTGACTTCGGCGCCATCGAGCGCGGCGGCCAACAATCTCGTCAGCGCGCTCAGAACGCCCAGGAATGAGCCTTGAACGAACCCAGAGACGCCGCTGAGTTCCATGCCAGATAGCGGGCTGTCGATGACATCGATCACCGCACGCGAGAAGCTCTGTAAGGCGCGCTCGAAGTACCATTTGACATCTTCGCGTTCGTCCGCCGGAACGTCAGTCAGTCCCAGTCGTCGCGGGCGGAGTTTCTTACGACGGCTCGCGTGCGCCTCCTCGAGGGCGTCGAGCCAGCCGTCAACAATATCGCGCGCTTGTGACAGCGCTGTTTCGCCCGCGTGCGCAAAGGCGGCGGTGAGTGCCCATATCACTCGTGGTATAACCGTCGTCGTTGAACCTCGCCGTGCTTCGTACATCGCGTCGACGACTTCAGCCCACAATCGTTTAGGATCGCCGAGGAGTGAATTGTGTGCCCACAGTGAACCTGCGGCAGTGACGCCTTCGCGAGCGAAATGCTTGGCAGCGATTGAGCCGACGTCGGCGGCGCTGAGCGAGGGCTGATGCAAATGGAAGCCTCTCAATTTTAGGCGCGCGCGGTCAACGCCGGCGAAGCCACGAACCACAGTGGGTAAAAACGGCAAGCTCGTAAAAGACACGATGACCTCGATGTCGTTGATCGTTAGCTCTTGTAAGTACATCGTCGTCAGTGATCTGATGTCGTCGTCGAAGCTGCGGCTGGTCCCCGTCGTCGGTCTCATCTTCGGCCTCTCCGCGCTCGACGGTGGAAGCAAGAGCTCCGCGTGTCGAGCGCAAGGCGCGATTGCGAGCGGCACCGATTGGAGCAACTCTTCGTGCAAGTCTATAAACGCCGGCGCGATATCCATCTTCAATGAACGAACGACAGGTAAGCCGTTCAAGCGCTGAGGCCAGCCGTGGATGTGTAACTCCAATGCGTCTTGAGCGTCGTGCCCGCGCTCGGGAATGGCGAGCACAATCGGCCGCTTGGCTTTGGCGCTCGTGTGGTCGACGCGCACGCTGCGCACGCGTACGGCGCTCTTGAACTCCGAACGATCGGTGAATACTTTGACGACAACTCCGCTGACGCGAGCGTACATTAACTCTTCGTGGCCGTGCAGAACGCTCACTCCGAGCCATCCGCACGAAACATTGAGCGTCGCGGCTCGTGAGGACTTGATGCGGGCGCTCGGAGTGAGTCGCGGGCGCTCGGTCAACGGTGATGTCACACCCAGCGCGTCTTCGATGACGATCGCGCACACCGGACCTTCGTGTTTGACCGTCACTCGCAAGCATGCCTTGAGCGGCGTGACCACGGTGTAGGACAGCGTGCGGGGAACATCGAGGGGGATGGGCTCGCCGAGCGTGACGTCGCCGTAGCCTAAGGCGAGCGCTCGCGGCAAACCTGGCTCCTCAACTAAATTCTCCGCGCTCTCTTTCGGTGCCAAGATCGTCTTACCGCTCTCGCGACCGACTTGATGAAACCAAATCATCGTGCTCGAATGGTTTTCGATGGAATGCATGCCGAGAATACCGTCATCCTCTGTCGGACGCGCAAGGCGAATGTCCACCGTACCGTCGACATTGTCCCGAAGAAACACCGCCATCGTCTGCGCGTGCGAGTCAGCGTCTTCGCCGATGTGACGCATCTTGATAATCGCTGCCGCGCAGTCTGGGATGACAATTGGCTTCGACCACTCGTAAACGCCCTTTTCCGGTCTGAACATGATCTTCTTTTGCTGCTTGGCGTGGAACCATCGTAGCGGCACCGATGCGCCCGGCGGCAGGTATTCTACACGCTCTGATCCGTCGTGGCGCATCAAAATCGCTTCATTCATCTCGCTTCGGACTATGAACTTGGATCGAATCGTGAGCTTTACAGTGTTGCATAACACATCGCTTGACGCGATTTCGGATTGAACGACAAAGAAGTGCTCAAACGCTCGAGAGCCTCGCTCCGTGGGCACGCGAACCTCCACTGGCGCTCCTGAAATGTCAATCCTGAAAGGCGCACTCCACACGTCTCGAGACTTGAGTCGGAGTCGAACGCGAGGTCGACGAGCAACAGATTTTCTCCAGTGCGCAGAACTTCCTAGAATCGTCGCGCTCTTGACCGATTGCGTCTCCGCGCGAGTCAGCGTCGCGGCGGTCGGCGCCCGCGGCGATTTTGTCGGCGTTACCCATGTGATCGGAGCCGAGCCCGTAAAGAGCTGGAGCGAAGCCTGGCGTTGCACGAGCGGGCTGGATGAATCAAATGCCAACGGTGAACGGTCGCCTCGCGATACAGGTAGGGATTGATTCCGCGCGAGTCGAGCAAACGGCGAAGCCGATGCTGGTGAACTCTCGATGTCATCCGCGTCCCCGTCAAATAGCAATCGAGGCATGGGCGACAGCGGCGCTGGCGCCACGGCGGTAATCGGGTAGCTCTGATACACTTCCTCTTCGTCCGTCACGTGAGATGTTTCTCCAAGTTCGAACCCGAAGAGCATGTCCTCCAAAACCAGCACACAGTCGGTGGAATTGAGGACGACGAGCGGCGCAGCGCAATACAACGTCCGCGTTCGCGCGTGTTCGTCGATGTAAAACGTGAATCGCAGCGATACCGGCTGCGACGGATCTTTAGAAGCGCTCGATGGCTTTGCGTCTCGATTTACGTGATAGATTCCACCGCTCTCCGGACGCTCGGCGCGCAACAAATCTGCCGTGTACTCAGGGACGATTAAATCCTCGCACTTCTCATAGCCGAGCACCTGCGCTGAAACCGTGATGGCCCACGAAGGGTGCGTTTCGCGAAACGTCGCCGTTGCCCCGGGCGCGACGATAATTGACTCGTCGCGCGACCGACTGCTAAAAGAACGCTCCGTGCGACACGTTACGATCATCTGCTGCGGCAGCGTGTTGATGAATTTCAACGGAGCGCAAAACGACAACTGTCGGCGTTTTGCGCGCTCGTGACGACTGACGCTCATCGCGCACGTTATCGGGCGCGGCAGCACATCGCCGTACACAATGGCCTGTGAACATAGCGAAGTCTCGATGGCACTGTCGTCGTTTAGCAAGTCTTGTAAAATCACCGGCGCGCTCCAATTGTAACGCCCGCGAGCGGCCTCGACACCGTGCATCAAGCGACGCGGCGGACTCACAAATGGCGACGTGGGATGGTCGAGCGCGTCCTCCACATGATCGACCTTAATATCGTTGAAGTTTTCTCCCGGAGAGAGCGTGCGCCATTGCACCGTGCGTGCCAGGAACAGCGGAATCGGCAACCACACGCTCTCGCCCGGCGCAATGGGTCCGAAAATCGTTGCCGGGAGCGTCACGCTCGTTTGAAAACAAAGAACGATTGCGTGCGCGGTACCGTTCGCGATCGCGACGTCAGACCGAAGCAAAACTTCACTTTGATTCGCTTTGTGCGCGCACGGGACGATTTCAGCGACAACGAGCGTTGGCAAGCCATTGCTCAGTTGAGCGCCAAACGCGCACATCCTCGTCTCTTCGTCTTCGTCTTCGTTGTCGTCGAGCGAAATGAACGCTCGCTCAACTTCGACGCCTTGGAATTCCAGTGATACGTGCGGAACAGATTCTTTCGATTCGGCGCGCGATACGATGGCGTCTTCGTCGATGGGCGATGCCCAGTAGGAAACGCCGCGCTCAATCACGCGGCGCTGCTCAGTCGCGTGAGCGTCGTCCCGCTTTACAAAGCGCAGCAATCGCGTGTCGCCAGTGGTAAGCTTTCCTCGACCGGCGTCGTACGTCCTGCCGTCGCGCACGAAACTCAGCGCGTAGGAAACGTCGAACCCGGTGGTGTTCGTCATTTGATACGTGCGCGGACCGAACGCGGGAGAAGCGCCGAGATGTGCGATAGGCGATTTAGCCGTTTCGCACACGAGCGACACCTTGAGCAATGCTTCGTACGCCGTCGGTGAAATCGTGAATTCGACGCCCGCGTCAATCGCGACGCTCACCGCGAGCGGTTGTAAATCCGCATCTAATGTTACTTTTATCCCCAAGTGCGACGGCTCGATGATCGGCTCCCACGCCGATTTCACTGGATGCAAGTAGTCCACCTCGACATCGAATCTCGCTGCGGCCTCTGCGCCGTCGCTGGCGCTCGAATGCTTCACATCGACGCGCACGTTGGACACCATCGCCTGCATCACGGGCACCGCGACATCGATGAGCACGTGCTCGAGGCACGCGCTGAAGACATCCACCGTCGCGCACAAGTCGAATGCATCGAACATCGAACTCGACGGCATGCGCTCGAGCGTCTGTAACGCCTCCGCCGTCATCGGCTGGGCGACGATCAAATCCGCGACTTCGCGAAGCAAATGAATGGAAACTTCGTTCGCGCGCGCGTGCACTTCGCTTACGGCTGCAACGATGCTCGGAACTTTTCGACGGAGCATGTGCGAATGCGCTTCCGATGGAATGTCCATCGACATCGACGCGCCCACGATTTCCGCCACTGGAAACATCACGCATTCATCGCTTGCGCTCGGGTAATAGCCAGTTTCCAACGAGAAAGAGCGTAACACGAGCGCGACGCTGTAGTTCCCGCCGGGAACGAAGTCGCGCAGAGACGCGGAGTGTTCAAATCGGACGCGAAGCGCGCGAATCGGCGCTTGAGACTCAACCTCAGAGCGCCAAGGAAGATTGACGGTCCACGTCCCGGCGCGAACTTCCGCCGAAAGCGCCGGCGTCGTCGAAACGTCGCTCGCCGCCGAAACATCATCCCCGCTCGCGCGTTGTGGACACGCGTCGATGATCGTCTGCACCGCGTGTGCGCCGGCGAGCACACATGGGGCGTTGAGCTCTACGGCGCCTTGAGCGAGGAAGACGTCGGCGGTAATCGAACCTCGCGCACCGACGCCGGGAGCGTACGTCGCTCGAACCGTCGTCGGTTCGTCGCCGGAAACATCAAGCAGTGTCACCAACATTCGTTTACTCGCGAGCGATGAAGCGCTCGCGGTGATTGACTTTATAGCGCACATTCCAACGACGACGTCGCGATCGCGAACGGTGCTCGCGACAATTTCTTTGACGGTAAATACGAACTCATTCCCGTCGCGAGCGGCAACCGTAGCGACGTTGAGCGCGAATTCGATGTTAGGGACGTCGAGCCCAACAGTTCGCTCTGGCGCTCTGGCTCGAATGTCGACTGCGGCTTTTGAAGGCGGCATGATTTCCAGCGCGGCATTCATAATTTCCAGTGCGCGGGTGACTGCGGGAGCGGTGACAAGCGCATGGACGGTGTCGACGTCGACGCGAACAGCTTCGAGCGCACTCGCTCGAACAGCTCGCGCGGAGAGCACGCGCTCGTTTGCGACGTAACATCGCGCGGCTGTTACTTCGCCCGCGAACGCGCCGTTCACGCCGCAGTCGACGGCGATGACGTCGAATCCAACGACGACGTCATCGAACGCAAACTTTGGATTCACCAACCTCGCGCGCAATCCGAATGGCATCGCCCCGAAATTTGAGCTCGGCTCGGTCGCTGGCGGCGAGGACGACCCGAGCGTGGGCTCGATGAACTTCCAAAACGCAAGCAACTCTTTCAGAATCGCATTATTCATGTTCACCGCGCTCTCCGTGAACACCAAAGACATTTCTTGTGCATCGAGCGCGTGCTCGCATCGAAAATCGGTGAGCGAGAACAACGAATGCGTCGCGTTCAAACGTTCGACTACGATTTCGGCTCGCCCCGACGTGACCTCAACGCGCGAGTGCGAACCTCTGATATCTATCGCAGACGATTTAAACACCAACACGCCGTGCTCATTTCGCAAATTTCCATTCGGTCCATCGAGTAATCGGAGCGACATGGGCGCGATCGCGCCTCGTAACTCGATGACGATTACCTCTGGTATTTTGAAAGCGTCGAAACTCGTCCACGCGTCTTCAAACACCGCCGTGATGGTGCTCGCTCCAAACTCAGGTGTCGCGGCGGACACTTTCGCCGCGACGGCGTCGTCGCGCGAGGCGTGCGTCATGAAGGTGGAAATCATCTCAAACATACCCGGTGTCGCCGCGGCGTCAACAGCGCCGACGTCCACGACGCCCGCTATTTTGGACGACACGCGGAGCTTCACGAAGTCGCCCGTGGCGCACCGCATGACGCACGTCTTTTTTGCGTTTCGATCGATTTGCTCGCCGTACACGTCGCCAATCGCGGTGGCAACCACCCAGTGCTCGGCATGCTGCGATATCGCGACGTTAACGTTTGATACCGAATACGTCACCTTGTTCGCTTCGGTTTCGAATGTCAATCGAAGCTTGTCCAACGTGAACCGCGCGTCCAGGTCCTTTGTGAGCGCTCCATCGTACCATTCGTCCGAAGCAACGTTTGTCAGCGCGATTGAAATCGCGCGCTCAAACGCTCTAGCGCAGTGCATCAGCGCGGCAACGCTTCTCGGCGTCACGTGCGCTCGAACGTCGCCGATTTCGCACGCCGTTGCGTCCGAATCCAGCGCGTGCGATTTCTGAGCCACCGTTACGTTCATTCCGGACACGATGGGGTGCTCGCACGCGGGCGCCCCGCACCACGCGCCATCGACGCGAACGAACGTTCGCGATTCTAACACATGTCGCGTCACTTCTTCGAGCGCGGCGCGGGCGTCGTCGTCTGAAGCCGCCGCGCGCACCGCCGCGCACGCGCGCTCAATCATCTTTTCTACGCTCGCCGCGGAATCTCGCGAACGAGCGCCGTTTTCAATCGCGCACGTAATTTTCCCAGCGCCCAGAGCGAGCGTCGCCGCCGCCGTGGGGTGCGTCGACCACACGACGCTCGTCGATTTCGCCGGGATCACGACCAAGGGCTCGTCGATTTCAACGACGACCGTCGCCGGCCGCATGGACGATCCGGCGAGCTCGAGAATCCCCGCCCGACATTTGGGCGCCGCGTGATTCAACGCTCGCGCGCTCGCCGCGAGCGCGTTCGCATAGGGCGTTCGCGGGGCATTCGCGAACGAAGCGAGCATTTCGGCGACGTGCGGACGAACCGCGACGCCGAGCGAAGCAACCTTGACGTGGGTCTCGACGATGACGTTTGGTAATCCGCACGCGTCGGGATTCATCTTCACGACGACCGCGGAATCGCAGCCGTGACGAGACCACAACACGACTTCGCTCACGCGGTTTGTTTCATCCACTGCGGTGAGCTCTCGCACGCGCACGACGGCGTCGCTCGTCGCGCCGTCGGTGTCCGGGATGATATCATTCATCGTCACCACGATGTCGACGGCGCTCGCCGTGATTTTGGTCTTCGCGCCGTCTCGCAGCGTCACCGAAGCCTTGGGAAAACGAATCGTGAGTTCGGGTTCACACGACACAGCCACATTCGAGGACTTGGAGAAACGCACGTACGACAACGCGCCGGCGACGACGCTCGAGCCTCGTCGGTACAAGTAGCTCGACAGTCCCGGAGCGTTCGCCGCGACGGCGCGTCGTAAATTTTCAACGTCTCGTCGCGCTCGTTCATCTTCTCGTCGTTCGTCGTCGATGTCACCGTCACTAGCGCCACCAAATATCTCGCTCGCCGCGTGCGCGGGCTTATACGCCGGAAGCGCGCTATCGAACGCGTACGCTCGCTCGCGCCGTTTTTCCCGTTCGCGCCGAGCGATTTCATTCAACGCGGCGACATCCGCGCTCGTGAGCTGCGACGCGTACGCACGTAGATGCGACGGAACTTCTCGACACATCCCCGCATCGTCGTCGTCGTCGTCGTCGTTCGCGTTCTCCGCGACGTAGTCCACGTACGACGAGAGCAACGTGCGATGTCGCTTGAGCTCCAGTAACGCCCGGCGTTCGTATCGTTCGCCTCTCGGCGCCGTCGCTCGCACCGCGAATCTCCACCACGCCAGCACTCCGTCGCCCTTTCGCGGTCGTCGCTCGCCGTGCGCGCGACGCTTGGTCCACATCGCGAAATCATCCAAAAACTTCGTGAACGTGGTGAGCTGTTTCGCACTCACTCGCGCGCGAACGTCGTCCCGAACCCCGACGTCGACGACGAATCGAGACGCCGACGGATACGCGGCGCACGCCTCGCTCGCGCGTTTTTGTGCGCGAACGTTCGCGCGAACGCGCGCGCGAGGACCAACGACGACGTTCTCGTTCGCCTTTTCGCTCGTTTCGCTGCCGTCGCACAAAAAAATTGTCAACCCGACGACGTCGACGCATTTCCCAGCCGTCTCCGCCGACGTCGACGTCCCGTCCTCGCTCTGTCGCGCTTCCACGTCGTCGCCCTCGACGGGTTCCCTCGCACGTTTACGCTCACTCGTGCGCTCGCTTTCGCTTTCACTCGAGCGTCGAGCGATCGATGCGAACTCGAGTCGCTCGAATTCCACTCCGCCGACGCCGTCGAGGACGATTTCGCACCGCTCCACCGTCGCTCGCGCGCGTCGGAGCACCCACATCGCTTTCGCCTTGTCATCGTCCGCGAATGATGACGACCGCGATGTGAAATCAAACGCGTGTGTTTGTGTTTCTTCGCGCGCGCGGTCGAGCGCGCGCGCGAGGGCATCGACAGCTTGTCGTCGCCGCTCGCGCTTCGCTCGGCTCGTCCCGCCGCTCTCCGCGCGCGCCGAGCTCAGAGCTATTTTGACATCCGCCAGGGCGATCGTCACGATGTCGCGCGAGAACGGGGAGGTGGAAATGGAAACAGACCCGATGAACACGCTCGTGACGTCGCATCCGAGGGCGAGATCTTCGGTGAGAGCCGCGGGGTCGCCGACGACGTCTCGAAGCGCGAGGACGCGCGAGGACAAACCAAACTCGATGGATTTCGCATCGATGGAAGGGAAGTATCGACCGAGGACGCGCACGAGGACGAGAGCGAGAAGGCGCTCGAACATCGCGCGCGCGTCGAACGCGGAAGCGCGAATGGAAATGACGTTTGAGTTGTGTCGAGGACGCGGCGACCGACGCGAACGGACGAGGACGCCGACGCGAACGAGCGAGATGAGACGAGCGCGAGCGAGACGACGACATCGACCGCGATGCGAGCGCATGAAAAAATGCACTGCACGACAGTGAGACCGAACGTGACTTTTTGTTCAAGCGAGTTGAGGGAGTTGGAGATGATATATAGATGAACGGCGAGCGCTCGCCGACGAAGCGGGACGGCGTTCGCCGTCACGCGGGCGCGGGCGCGCCCTCTGGGGCGGTTTCAACGTCCCCGTCGTCCGGCGCTAAAGCTTCGTCGATCTCGCGGTCGCTCACTGGTGGTGGACTTCGACCTTTGGCGACGTCGTACCCCATGCGCCGCTCGCGCGGCACCGGGCCGACGGAGACGACGCTAAACGCCGCGTTCAAAACGTCGTACCTACTCGTCGTCAACATGCGGTTCGCGAACGCCGCCGCGCTGGCGCGCTTCGTGAACTCTTGCCCGAACGTATCCCCTCGTTCCACCGCGATGTCTTGCATGCGAACGTCGAAGGCGTTATCCACCAACGTCAACGCGTAGTCTCCGTACACGACGCTCGTCGGCCCGTTCCCGCGCAACTCCCCCACGCGCACCATGGTATACGTGAACCCTGACTGTTTCCCCGACGTTTGCACTTTCGCTACCGCGCGCGCGCGCACCGCGCGTTCGGCTTCGAAGCAATCATCCAAAGGCGCGCCTCCGCGAAACGTCTTCCTATTGACGTACCTCCACGGCTCCTCGCTTCGCCTCTCCACGCCCACTCGCGACACGACGACAATTCGTCTCACGTTCTTCGCCTCCCCGCGATCGATGTACGTCATCCATCGCTCGACGCTCGCTCGTAACTCTTTGGAATTCTCATCCGCGAACACGATCATCGTCGCTCGTCGCGCGCACGCTCGCGCGACCTCCTCCTCCTCGGCGTTCGCCAATCCGACGCCCGCGTTCGTCATCAACTTCAACGCGTTCTCGTTCGGGTACTTCAACTCCGTCGCGCGAGCGTCGAATGGGTTCTTCACCCCCTCGAAAGCGCGTCGCGGGAGCCAGGCGCATATGTCTCTTCGTTCGTCGTCCTCTTTCAGAGCCACCGCGCACGTCTGCGCCAAGCGTTCGAGCGCGCCGGTGACGACGACGACGTCGCGCGCGTCGTCGATCGCTCGACGGCGAACGCTTGAAGTCGAACGCGCCGTTAGTGAATACGACGACGTGTGATAAGACGCGCGGCGTTTCGCGACGTCGCGTAAACGCGCGTCGAAGCGCGCGCCATGAGCGCCGCGAACCGGAGTCGCCATGCGCGGTGCGTCGACGTCGGGCGCGCGCGCGCGCGTCGGACGTCGGGGTCGATGGGGGGGGGGGGGGAGGCCCCCCAA
>Ga0222712_10003504_pt1 | contig 17035 bp, 19 predicted proteins | sample C33_657DmetaG_FD_165043 | JGI IMG/M metagenome (GOLD analysis project Ga0222712, IMG submission 165043) | Estuarine water microbial communities from San Francisco Bay, California, United States - C33_657D | ecosystem: Environmental > Aquatic > Marine > Unclassified | place: USA: California...
TGCGAGACTCGTCTTGATTGCGTAGCTTTTGTGTCACCACAAAATACTTCTACTGGTGAAATTATTACTGGTCAAGGTCCAACTCCAATTGGTCAAATTACTGCATATCGTGACCTTCTACCAAGCAGTTCTTATGCTGTTATGGATTCTGGTTACAAGTATCAGTATGATCGTTACAACGATGTATATCGTTACATTCCATTGAATGGCGATACTGCTGGTCTATGTGCTCGCACTGACTACACTAACGACCCATGGTTCTCTCCAGGTGGTTTAAATCGTGGTCAAATTAAAGGTGTTGTTAAATTAGCAGTTAACCCAACTAAGACAGATCGTGATACTCTTTATAAGAAGGGTGTTAATCCTGTTGTTAACTTCCCAGGAGAAGGTACTGTTCTATTTGGCGACAAAACTCTATTGGCTAAGCCAAGTGCGTTCGATCGTATTAATGTGCGTCGTCTATTCATCGTTATGGAAAAGGCGATTGCTACTGCTGCTAAGTTCCAGTTGTTCGAATTTAACGACAGCTTCACTCGTGCACAGTTTAAAAATCTAGTAGAACCATTCTTGCGTGATGTTCAAGGTCGTCGTGGTATCACTGAATTCGTTGTTAAGTGCGATGAGTCTAATAACACTGGACAAGTTATCGATGCCAATCAGTTTGTTGCTGATATCTTCGTTAAGCCAAATCGTTCTATTAACTTTATCACTCTCAACTTTGTTGCTGCTCGCTCTTCAGTAAGTTTCAATGAAGTTGGCGCTTAATAGATAAATAGAAGAACACAAGGAGAATTAAATGGCAAATATTGCTGACTTCAAAGCGCAGATGTTGGGTGGTGGTGCTCGCCCAAATCAATTCCGTGTAGACCTAACCTTCCCAAGTTATGTTACGCTAGGACCAATCGCTGGCGCTCGTGCACAGTTTTTATGTAAGGCTGCTCAGTTACCTGCTTCTACTATTGAGAACATCCCTGTTCTTTATCGTGGTCGCCCAGTTAACTTTGCTGGTGAAAGAACTTTCCAACCATGGACTATTACTGTATACAATGATACTTCTTTTGGTATCCGTAATGCTATGGAACAGTGGCAGTCTGGTATTCAGAACTACAACGCAACTAATGGTCGTGTTAACCCAACTGACTATCAAGTTGACTTACAAGTGCATCAACTAGATCGCAATGGTGCAACAATTAAATCTTATACATTTGTTGATGCGTTCCCAACTGCTATCTCTGCTGTTGCTTTAGATTATGAGCAACAAAATGCGATTGAACAATTTGATATAGAATTTACATACAACTTCTTCACTTCTGCTACTGGTGCTGCTGCTGGATTTGGAGTAAGCACAACTATCAACACACCAATTGGATCCTTCCCTATCGGTAGTGGCGTAGCTTAAATTTAATTGAGGGTTATACATTATGCAATTGTTTGGCTTTGAAATAAGTCGTAAAAAAGAGCAGGAGATACAGAGTGTTGTAACTCCTACCTCTATAGACACAGGCGCAACCGTAGTAAACACTGGCGTAAATGCTGGTGGATACTACGGTATGGTCATGGATCTTGAAGGTGTTATTAAAAACGAAAACGATCTTATTCGTCGTTATCGTGAATGTGCACAATACAGCGATTGTGATGGTGCTATTGAGGATATTGTTAATGAAGCCATTGTTGCTAATGAAGAAGAAACTTCTGTAAAAATTGTATTGGATGAACTTAAAGTATCATCTTCTATCAAAAATAAAATTACAGAAGAATTTCAAAATATATTGCGCCTTCTGAAGTTTTCTCAGAATGCTCATGAAATCTTCCGTACATGGTACATTGATGGAAGGTTATATTTTCAAATTCTTATAGATGAAAATAATGTTAAACAAGGTATTGTTGAATTAAGATATATTGATCCACGAAAAATTCGTCGTATCAAAAATATTAAAAAAGAAAGAAATCCAAAAACTGGTATTGATGTTATTAAAGAAGTTGAAGAATACTATCTTTATAATGACAAAGGTATTAATGAACAAACTACACAAGGTGTAAAACTTGCGTTAGATTCAGTTGTATATGCCCCATCTGGGTATGTTGACGCAAATTCAAATATGATGATGTCTTATTTGCATAAAGCAATTAAGCCAGTAAATCAGTTAAAGATGATTGAAGATGCGCTAGTCATCTATCGTATCTCTCGTGCTCCTGAACGAAGAATTTTCTATGTTGATGTGGGTAATTTACCTAAGTTGAAAGCAGAGCAGTATGTAACGGACATTATGAATAAGTTCCGTAACAAAATTGTTTATGATGCTACAACTGGTGAAACTCGTGACGATCGTCGTCACTTGTCAATGATGGAAGACTTCTGGATGCCTCGTCGTGAGGGTGGTAAAGGAACTGAAATTACTACACTTCCAGGTGGGCAAAATCTTGGTGAGATACAAGACATCGAGTATTTTCAACAAAAACTTTATCATGCATTGAATGTTCCGATTAGTCGCTTGCAACAACAGCAAGGATTCTCGATTGGTCGTTCTACAGAAATTTCTCGTGATGAAGTTAAGTTTAACAAATTTATTGTAAGACTTCGTAAAAAGTTTTCAGTATTATTCTCCAATGCTCTGAGAGTTCAGTTAATAGCAAAGGGAATTATTAGACCAGATGAATGGGAAGATATTCTACCGTTCATTAAATATGATTATCTTGAAGACAATCATTATTCTGAGTTAATGCAAGCTGAAATTTTGACACAAAGATTAAATATGCTGCAATTAGCAGAACCATACATTGGTAAATATTATTCGGCAACATGGGCTAAGAAAAACATTCTTCGTCTACAAGATGTAGATATAGAATTGATTTCTAGGGAAATCGCCGACGAGCAACAAGATTATATTGATAAAGCGGAGCATGATGGTACAGTCGCTGGTGCTACACAAGCAGCACAACAGAACTACTTACAACAGAATGCTCCACAAGCATTAGAAGCACCAACAACTGGAGATAAACAATGAGTGAGACAACAATGAATTTAATTAATGCTATTCGTGCAGGTAGTGCGACTGAAACAGAATCGTTATTCGGTGCTGCAATGGCAGAAAAGTTATCAGGCAAATTAGAAGATATGCGTGCAAATGTTGCACAAAATATGTTTAAGGCGCAAGAAGAACCAACTGAAACAACAGAAGAAGAATAATGTACTATACGGAGTTTGTAAAATCTATTAAAAGATCTAATGTTGTTGAAAGCACTAGATCTTATCGTCAGTTAATTGAAAGAACTGACGATGATAAGGTTTTCATAAATGGTGTTGAGACAGAATTTAAGAGTTTGGAAGAAGCAAGAAAATATATTAAAGACGATTACATTTCACATCAATTAGAAGAAGAAGTTTCAAAAGAATTATACGAAGAATTATCATACAATACTATTGCTACTATTATTAAAGAGTATCACGATATTAAAGTTACTGATAAGTTAATCGAAACATACCTACAACTTGCTTCTTCCAACATGTTTAGTGTAGACCCAGTTGTTCATAAGATTAGATCGTTGAATAAACTAGATCGTATTGTTGAGAATAAACTGCATTATGTTCTTGCAGATAACTCTATTGTTGCAATTAATGAAGTTACTCAAGATCGCCTAAATACATTATTGGCAAATCAAACAGATATTATCGAGTATATGAGAGAGTCAAAAGAAAATTTCTTTCATGTGCTTGAACAAATAGAGGAATAAAGATGGCAGTCACTAAGACGATTCTTAAAAATACAAATAACGAAACAGTCGTTAAGATTGCTGGTACTGCAGCATCAACAACTATTGATCTACAGACTGATCTTCTAGCATCAACACAAGCCCTTGATGGTGCTACTCAAACAGTTAATATTGCAGGTGTCCAATGGGTTGGTTTATCTGCAGCTACAGTAACTATTACTAGAAACTCAGTTAATGTATTAACACTACCAGGTGGTGGTGCTGATTATATGGAGTTTGCTGCTGGTAATGGTTTTGTAGATACTGTTGAAAATACTAGCGACATTGTCGTTACTATTGCTGGCGCAGAGGCACAATGCTACTTGGTTCTAAGAAAAGTTGGTGGTTATGCTACCAAAGTAGAAACTGCAGTATTTGGTGCATATGATAATCAAACTACTGTAGGGAGCTAATTAAATGAGACTCATTAGAGAAGTAACCGAATCAGTTAACCTAATCACTGAAAATAAATTAGGTAAAGGTAAAGAATATTTTATTGAAGGTGTGTTCCTTCAATCAGAATTAAAAAATCGTAATGGTCGTATGTATCCTGAGTCCGTAATGGACAAAGAAGTCGGTCGTTACATGAAAGAGTATGTTGAGAAAAATCGTGCATATGGTGAACTCGGTCATCCAGATACACCTTCTATTAATTTAGATCGTGTCTCTCATTTGATTGTAGATCTTCGTAAAGAGGGCACAAATTATATTGGTAAGGCAAAGATTCTTGAAACCCCAATGGGTCAAATTGCTCGTGGTCTTTTGGATGGCGGAGCAAACCTTGGTGTATCAAGTAGAGCATTAGGTTCACTAAAAGAAAATTCTGATGGTGTGCAAATTGTTCAAGACGATTTTATGCTGTCTACTGCAGCTGACATCGTTGCCGACCCTTCTGCTCCTGACGCATTCGTGCGTGGTATCATGGAGTCAAAAGAGTGGGTTTTTGTTGATGGAAAGTTTGTGGAAAAACATATAGAGGAAGTTAAACGAGAAATCCGAAAGACTTCTTCTCGTAATTTAGAGGAAGCGAAGATTATTGCTTTCAAAAATTTTCTGAGTAAAATCAGCTAAATTATAAATAATTTAATAGAACTATCCAGTTACAGGAGAAAAAACGATGTCAATCGAACAAAAAATTGCGGAACTTCTAGCAGAATCTAAAAAGGCAAAACTTGCTGAGCAAGTAGAGTCTGAGGAGATTGTTGCTGAAGAAGAAATTAAACCAGCTGCAAACACACCTAATCCAGACAATGCAAGAAACGCTGTTGTTGATGAGAAGGAAGCAGAAGGTGGCACTTCTAAGAAAGAAAACGCAGCAACTAAAGGTGCAGCAGCTGCTGAACCTATGAAGAGCGTTAAAGAAGATATTGATGCACTTATGAATGGTGAAGAACTCTCTGAAGAGTTCCGTGCTAAAGCAACTACCATTTTTGAAGCTGCAGTTATGAATCGTGTTAAAGATGAAGTAGCACGATTAGAAGAAGAATTCGAAAGTAAACTTGCTGAGCAAGTTGAAAAGAATGTAGAGGGAATTGTTGAACAAGTTGATGGATATCTCGGCTATATTGCTGAGCAGTGGATTGCTAATAATGAAATTGCCCTAGAGCGTGGAATGAAGTCTGAGATTCTTGAGAGTTTCGTGACTGGTATGAAGAGTTTGTTTGAAGAGCACTATATTGATGTTCCAGAAGAGCGTTTCGATGTTCTTGGTGAAATGGAACAAAGATTAGAAGATCTTGAAGCAAAACTTAACGAGCAAGTAGCTACAAATATTGAGCTAAGCAAGTCTCTTGCAGAAGCAAAGCGTCTTGAAATCGTTAAGACAGTAAGTGAAGGTTTGACTGATACTGAGACTGAAAAGTTTAATGCATTGGTTGAAGAATTAACTTACGAAGATGCTGCTTCTTACGAAACAAAAGTTAAGACTATCCGTGAAAATTATTTCACAACCAAAGCTACTGCTGTTAGTTCAGTAGTATCTGATGCTCCAGTAGAGAATTTGACAGAAGAAGTTAAGCCAAAACTTGACCCATTAATGTCAGCTTATCTATCAGCACTCAACAATAAATAAAAGGAAATTAAAATGCAACAAAATCGTCAAGATTTGATCAAAAAGTGGAGTCCTATCCTCGAAGCTGAGGGTACTGCTCCTATCAAGAACAAGTACATTAAAGAAGTTACTGCTGTTCTTTTAGAGAACCAAGAGCGTGAGATCCGTCGTGGTCATGACGCAATGGGCGAGTTGAACGAAGCTGCTCCAGCTAACGCTGTTGGCACTTACCCAGATACTGGTGGTTTCGCTAAGTTCGATCCAGTTCTTATCTCCCTAGTTCGTCGTGCAATGCCACAGATGATCGCTTATGATGTTGCTGGCGTTCAGCCAATGACTCAGCCAACTGGCTTGATCTTCGCAATGAAGAGCCGTTATAGCACTCAAGGTGGTACTGAAGCGTTGTTCAACGAAGCAGATACTGATTTCTCTGGTACTGGCACTCACTCTGGCGCAATGGCTTTTGCTGGCGCTGATACTACTGGTAGCGGTATTGCTACTAACACAGCTGAAGATCTAGGCGGTGCAACTGCTTTCGGTCAAATGGCTTTCTCAATCGAGAAGACTTCTGTTACTGCAAAGACTCGTGCTTTGAAGGCAGAATACTCAATCGAACTAGCACAAGACATGAAGTCTGTTCATGGTCTTGACGCTGAAGGCGAATTGAGCAATATTCTCTCTACTGAGATCCTTGCTGAAATCAACCGTGAAGTTATCCGTACTATCTACACTACTGCTAAAGCTGGTGCTGCAGTTGGTACAGCTACTGCTGGTACTTTCGACCTTGATGTTGATTCAAATGGTCGTTGGTCTGTTGAGAAGTTCAAAGGTTTGATGTTCCAAATCGAGCGTGAAGCAAATGCGATTGGTCAGCAAACTCGTCGTGGTCGTGGTAACTTCATCATCACTTCTGCAGATGTTGCATCTGCATTAGCGATGGCTGGTGTTCTTGACTACACTCCTGCTCTACAAGGTAACAGCGCATTGAACATCGATGACACATCGACTACTTTCGCTGGTGTATTGAATGGTAAGTACAAAGTATATGTTGATCCATATACTTCTAATGTATCTGCTACTCAGTTCTTCGTTGTTGGCTACAAAGGCGCTTCTGCTTTTGACGCTGGCTTGTTCTACTGCCCATATGTTCCACTACAGTTGGTTCGTGCAGTTGATCCAGCAACTTTCCAACCAAAGATTGGCTTCAAGACTCGTTATGGTCTAGTTGCTAACCCATTCGTTTCATTGGATGGTACTGGTGGTTTGACTGCTAACGAGAACTACTACTATCGTCGTGTTAAGGTTACTAACTTGATGTAATCTTTTCTGTTCGGCTTGGTTATGATTAAGCCGACGATAAGAAGCGGTACTTTCAAGAGGGATCTTCGGATCCCTCTTTTTTATTTGGATAAATAATGTTATGGCTAATAATACTATCACTTGTCCTATCCCAGCAAACATAAATCCACTCTCTCCGAATGGGTTTATGTTCTCCATTTCTAAACTACCTAAAATGACATATTTTTGTCAACAGGTAAATCTTCCAGGTATTACTCTTGGATCTCCTGAATTTGGAAACCCATTTCAACTGCAACCAATTCCAGGTGAATCATTAACATATGATCAACTAACTGTGCAGTTTTTAGTTGATGAAACTATGGATAATTATTGTTCCATATACAACTGGTTAATAGCGTTAGGATTTCCACAGGGATATGAACAGTATTCATCTTTTATTGGAAGTGATGCTACTAATTATTCTGAATTAGCAAAAAACTTTTCTGATGCTACTTTGCAAATTCTTGGTGCGAATAATCAGTCTATTAAAACAGTTCATTTTATTGACTTGTTTCCAATCACATTAGATTCAGTTATCTTTTCTGGAACTAATACAGATGTGCAATATCTTGTAGGCAACGCTACATTCAGATACGGTTATTACAAATTCTTGTAAGACAAACTTGATTTTTTTGTAAGACTGCGGTATAATGGCAGTTATATAAATGTGAGGATATTATGAATATTGAACAATTGCAAGAACACTGGGATAAAGATTGTCAAATCGATGACAACTATCTCGGAGAAAATTCCACAGCAACACCCAAATTACACGCCAAATATCTTAAGATGTTGGTAACGGTAAAACTCAAACATACAAAGTATCAATCAGATTACAATCTTTTAAGAAAGAATAAATTTAGATACTATCGTGGTGAATTATCTCGTGATGAGTTAAACGATTTACAATGGCAACAGTGGCAGGGTATTAAACCTCTCAAGAATGAGATGGATGAATTTCTCACAGGTGATGAAGAACTAAATGCATTAAGAACTAAGATAGATTATCTTGAGACTATGATTTATTTTCTTGAATCAGTTCTTGGACAAATAAAAGCCAGAGACTGGCAAATTAAAACAGCTGTTGAGTGGAAGAAATTCCTAGCTGGTATGTAATGATTAAAATTGAAAAATTAGATGAAGTTTATGTAAGAGTCTTTAGCGACAGTTCCATTGAACAAGAACTCACCGACTTCTTTACATATGAATATCCAGGCGCAAGATTCACTCCACAATACAGAGCAAGATTGTGGGATGGCAAGGTTCGTCTATATGACCAAGTAAGAAAAACTCTTTATCTTGGATTGGTAACATATGTTGAAGAATTTGCTACTCGCAATGGGTATGCAGTTGAATATGTCAATCAAGTAAGACATACGAACAATATCACTTCTGATGCAGTAGAATCATATGCCAAATCATTGGATCCACATGGTCGTGGTAAACCTATCGAGATTCGTGACTATCAGATCGATGCTGTAACTACTGCTCTCGATCAAGAGCGCACACTGCTATTATCTCCCACTGCGTCAGGAAAGTCATTTATAATTTACACCACCATGCGGTGGCATCTTGCTGCAAATCGTAAGTGTATCATTATTGTTCCAACTACTTCTTTGGTTGAACAACTATACACAGACTTTGAAGACTACTCTTCTGCAAACATGTGGGATGTTTCAACACACTGTCAAAAATTATACAGTGGCTTTACTAGAGAGTTTACTAAAGATGTTCTGATTACTACTTGGCAATCAGTATATTTACAACCAAAGTCTTGGTTTGCCCAGTTTAATGTTATCTTTGGTGACGAGGCTCACCAGTTCAAAGCAAAATCCCTAACAACAGTTATGGAAAAGATGGACAAAGTTCGATATCGTATTGGTACGACTGGAACATTAGATAACAAGAAGGTTCATAGATTAGTTCTTGAAGGTATGTTTGGACCAGTGCATAGAGTGACCACTACCAAAGCATTGATGGATTCAGGAAGACTCACTTCACTAAATATAATGTGTATCATACTGAAGTATAATGAAGAGATTCGTAAAGCAAGAAAGAACAATACCTACCAAGATGAGATGGATTGGATTGTATCCTGCGAACCAAGAAATAAATTTATTCGTAATCTTGCTGTAAAGTCTGAGGGAAATACCTTAGTTCTTTTCCAGTATGTTGAAAAACATGGGAAAATACTATATGACCTTATTAAAGAAAAGGCGCACGCTAAGCGAAAAGTATTTTTCGTCTATGGGGGTACTGAGACCAGTGATCGTGAGGCAATTAGGCATATCACTGAGGGAGAGTCGGATGCTATCATCATTGCATCGTTTGGGACTTTTTCCACTGGTATTAACATACCTTCGTTGGAGAATGTCATTTTTGCGAGTCCTTCGAAAAGTAAGATAAGAAACTTACAAAGTATTGGTCGTGGGTTAAGACTAAAGGACGGTAAAGTGCAATGTAATCTTTACGACATTGCAGATGATTTACATTGGAAGTCTTGGAAGAATCATACTCTTAACCATGCAGCAGAAAGATATAAGACATATGCTGAAGAAGAATTTAAAACAAAAATAGTAGAGGTAGAGTTATGTTAACAAACGACGAACTGTTTGTAATTATAAAACTCACCAGTGGTGAGCAGATGATGGCTGTTCTAAAATCTGAAGATGAGAGGTATGTTGAGTTGCAATCTCCCATGACTATTAGAACTATCCCTATTATGGGAGAGCAAAGAGAGCACATTACTGCACATCCATTTTGCCAATTTTCTGATGATAAAAATTTCGTTCTGGACAAGAGAAATGTAATGTTTGTTAAAAAACTTCATCACATTTTTATTCCTCATTATAAAAGAATTGTAGCTGAACATGAAAAACCTGCTACCTTAGTTACAAGAGACCATCAAGAGGTCGGTGAAGAGGAAGTAAATAAAAAGTTAGAGTTATTACAGAAGTTTCTGGGGAAACAAGAAGAGAGAGATGAATATCATTTTCTTGTAGAGGGAAACGATACTATCAATTAATGTCATCATCAACCCTAACACAGTGATTATGCCTCAAGACAAATAAAAAATCAAATCTAATTTCAAAGACAATCTTACAAAAATAAGTTTGTCTTTTTTCATTTAATGATGTATACTTATGGTATGTTTTTAATTATAAAGAGAAAAAGAATGACATGGCACATTATGTAAACAACGCTGATTTTCTTGCAGCATTATTAGAGATGCGTGAGAAAAAGAAACATGCTGAAGAAAATGGGCTACCCAAACCTATTGTTAGCAATTACATTGGTGAATGCATCTTAAAGATTGCGACCCACCTTTCCTACAAACCCAATTTTATAAACTACTCTTATCGAGATGATATGATTCTTGATGGTGTAGAAAATTGTATTCAGTATATTGATAACTTCGATCCAACAAAGTCTAACAATCCTTTCGCATACTTCACACAGATTATCTACTATGCATTCTTAAGAAGGATTGCCAAAGAAAAGAAACAGAGTTACATTAAAGGTAAGTTGATCCAAGACATGCCCTTTGAGTCATTCGATCTTCAAGATGGTGATGATAAAGATTACCATAATGCTTATATGGATTTTATCCAAAACAATAGCACCTTTGATGATTCATGGATGGAACGAAAACTAGAAAAGAAAAAGAAAAAGAAGTCTACTAATTTAGATGATTTTATTGAATTGAAAGATGAAGATGAGTTCGGAATTGACAACCATACAGAGAATGATTCGTGATTTGGCTAATGGTGTGCCAACATACAGTTATCCAGATTTATTAAGAAAAACAAAAACAAGAAGAAGAAAAAATGGTAAGAGACTCTTAAGGCGTTATACATGGGACGCTAGTGACAATCAATTTAACTTGAACAAAATTATGAACGAAACAACAAACGAAAAAATATTTTTAGGCGTCTCCGATTTTGAAGACCTTCTGACAACAGAAACTCTACAACGCAGATCAACTGCCAACAAGTCAACCATCCAAAGAGAAACCACTGTGCTCGCCAATCGTAAAGACTGGGCGCAATGGGCTGAAACTAATTTCTCTTCTATGACATATGTCCAAACATCCTCTTCTAACGGATTTATCTTGGAAGAGGATACTGACAACTTTATTAAGTTTGATGTCAACAGCAACTCTACCACTGTTCGTGCATTCGGTGATGAAGCATTCTCTGAATCTGTTATTCTTCTCGTAGAAAATAAGTTCTCTGTTGTTTCTTCTTACATTGAATGGGTGTATGGTTCTGATGGCAACTCTGTCAATGTTCCGTTGAATCGTGATCGTCTTCCATGTGAAGAAATGTATCCCTTCCTTAAAGGTGAATCACTTGGCGATTACTACGATCGTTATATGAATTCATCTGCAAACATTCTTTTGTTGATTGGTCCTCCAGGAACTGGTAAGACTACATTCATTCGAGGTTTGCTGGCACATCGCAACTGCTCTGCAATCGTAACCTATGATGCTGGTATTCTTGAGAAAGATCATTTCTTTGCTAAGTTTATTGAAGATGACGCAGAAGTTATGGTGCTTGAAGATAGCGATGCATTCTTAAAGTCTCGTAGCGATGGTAACACAATGATGCATCGTTTCCTAAATGTTGGTGATGGTCTTGTCACTACAAAAGGAAAGAAGATGATTTTCTCTACTAATCTTCCTAGCATTCGTGATATTGATTCTGCATTGGTTCGTCCAGGAAGATGCTTTGATATTCTTACATTCTCTGCGTTGGATGAAGCAGAAGCATCAAAATTGGCAAAACGACTTGGTGCCAGTATTGATAGTGGTAACAAAGAATATTCTATTGCTGATATCTTTAACAAACAACAAAACAAACCATTACAAAGAAAGGTTGGGTTTATCTAATGTATAAAGTAAGATATTATATGAGTGCTAGCAATAATCTTGTTTGTGCAATTTTTAAAACACTTACAGAAGCAGTTCATTTCTCCAATACCAAAGTTAGCATCAATAATGTTTATGAAATTGTAAAGGTTAATTAATGAAAGTAGCAATTATTACTGACCAGCACTTTGGTGCCAGAAATGATAGTATTGCCTTTCTAGATTTCTTTCAAAAATTTTATGATAATATATTCTTTCCTACTTTGGACGAGAATAATATTGATACTGTTCTTATTCTTGGTGATACTTTTGATAGGCGCAAGTATGTAAATTTCTATGCGTTAGATCGTGCTAAGAAAATGTTCTTTGATAAATTAGAAGAGCGTGGCATTCGAGTTCATATGCTGGCTGGTAATCACGACACATACTACAAGAACACGAATGAAGTAAACTCTCCAGAGTTACTTCTGACTGAGTACAATAACATTGATGTTATCTCCAAACCAGAAACTATTATTATTGATGGTACATCCATCTGCATGATGCCATGGATCTGCCCTGATAATTATCAGGATTCTATTGATCAAATTAAAAATACTAAAGCAGAAATCTGCATGGGTCACTTTGAGATAGCTGGCTTTGCAATGCACAGAGGAATGGAAAGTCATGATGGATTATCTAAAGATCTTTTTCAAAGGTTTGATATGGTGTTTAGTGGGCACTATCATCATCGTAGTGATGATGGTCACATTTATTATTTGGGAAATCCGTACGAACTCACATGGCAGGACTATAACGATACCAGAGGATTTCACTTGTTCGATCTTGAAACAAGAAGACTCGAATTCATTGCAAATCACTATACAATGTTCAAAAGAATTGAATACGACGACAAAGAAAAGGAACCTGTCAATTTAGATGCGTTTGATCTAAAAGAATCGTTTGTTAAGTTGATTGTTGTTAATAAAACTGATTTTTATAAATTTGACAAGTTCACCCAAAAGCTGTATAATAAAGGGTGCTATGAAATCAAGATTATTGAAAACATGTCTGAGTTCGAAGATGGCGAGATTGACAGCGACATCAATCTAGAGGATACAGTTTCTGTTCTGTCTAACTATATTGAGTCAATTGAAACTGATGTTGACAAAGAAAAGATTAAAACTTTTATGAAGTCTCTTTATACGGAAGCTATCAATGTTGAGGTGGTATAATGCAACAATTAGAGATTCAGTATTTCTTTCCACTAACAGAACAGATTCCACTTGATTTGGATTTTAGTGAATCTGAGAAACCAAAGATATGGTTTAATACTGAAATTATTGGTAGTACTGGTATGACATTAATGAGTACTGGCACATCACTGTCGTGGTCTCAACGAATTGGTGACTGGGAAATTCCCAGTGAAAAGAAACAACCAAGTAAATTTCAAAAGTTTATGATGAGATATTTCTTGGGATGGAAATGGATGGGTAAATGATCGTATTTAAAAGTGTAAGCTGGAAGAATTTTCTTTCTACTGGCAACTCACCTAACAAGGTATTACTAAACAAATCAACAACTACATTAATCATTGGTAAGAATGGTGAAGGTAAGAGCACAATCTTAGATGCATTGTGCTTTTCATTATTTGGTAAACCCTTTCGTAATATTAACAAAGGACAGCTTGTCAACTCTATCAATGGAAAAAACTGTGTTGTTGAGTTAGAGTTTTCTATAGCGTCTAGAGAATATAAAATTGTTCGTGGAATAAAGCCAAATATCTTTGAGATCTGGTGTGATGGTGTCATGCTTAATCAAGACGCTGCTTCTCGTGATTACCAGAAGGTTCTTGAGCAACAGATTATAAAATTAAACTATAAGACATTCACACAAGTTGTTATTCTTGGTTCTGCATCATTCGTTCCATTTATGCAGTTGACTCCACTACAAAGAAGAGAAGTTATCGAAGACATTCTTGACATTCGTATTTTCTCTACAATGAATACATTATTGAAAGAGAAAGCACAGGAGACTAAAGATGCTATTGCCAGAATCGAAAGTGAGATCACTACTGCGAAGACAAAAGTCGACTCGCAAACACAACTCATTAAGACCATCACAGAAGCGAAGACGAGTGCCATCGAAAGCATCACAGCCAAAATTACTGCTAACAATAATGAGATTCTACAGGCAGAGGGCGAGATCCAACTTATCCTTCAGGAGATCGATACTCTTAAAGCAAGCATCAATGACAAGGAAACTGTATCTGAAGACATTGAGAAAGCCAAAACAATCAAATCAAAGTTACTTCAGAAAATCGAAACTTGCGAGCACAATACAGAGTTTTTTAGTGAACATGATGTATGTCCGTCATGTAATCAAGATATCGCAGAGGAATACAAAGAGAATATTATCAAAGACCTTAATGCGAAAATGTTGGACAACAACGCAAAAATTGGTGAACTCGAGACCATACTCACCAGTCTTAATGAAAAGTTATCAAAGATTAATGAAGTGGCAGCGCAAATTACCGATAAGAACATTGAGTTATCTACAAGAAACAGTACGATCACCTTACTCAACAAACAAATCCGTGAACTTGAAGCTGAGACCCAAAGGGTTAAATCTGACACAACTAACATCGATGAGGAGAAGCGTAAGTTAAAAGACATGGCTAAAGAAGCCATGGAAAATATTACTACAAAAACTTCTCTACAAGAACATCGTAATTTAGAAGAAGTTGCTTCTGCCCTATTAAAAGATACTGGTATCAAGACAGCAATCATCCGTGAGTATTTACCTGCGATGAACAAATTGATCAACAAGTATTTAAATGCAATGGATGCTTATATTCATTTTGAACTTGATGAAGCATTCAATGAATCTGTTAAGTCTCGTTTTCGAGATGACTTTACATATGCAAGTTTCTCTGAAGGTGAAAAGATGCGTATTGACTTAGCAATTCTGTTCACTTGGCGACAGATTGCAAAGATGAAGAACTCAGTGAACACAAACCTGTTGTTGCTTGATGAAATTTTTGATTCTTCTCTTGACACAGCTGGAACAGATTACTTTCTAAATCTAATGAATCAGTTGGGTGAACATACAAACATCTTTGTGATTAGTCACAAAGGTGATCAACTCTTTGACAAATTCCGTAGTGTCATCAAATTTGAGAAGCGCAATGACTTCTCTGTCATAGTCCCGAACTAATCCCCTACTCCCTGTAGGGGATTGTAAGTTGTTGATTTTACAGGGAAAAATAAAACACTTGTCTTTTATTGAAATTTAGTCCATAATTCACTCTATTGAATCGGAGAAAATTATGGAAAATCAGTGGACTGGTTTTGATGACTTTGAATTGGCGTGTTTGTATAGTGACTATGGATTCACAATTCACCCTGATGATGTTGAAGCCATACTCCCTTTGAAATTAAAAAATCGTGCTGCAATTGAATCAGTGTTAACACGATATGAACTTGAAATGGCTTTTGGGGAATAAATATGGAAATGAAATCAACAGATCTATCAGCAAGACTACTTGCAACAGAAAACCTTTCTGTTGTTCGTGCAAGAACACGAACTGCATCTTTCGACATTAAGAGTCGTGTATTGACTCTTCCTATGTGGAAAGATATGACTCCCGAAATTGAAGACATGCTTGTTGGTCACGAAGTTGGTCACGCATTGTATACCAGTGAAGAATATCTCGAGCCAATTTATGCTCAACGATCACTTATGGGCTACATGAATGTTCTGGAAGATGTTCGGATCGAGAAACTTATCAAACGCAAATATCCTGGACTGCGTAAGCGCATGAATGAGGGATACAAACAACTTAACGATCGTGACTTCTTTGGTGTCAAACAGGTTCAATCATTTGATACTCTACTCTTAATTGATAAGATCAATCTTTACTTCAAAGCTGGATTCCAGTGTGGTGTAACATTTACACCCGAAGAAAAAGTATTTGTTAATCGTGCAGAGAAAACCGAGACTGTTAACGACATTATTGCACTGGCGCATGACATCTATGCATTTTCTAAAAAACAGGCTGAAGAAAGACAACAACAGCAACAGTTGGAAAATCCTCAAGATCAAGAGGATGAGGAAGATGACTTGTTCGATGATCTAGATGAACTAGATATGGATGGCGATTGGGATTCTCAAGAAGATGAGGATATGCCAGAGGACATGGAACCTGTTAAGAAAACCGCAGTTTCCAAAGAAAAGAATAAGACAAATGATGATCCTATTCCTGAAGAACAACTAGAGTCTAAAACCCAGCGTGCATTCCAAAACAAATTGGAAGATCTTGCTGATGACTCTACTGAATATAAGTACTGGGTATTTGATACAGATTATCTTGATGACCCAGTTATTGGCTACAAGACTATTCTTAATGAGACCAAAGCACCCGAGCAATGGGACATGAGTGATGAAGAACTCTCCAATCAAAGAATGCGTTATTGGACACAAGAGCAAAAGGACAGTGTAACTTCTGCTCTTAGGAAAGAATTCGAACAGTTTAAAACTGACTCATCTCGCACTGTGAATTATCTTGTCAAAGAATTTGAGATGAAGAAGTCTGCTCAACTGCATAAGCGAGCACAAGTATCGAAGATCGGTTCTCTTGATATGAAAAAAGTTTATGCATACAAATTGCAAGATGATTTGTTCAAGCGTGTAACAACTCTACCAGAAGGTAAGAATCATGGCATGATTATGCTAATTGATTACTCTGGTTCAATGAATGATGTTTTGCAAGATACTTTAAAGCAAGTTATCAACTTGGCTATGTTCTGCAATCGTATTCAAATTCCATATCGTGTGTTTGCGTTTACCACTGATTATGACGAAACCAAAATTAGAAAAGAAAACAGTGATCAATATCGTGCACGAATGAACGCATGGTATGAAAAGAAACACCTAAGCACTAGCGTTAATATGCTTGCTACTGCCAGTAGGTTTAATCTTCTTGAATTGTTTAGCAACAAAATGAGTACAGTCGAATTTAATTCGATGGCTCGTCGTGTTCTTGATATG
>Ga0222712_10003506_pt1 | contig 17024 bp, 16 predicted proteins | sample C33_657DmetaG_FD_165043 | JGI IMG/M metagenome (GOLD analysis project Ga0222712, IMG submission 165043) | Estuarine water microbial communities from San Francisco Bay, California, United States - C33_657D | ecosystem: Environmental > Aquatic > Marine > Unclassified | place: USA: California...
CCTCTTCAACCCCCTATACCTCCCTTAACCTTTCTAAATCCTCCCCCTCTTGATCTCTTCCACAACAGCTGGATCAAGCAGGGTTGATGTATCTCCGATATTGTCCAGTTCGTTTTCGGCAATCTTGCGGAGGATGCGGCGCATGATCTTTCCACTCCTGGTCTTGGGTAGTCCCGGGACCAGTTGTATTTTATCCGGTTTCGCAATCGGCCCGATGATGCGGCTAACGGTTGCAGTGATGTCGCGGCGTGTCATTTCCTCATCGCCATGGGTTCCACTGTAGATGACAAATGCATAAATGCCCTGTCCCTTTACATCGTGGGGATAGCCCACCACGGCACTTTCCACAACACCGGCATGCATGTTGATGGCATTCTCCACTTCGGCTGTACCAATGCGGTGTCCGCTTACATTCAGCACATCGTCCACCCTTCCGGTTATCCTGTAGTAACCATTTTCATCCCTGTAGGCACCATCCCCGGTGAAATAGAGGTTCTCATAGGTGGCAAAATAATTGGTTCTGCAGCGTTCATGGTCGCCATAAGTGGTCCTGAGTGTTGCAGGCCAGGGCGACTTGATGCAAAGGTTGCCTGTCACGTTGTTTTCTGTGATTTCCTCTCCCTTTTCATCCACCAGCAATGGCTGTACGCCGGGGATCGGCAGTGTTGCATAGCTGGCTTTGGAAGGGGTGATGCCAGCCAGGTTGCTGATCAATACACCACCCGTTTCTGTTTGCCACCAGGTGTCAACAATCGGACATTTTCTTTTTCCGATGTGTTCATCATACCATTGCCATGCCTCTTCATTGATGGGTTCGCCAACAGTGCCCAATACCCTTAACGAGCTGAGGTCCTTGTTTTGCAAGGGGCCCAGACCGAAAGCCATCAGGCTTCTGATAGCAGTAGGGGCGGTGTAGAGGATATTGACCTTGAATTTATCGATGATGTCCCAGAACCGGCCTGCATCAGGAAAGGTTGGGATGCCTTCAAACATCAATGAAGTAGCGCCTGCACTGAGCGGTCCATAAACAATATATGAATGGCCTGTAATCCAGCCGATATCAGCCGTGCAGAAATGGATTTCCTGGGGCTTGTATTGGAATACATTTACAAAAGTATAGTTGGTATACACCATGTATCCGCCACAGGTATGCACCACACCTTTTGGCTTTCCGGTTGAACCGGAGGTATAGAGGATGAAAAGAGGATCTTCAGCATCCATGGGCTCGGCGGGGCAATCAGGATTGCCAGCGGTTTCTACCTTGCGCACCTCATCTTCCCACCAAACATCACGTCCTTTGATCATGCTTACTGCAGAGCGGGTATGGGTATATACAATGACGCGTTTAACAAACTTGCAGCTGATCAACGCATCATCAATTACATTTTTGAGTGGAATGTCTTTGGCTCCGCGGAAGGCACCATCGCAGGTGATGATGAATTCAGCGTTGGCATCCTGAAGGCGGTCTGCAATGCTCTGTGCACTGAATCCGCCAAAAATCACAGAATGGATGGCTCCGATCCTTGCACATCCCAATACAGCAATGGCCAGTTCGGGTATCATTCCCATGTAGATGCAGACACGGTCGCCTTTTTTAATACCGTTATTCTTCAAAACATTGGCAAACTGATTCACCTTGGTATGCAGCTGTGCATAGGTGATCATGCGGTGGTGATCATTCGGGTCGTTTGGCTCCCAGATAATGGCCGGCTGATTGGCCTTGTCCACCAGGTGTCTGTCGATGCAGTTTTCTGTGATATTGAGTTGCGCGCCACTGAACCATTTGATGGAAGGCTCTTTGAAATTCCAATCCAGGACCTTGTCCCAGGGCTTCTTCCACTGGAAATGGCTGGCCACTTCCCCCCAAAAACCCTCAGGGTCTTCTACACTTTTCTTCCATGCTTCCTGGTAACCCTCGTAAGATGTAATCTGATATGGATAGCTCATAATACAATTGAAATTTAAGACTGGTAAGTTAAAAAAAAACAGATTCTTCCCGATATATTTTTATCTTGAAAGCAAATTAACCGCTTAAAACAATTGCCTGACATGCAATCAACTGCAGAAAAAAAACAGATCAGAAAAGTGATATTTGCCTCCTCGGTGGGTACGCTGATCGAATGGTACGATTTTTATATTTTTGGTAGTCTTGCCCCCATTATTGCCTCGCAGTTTTTCCCCAAGACCAATCCCACTGCCGCATTGCTATCTACCCTTGCAACCTTTGCAGCCGGCTTTATTGTCAGGCCTTTTGGTGCACTGGTCTTTGGAAGGCTGGGCGATATGGTTGGAAGAAAATACACCTTCCTGTTGACCTTGATCCTGATGGGCGGATCAACTTTTGCCATCGGATTGGTGCCAGGCTATGATTCGATTGGATTTGCCGCTCCTTTGATTGTTTTGTTGTTGCGCTTGGTCCAGGGCCTTGCCCTGGGAGGTGAGTACGGCGGCGCGGCCACCTATGTTGCAGAACACTCTCCGGCTGAACGCAGGGGATACTATACCAGTTGGATACAAACCACTGCTACGCTGGGTTTGCTCTTGTCGCTGGGCATCATCCTGATCACCCGAAAAAGCCTTGCTCCCAACGATGCAGACTCCATCAAAGCTTTTGAAGACTGGGGATGGCGCATACCGTTTTGGTTTTCTGTTGTGCTGGTGGGTATGAGTATTTATATCAGGCTGAAGATGCACGAATCACCGCTGTTCAGCAAGTTGAAGGCGGAAGGCAAAACCTCCAAGAATCCCATCAAGGAAAGTCTCATGCACAAGGGCAACCTCAAAATGGTGTTGCTTTCCTTGTTCGGTGCCACCATGGGGCAGGGCGTGGTCTGGTATACAGGCCAGTTCTATGCACAAACCTTTTTGGAAACAGCCTGTAAGGTTGATTTTGAACAGACCAGGACCATCCTGATCTGGGCCATCATCTTTGCCACACCGCTTTTCATATTCTTTGGTAACCTCAGCGACAAGATCGGCAGGAAATGGATCATCATGGCGGGCTTGTTCCTGGCGGTGATTTCCTATCGTCCCATCTATACCAAGATGCTGGCGGTCGCTTCCACCAAGGAGGTTGTATTGGACGAATCGAAAACAAAGATTGAGCGGGTGATCACTCCTGCCAACGGAAGGGACCACAGCATCCAAACCACTACTACGGTTCGCTTGTATCAAAATGGCATCACAGAAAAGCTGGTGCACAAGGATACTGTGTATGCCAGTGGTCTGGAAAAGCCAGAAAGCATCGACAAGCTTTCCAAAGAGCTTCCTGATGAGGGGTATTGGACGATGGTGGTCTTGATCTTTGTGCAAATCGTTTTTGTTACGATGGTATACGGTCCAATTGCAGCATTTTTGGTGGAGATCTTCCCTACAAAAATCAGGTACACTTCCATGAGCCTTCCATATCATCTGGGAAATGGTGTGTTTGGGGGCATGACGCCTTTCATCGCCGTATTGTTGGGAACCCTGTATGCGGGTGATGTTTTGGTTGGGCTCTGGTATCCCATCGCCATTGCAGTGGTTTGCCTTGTGATCGGTACCATCTACCTGTCCAACAAAATTGACCCTGAAGTAAACGATTGATGTTGACTGATTGCCTGCACCGTACAACACTATAAACGCATAAACCAAGAAGATGAACACGATCAAAAAATATTTAGGCCTAGTTTGGATTGCACTGGCCGTCTATTCCTACAGCATTTTGTTAAAAACGGCCATTGAGCGGATGAAGCTGGTGCCAACAACCGATACCATCATCCAATGGAGTATATTTGCCATCATCTTTTTGCCCATCGCGATCGGGTTCGTGATGTTTGGTTGGATGGCATTCAAAGGGGCTTACGACCACCTGCCAGCATCCAGCGATGAGGTGGAAGACTAAGCAAAACGCATGTCCATCAAAGTTGATCATATCCTCAAGCAATACGGCGATCAGAAAGCGGTAGACCATATCAGTTTTGAAGTGGGTGCCGGAGAGATCGTTGGATTTTTGGGCCCCAATGGGGCGGGCAAGTCCACTACCATGAAAATGATCACTGGGTTTCTTCGTCCGGATGAGGGACAAATCACTGTTTGTGGCATCCCCGTTGAAGGCGAGGCCATCGCCACCAAAAAAAAGATTGGATACCTCCCCGAATTGAATCCCCTTTACCATGAAATGTATGTGCGGGAATACCTGGGCATGATGGCAGGTCTCCACAAGATAAAAGCGCCGGCAGAAAGAATTGAAGCCGTGATCCATCTCACTGGGTTAACGCCAGAAGCACACAAGGAAATCGGACAACTTTCAAAGGGCTACAAACAAAGGGTTGGATTGGCCGCTGCGCTGTTGCATGATCCTGAGGTCTTGATCCTGGATGAACCCACGACCGGCCTTGATCCCAACCAGATCGTTGAAATCAGGGAAGTGATCAGAGGCCTTGGCAAAAACAAAACCATTCTTTTTTCAACGCATATTTTGCAGGAGGTGGAAGCGCTCTGTGAGCGTGTCATTGTGGTCAACAAGGGCAAAATAGTGGCAGACGACAGCATCGGAAACCTTAAAAAACAACCATCATCTTCCAGCATTCGGGTTGGTTTCAGGGAAGAAGTCTCCAATGATGCCCTTTCTGCCATTGCTGGTGTCAAGAGTGTAACCCAGCTTGGCGCCATGGAATGGGAGCTTGAAACCACTGATCCTGACGCATTGAGCAAAGAACTTATGGGTTTCGCTTTGCAACATAATTTGAATATCGTTTCTTTGCACACGCAAACCCGGCGCCTGGAGGATATATTCAGGGACCTTACCGGAGTAGCCATTTGATCGTTTCCCAATTCAAGTAGAACAACCCTTAAAATAAATCATCATGAGTTTAATTGCCAGCATTCACGCAAGACAAATCCTCGACAGCCGCGGTAATCCTACAGTAGAAGTTGATGTCATCACCGAAAGTGGTTTTATTGGCCGTGCAGCAGTTCCATCAGGCGCTTCCACCGGTAAACACGAAGCCGTTGAGCTCCGTGATGGCGACAAAGCTGTTTATGTAGGAAAAGGCGTGTTGAAGGCCATCGAAAACGTAAACAATATCATTGCTCCCAAGTTGCTGGGTGTTCCTGTTACCGATCAAGCCCTGGTTGACAGGATGCTGATTGAACTGGATGGCACTGCCAACAAAGCCAAACTGGGCGCCAATGCTACCCTGGCAGTGTCTATGGCTGTTGCCAAGGCAGGTGCACAGGCCAGCAACCTCAACCTTTACAGGTACCTTGGTGGTGTAAATGCCATCACCCTTCCTGTTCCGTTGATGAACATCCTCAACGGTGGCGCACATGCCGACAACAAAATTGATTTCCAGGAATTCATGATCGTTCCAACAGGTGCGGCAACTTTCAGCGAAGGACTTCGTTGGGGTGTTGAAGTGTTTCACCAGTTGAAAACAGTATTGAAGAAGAAAGGATACAGCACCAACGTTGGTGATGAAGGTGGATTTGCACCAGACATCCAAAGCAACGAAGAGGCGATTGAAACCGTATTGCAAGCGATTGAAGCCGCAGGATACAAGCCAGGTGAGCAGATTTTTATTGCCATGGACGCAGCTACCAGCGAAATGTACAACGAAGCGGACAACACGTATAAGTTTTACAAGAGCTCAGGAAAAGTCATCAGCAGCGATGAAATGGTTGCTTACTGGACGGAGTGGGTAGATAAATATCCCATCATTTCGATCGAAGACGGCATGGCCGAAGACGATTGGAATGGCTGGAAGAAATTGACTGAAGCAGTGGGCGACAGGTGTCAGCTGGTGGGTGATGATCTTTTCGTAACCAATGTACTGCGCTTGCAGGAAGGAATTGACAGGGGTATTGCCAACAGCATCCTTGTAAAGGTGAACCAGATCGGAACCGTTACAGAAACGATCAATGCCGTAAGACTTGCACAAACCAATGGCTATACGTCCATCATGAGCCATCGCTCTGGTGAAACTGAAGATACCACGATTGCTGACCTTGCCGTTGCATTGAATTGCGGACAAATCAAAACCGGTTCTGCATCACGCACAGACCGCATGGCAAAATACAACCAGCTGCTTCGCATTGAAGAGGAGTTGGGTGTAAATGCAGTGTATCCGAAAATGTAATGATTGACAGATGTATGCATGAGGGTTTAGGGTTTGTTTACATCCCTAAACCCTTTTTTTTAAGCATATTTTTCGGTTGCTGTTACTGGGCTTAATAGCAAGGTGAATTACTTTAACCCCCTCATCCCTCATCCCTAAATCTTTTCCAAAATGAAAATCCTCCTCGCGCCAGACAAGTTCAAAGGAAGCATCGACTCCATCACACTGTGTAAACTCATACAGCAAGAGATTGCCGCTATTCGCCCCGATGCTGAGGTGGAAGCTTATCCCATGGCAGACGGCGGTGATGGATATTCTTCTATCATCAAACATTATTTTGGAACCAACGATGCGCAGGCATTGACGGTTGATCCATTGATGAGACAGATCAAAGCCAGTTACCAAATTTCAGCGGATGGAACTGCTGCCTATATTGAAATGGCAGCCGCCAGCGGTTTGGCATTGCTTGCCGACCATGAGCGGAATCCGATGAAGACATCCAGCTATGGCACTGGTTTGCTGATCCTGGATGCCATCAAAAGAGGCGCCAAAGAAATTTATCTGGGCATTGGAGGAAGCGCCACCAATGATGGCGGCATCGGCATGGCAGATGCGTTGGGTTTTATGTTCCTCGATAAAAACGGCGATCCACTGGAACCCTGTGGAGAGAGCCTTACTTCTATCACTGAAATTGTGATGCCAGAAACAGACCTCCTGGAAGACATTCATTTTACCGTGGCCTATGATGTCAGCAATCCATTTTTTGGACTCGATGGTGCAGCGCATGTTTACGCGCCGCAGAAAGGGGCAGATGCAGCACAGGTGGATGAATTGGATGAAGGATTAAAAAACCTTGATGCTGTTTTCATGAAATATTTTGGAAGATCCATTGAAGTGGCTCCTGGTTCAGGAGCTGCCGGCGGAATGGGTGGCGGTTGCGATGTATTTCTTGGTGCCAGGTTGGTGCCGGGGATTGATTACCTGATCGAAGCAGTTTCACTGGATGATAAAATCGCTGCTGCAGATATTGTCATCACAGGGGAAGGAAGGCTAGACGAGCAATCCTTTCAGGGCAAGGTGATTGGAAAGCTGGTGGATCAGGCCAGAAAGCATGGTACCAAGCTCTATGCGGTCTGCGGTGAAACAGCAATGAACATCAAGGACCTCAATGCCATGGGTGTTGATAGGGTAGTATCAGTTTCTGAATTCGCCAGTTCTTCGGCAGAATCAATTGCCAATCCTGGGAAGTTTCTGTCTGCGGCAATAAAAAAAATACTTTAGATTTAAGGTATGATCTGGCCGGTCTGCACTTGGGGAATATACCTGCAGCAGTACTGTCCCTTCTTTCAAAATACAATATTGTTGTGGCACTGATGAAGGATACTTTAAACCGGTGGGGAAAGGAAAAAAAGCCGTTTGTTTTCTTGATTGATTTTGAATGCAGAAAGCCTCTTGCCTGGTTGATGGAAGATTGTGCGGATGATTTCAAGTATAATTTTCAAGGAGTCTCCAATCACAACTTTTCAAAATCAGTACGTCAATTCCAGTTTGATAAAGCTCCGGTTTCGCTTGATGAATATGCAGTGAAGTTCAATAAAGTAAAGGATCATATTTCCTACGGCAACAGTTTTTTAATCAACCTTACCTGTTCAACAACAATCACCACAGACTTGTCGCACCAAGATATTTTTGAAGCGACTTCGTCAAAATACAGGGTATGGTTCAAAAATAATTTTGTTTGTTTTTCTCCAGAGACATTTATTAAAATTAAGAATGGGAAAATATATTCTTTCCCTATGAAGGGAACAATTGACGCAAATATTCAGGACGCTGAAGCAATCATTTTAAACAATCCCAAAGAACAGGCGGAACACGCAACCATTGTTGATCTCATTCGAAATGACCTGAGTCGGGTTTCCAAAAATGTCAAGGTGCTGAGGTACCGATACTATGAAGAACTGCAAACCCAGCAGGGAAAGATAGGGCAGGTAAGTTCAGAAATCGCAGGGGAATTGCCCGATAATTTCAATGAATGCATTGGAGACATTATTTTTAGTTTATTGCCTGCAGGATCAGTGTCCGGTGCGCCCAAGAAAAAAACCTTGGAGGCAATTCTTGACATTGAAGAAATAGAGCGAGGATATTATACAGGCATCGCAGGTTATTTTGATGGAAATGAATTGGACAGCTGTGTTCTGATTAGGTATGTTGAGGGTAACAATATTTTTAGAAGTGGTGGTGGCATTACATTTCAGAGTACGTTGGCGGAAGAATACCAAGAAATGATAGACAAAATATATGTTCCAATTTATTGAATCAATCAGAATAAAAGATGGAAGCTTTGAACACCTCGATTACCATCAATCAAGGGTCAATAGGACACTCTTGAATTTTGGTAAGTCTCCTTTTATTCAGCTCAATGGAATAATTACTCCGAATGCATTGAATGCAAGTGGTGTGGTCAAGTGTCGCGTAAAATACGACCTTCAACAGGTGCTCGACATAACCTATTCTACATATGCTGTAAAAAAAATTGGAAGCATCTCATTGGTAGAATTGGAAGGAAGAAAATATGATTTTAAGTACGCTGACAGGGAATGGATAAGCGATTTGCTGTTGAAATCCGGTACCGATGAAATCATCATGACGGATCAGGGTATTGTTAAAGACGCCTCTTATGCAAACCTTGCTTTTTATGATGGCGAGCGTTGGCATACGCCTGAAATTCCCTTGTTGGAGGGAACCCAAAGGGCTTTTTTGCTGGAGACCAATAAAATTCAAGTTGCTGAAATTAGAACCAGTAATTTGCACCAATACCAAATGGTAAAGTTTATCAATGCAATGATGACATGGGAGGAATCTCCAACCATATCCATGTCTTTGTTAACTTAGTCTGATCTAGACGAAAAATGGTTTCATTATGAAAAAAATTCTTTCAATTGCTATTTTCATCAATATCGCTTTTGTTTCATTTGCGCAAAATGCTTCCAGAACTGCTGTTTGGAACGACAGTTTCAATGAAATTGTTCCAGACGATTGGCTGGTGAAACCCATCACTACAAAGGCCAATGTATTTCAGAATGAAAAGGAGGGCGATCTTGTTTTGTACAATGGTCTAGTGCGCAGAAGTTTTAAGGTTTCACCCAATTTCGCCTGTTATGATTTTCAGAACATGGCAACTGGCCAACAGTTGCTTCGCGCCATCAGGCCGGAGGCCAAGCTCATCATTGATGGGAAGGAATACAATGTTGGTGGAGTGGTGGGTCAACAGGAAAAAGCATACCTGCAACAGGAATGGATGAAAGGCTTCAAGGCCGGGGTAAATGATTTTATGTTTGCTGGATATACCGTCACTGATATCAAACCATACATCAATTGGAAGCGAACAACCTGGGCATCGGTGAACAAACAGGCTACAGGAAAATCCTTGGCCATCAGCTTCAGGTCTGCAGGCCCTTCACTCAAAGACCTTTCCGTTATCGTTCATTATGAGCTTTACGATGGTATCCCCCTTGTTGTCAAGTGGGTGGAGCTCATCAATAAAAGCAATAGAAACATTGTGGTGAACCGGATTGTCAATGAGTCGCTTGGGCTTGTTGAAGAGGAGAGTGCGGTGGTAGGATCGCCAGAGCAAATGAAAAAGCAACATGGTATTTATGTTGAGACCAACTATGCATTCAACAATGCGATGCGTTATGATATCAGCGACCAGACCACCCATTGGGTGACTGATTCATCCTATACCTCACAGGTCAACTACAATTACCAAACGCCATGCGTTTTGGAAGTGTATCCTGAAAAAGTAACAGCAGTTGTACTTGCCCCTGGTGAAACCATCAAATCACCCAGAACACATGAGTTGTTGATGGACAGCTATGATCGGGAGAGAAGGGGGATGATGATCCAGCGCATGTATGCTACCGTTGCGCCCTGGACCACGCAGAACCCTATTTTCATGCACCTCGTCAGCCGCAATGATGAACAGGTGATTACAGCGGTGGACCAGTGTGCTGCAACCGGTTATGAGGCCTTGATCCTCAGTTTTGGAAGCCATTGCAATATGGAAGACACCAGTGCTGCGAACATTGCCCGCTGGAAAAAGCTGACGGATTATGCCCACAGCAAAGGCATTTTGGTGGGGAGTTATTCTTTGTTCAGCAGCAGGAGGATCAATGATGAAACCGATGTGATTGATCCCAAAACAGGCAAGCCTGGTGGCGCGTTCTTTGGGAACGCACCTTGCATGGGAAGCCAGTGGGGGTTGGCTTATATCAGCAACCTGAAATACTTCATCACCCAAACAGGTTTTGATTTGTTTGAAAACGATGGTCCATACCCGGGGGATGTTTGTGCATCAACAGTTCATCCGGGCCACAAAGGGCTTGATGATTCGCAGTGGAGGCAAATGGAATTGCAAAAGGAATTGTACCGCTGGTGCAACGAGCATGGTGTTTATGTAAACGCACCCGATTGGTATTTTCTGGATGGCACCCACAAGATCGGCATCGGTTATCGCGAAGTCAATTTCTCTCTTTCCCGTGATCAGCAAAAAATCCTGAACAGGCAGAACATCCACGATGGTACTTTTGAAAAACTGCCCTCGATGAGCTGGGGTTTTGTTCCGTTGACCAGGTACCAGGGTGGTGGACCGGAGGCCGTGCTTGAGCCATTGAAGGATCACCTGAAAGACTACGAAATGTTGATGGTGCAATACTATGGAGCAGGTGTACAGGCTTGTTACCGGGGCCCCAGGTTATACGATACCACCACCACCAAGGCCCTTGTTTCCAATACGATTTCCTGGTACAAAAAATACCGCGACATCCTGAATGCACCCATCGTGCATTTGAGAAGGGCAGACGGTCGGGACTGGGATGGCTTCATGCATGTGAGCCCCACCCTCAAAGACAGGGCTTTTGTGCTGTTGTTCAATCCAACCGCAGCAACCATCCATCGTCAGGTTTCCATTCCACTCTATTATACAGGCCTCAAGTCAAAGGCATTTGTTTTTGAAAAGGACAAGATCCAGCGGCAAATATTGGTGGATGGCAAAGACAACCTGAAATTGGATGTAAGCATCCCTGCCGGAGGTTATACCTGGTATGTCATTCGCCAAACCAATTAAGTATTAATACGGCATTTTTGAAAAAACATACCAATGTTTCAACATTGAATTTGAATCTGTTGTTATTTTGTATTCTAATCTAAAATCAAAAGATATGAGTTACAGCGAAAAAATCAAGGACATCTATGATATGATGGCCAAGGGTCAGATGATCGATGCATTTGACAAGTATTATGGAGAAAATGTTACTATGGTGGATCTCGGACATGGTGAACCTACCGTAGGCAAGGCTGCCAACAGGGAGCGCGAATTGGCTTTCGTTGGAATGATCGAAGAATTCCACGGCATGGGCGTTGATGCCATTGCCTCAGACGAGGAAAATGGTGTTACCATGGTTGAGAACTGGATGGACGTAACATTGAAAGGCATGGGAAGGGTTCAGTACAAGCAAGTGGCCGTTCAGCGTTGGGAAGGCGATTTCATCGTTGATGAGAAGTTTTATCACAAGTGATATCATCATATTGTTGAAAAGGGCGGAGCATGCTCCGCCTTTTTTTTGCTCATTCTACAACCGTAACCATCGACCTAACTGGGTTGCATCAGCAGTATTTTGGAGGAAAAATTAAAAAAAACCGTAAAAGATTTTGCTCATTCAATATAAGTCTATAAATTTGGTGGACTAAACACAATGTCACGTGGCCGAGGGGTTAGGCAGAGGTCCACAAAACCTTCGATGGCGGTTCGACTCCGTCCGTGGCGTCAATGATGATCTTGCATTCTGTGGGGTGCTGAAAGGGTTGCTGACTTGTTCAAGTAACCCTTTCTCTTTTTTTCCTCCATCTTCTCGATGGCATACCGCAGCATGGTCCTGGGCATGCGTGTAGCAAATTCATCTAGGAATTCCTCAATGGCCAATGGGTCTTTTTTCCATCCCTCCCTTAACATCCAGCCCGTTGCCTTGTGCATCAGGTCGTGTTTGTGGGAAAGCATGATTTTACTGAGTTCCAAGATATCTTTCAGGTCATTGTTCTTTCTGATAAAATGCCAGGTGGCCACCACGGCTATGCGGTTTCTCCACAACAGTGGGTCGACGGCAAGTTTGTACAATATTTTTCTATCCTTGTTTTCAAGCCATTGTCCTAAGATGATGTGTGCACTCGAATCGACAAGGTCCCAATTGTTGATACGGTCTGCCTTTGATAAATAAAGGTCTACCCATTCTTTTTCCTTGCCTGTTTTTTTGACCTCACGGAATTTCTCACACATGATGAGAATGCCAGTCAGCCGTTCTTCGTGGTAAGGGGAATCGAGCAATGCAATGATGGTTTCTTTGCTTGTGGTTGAACAGTGTTTTTTTACAACGGTTCGTTGGTTGGGAACGGTGATGCCATGAAACTTATCGCCTTCGCCATACTGGCCTTTTCCTGTCTTGAAGAACCTTGGAAGAAATTCAGCCTTTTCTTTATTTATAAAAGATTTGAGGTCCCCTACAATTGCCTTGTATGATCCCATTTATACACTCAATAAAAAACCTCGAACTTGACCTTGACTTCATTGTCAACTTGCTTGAGCATGAAACTGGGTCTAGGCACTTTGAAATCTTCCAGTAGGAAAATGAAATTTCCATTGACCTGGACTGTACCATTGTTGTTTTTAGAAACCGCCTTGAAGCTGATCTCCTTTGTTACGCCATGGAACTGCAGGTTTCCTTTGACATCTAGCTCGCCATTTTTGGATTCGGTGATTGAGGTGCTGACAAAACTGATGTTGGGGAATTTCAGGGCTTCCGTGACTTCGAGTGTATGTGCATCCCTGTTGGAACTCTTTGAATCAAATGAACTGATTTTCGCTACAATGGCTACTTTTTCAATGTTCCCATCCGCCTTCAACTGAACAACACCGTTCACATCCGGAGATACCGCATCCCATGCATGCAGCACGTGGTTCATGGAATAGGTAATGGTAGATTTTTTCTTGTCTACAGGCTTTTTGACTTGTGCAAACAGCAATGAAGGAGCAAGAAGCAATAGGATAAGGGTACGCATGATTTAAAATTTAATGGCGATGACGGCAGCAGCATAGCTTGCAAAAGCGGTATAGGCTGCAGCACGATGAAGTTTTCTATTGTCTGATTCGGCCAACAGATTGGTGGCAATCATGCTGGACATGTGCACCACAGAGAGCCATTTGTGGATGCGGATGGCAGATATTTTTTTGTCGCGGTTGATCAATGGTGGTGGCGCAAACAAAGACATGACAGCTGTGGTAGAGTAAGTGATGTTCACAAATGCGCCCAATCCTTCATGCAGGTCTTTGGTTTTACCGTAGTTGCTGCCCGTTGCATTGTAGAGCTTGTTTCCAACAATTCCCTGTCCGATCATTCCACCGAGGGTGGCAAAGCCGAGAACCTGGTGGGTGACCAGCATCCCCCTCCTGAGTTTCAGTTCTTTTTCACGGTTCACTGCATTCAGTGGTGAAATAGGCCTCAACAGTCCTTTCTGTCCCCAAAAAACCCTTTGTGTCAACAACATTTTTTTGGGAAGTAATTCAGTGGTACTGTCCTGGGTTTTCATCAAGTCATTCAGCAGGTCATCCTGGCTGAAACCAGCTAATGAAATAAGGGCGAAAAGTAAAACGAAGAAATATTTCATTGGATATGTATTCTGTTGTTTTGACAAAGATACCGAGAGATCATGAGTATACTCTCAAGGTATTTTCCATTCATGAATCAATTTTTCATTTGACAACACTCAATAATAAAGGTTTATTAATGAACTGTTAATTGGAAAACCAATTTCTATCAAAACGCAGAGAAGAAGCGTTAATTGTTTGGGAAAACAAGTTGTTTATTAAAATCTGGGTTACTTTTCCATTGTGTACATATTAATGTGTACTTAATAGATAAGCTATGTTACAAAAAACCTATTTTAAGACCAAGGATTATTGCAAGGTGAAGTTCTCGTTGAAGCCTGAATTGGCAGAGACCGTTGAGATCCGTGGTTTGAACAGTGATTGGCAGCATGCAATTGCCATGAGCAAGAAAAAAGATGGCCACTTCAATGCAGAGATCAACCTGCCCAAAGACTCCAAGCATGAGTTTAAGTACTTGGTAGACAATGTGTTGTGGTTAAATGAACCAGAAGCTGATGCTGAAGTGCCCAATGCATTTGGAGGCAGTAACAGCTTGGTTTCGATTTGATTTTTGGCTATCGCCGTCAGTATTTCCCGTTTTAAGTTGTAAGTTGAAGAGTAATTTCCCCGCATGGGTAAAGAGCTATCCTGCGTCCAAACGAAACAAGATTCATGCAGCTTACGGAGACCAAATCAGTCAAAAACGAATTCACCTGGCTAGACATTACCAATCCCTCCATGGAAGAATTGAAGGGAATTGGGGAAAGGTATGCACTTGACAACCACAACCTCAATGATTGTATGGAGCCTGACCATCTTCCCAAGTTCGAGGAGGGAGAAGCGTTTCATTTCATCATTTTGCGCAGGGTTATTCTCAACAATGCGAAGGGGAATTCTGTACAAGACCTGACCACAAAGATTGCCATCTTTTACAACGAAAAAACCATCGTTACCATACACCGGTTGCCGCATCCCGATGTAGAATCCATTGCTGAACAATTCATCAGCAACGGGAAAATAAACGCTGTTCATCAGTTGTTGTTGAAAATCATTTCCAGGGTTCAGCACAGCTACTCAGCATATTCCAACTTGCTGAACACACAGATTGATGAATCAGAAACCGGATTGTTCATTCGTAAAACTTCAGTGGGATCAATCGAAACGCTGTATATGCTGAAACGGCGTACCAGCCTCTGCAGAAAATTATTGCTGTTGACAGGAGAGGTGGTAAGTGCTGTTCAGCACCGCCAGAAAAAATCCTATGAGTTACAGGATATTAGGGATACCCAGACCAAGCTTCAGTTGTTCTTCGATCAATTGAACGAGGATTCCCAGAACCTGATAAGCACATACATGTCCTACAGCGCCCAGAAAACCAATGAGGTCATGAAGGTGTTGACCCTGTTCTCCGCCTATTTTCTTCCCCTTACGTTCATCGTTGGCATATATGGCATGAACTTCGATAACATGCCGGAACTGAGATACCGATATGGTTATCCCATCATCATGGTACTCATGCTCTTTATTTTTTTACTCATTTTCTTTTGGTTCAAAAGGCGAAAATGGCTTTAACGAGGGAGTAGGCCTGATGATTTCATCAGCATCAATTCCTCTTGAAAGCTGTATTCCATTGCCCAACCCATACCCTCGATGGAAATTAACAAGCCAAAACCAAGGATGTTAGCCATTTTTTCCGGAAATTTGCATTCCCTATTGAATTTATTCAACCCTTATTCAACAATATTGAAAAATGAGCAGTAAACCTACAACCCTGTTTGATAAAGTATGGGATGCGCATGTGGTAAGAGATATCCAGGATGGTCCTGATGTTTTTCTTATCGACCGCCATTTCATCCACGAAGTAACCAGTCCAGTTGCATTCCTTGGACTCAAGAACAGGAATGTCAGTGTGATGTTTCCTGAAAGGACTTTTGCCACTGCAGACCACAATACTCCAACCATCAACCAACACCTTCCGGTGCAGGATCCGCTTTCAGCCAACCAGCTGAAGGCGCTTGAAGAGAACACCTCCAAGCACGGCATCTCTCATTGGGGATTGGGCAATCCGAAAAACGGTATCGTGCATGTGGTTGGGCCTGAGAATGGTATCACCCTTCCGGGCATGACCATTGTTTGTGGTGATTCACATACCTCCACCCATGGTGCATTTGGATGTATTGCTTTTGGTATCGGTACTTCAGAAGTTGAGATGGTGCTTGCTTCGCAGTGCATCATGCAACCTAAGCCAAAGAAAATGCGTATCAATGTCAGTGGCGAAATGCACAAGGGTGTTACTGCCAAAGATGTTGTGCTCTATATCATTTCGAAATTGACAGCAGCAGGCGCCACAGGTTATTTTGTGGAATATGCTGGTTCAGTATTTGAAAGCATGAGCATGGAAGGCCGCATGACGGTTTGTAACATGAGCATTGAAATGGGTGCGCGTGGGGGAATGATTGCTCCTGACGAAACTACTTTCAATTATATCAAAGGCCGCGAGAAAGCACCAACCGGTCAGGCCTGGGATGATGCACTGGCTTATTGGAAGACATTGAAAACAGACGAAGGTGCAACCTTTGATATTGAATACCATTATGACGGTGCCGAAATAGAACCGATGATCACCTATGGTACGAATCCTGGCATGGGCATGGGCATCACGGAGTTGATCCCTTCTGCTGAAGACATCGACGCAGGAAAGGCAAGCTTTGCGAAATCCCTTCAGTACATGGGATTCCATGAAAAGGAGCCAATGATTGGAAAACAGATCGACTATGTTTTCATCGGAAGCTGTACCAATGGTCGTATTGAAGACTTCAGGGCTTTTGCCTCAATTGTAAAAGGAAGGAAAAAGGCAGACAACGTCACAGCCTGGGTTGTACCGGGTTCGCATGTGGTGGAAGCGCAGATCAGGGAAGAAGGCATTTATGATATTTTGATTGAAGCAGGATTTGAACTGCGTCAACCAGGATGTTCTGCCTGTCTTGCCATGAACGATGACAAGATTCCTGCTGGAAAATATGCTGTCAGCACCAGCAACCGGAACTTTGAAGGACGGCAGGGACCCGGTGCCAGAACCCTGTTGGCCAGCCCATTGGTTGCCGCCGCAGCTGCCGTTACAGGAAAAGTTACAGATCCAAGAACCCTGATCGCTTAAATTTATTACAATGGCTTACGATAAATTCACCGTATTAAAGAGTACAGCAGTTCCACTGCCCATCGAAAACGTA
>Ga0222712_10003507_pt1 | contig 17021 bp, 9 predicted proteins | sample C33_657DmetaG_FD_165043 | JGI IMG/M metagenome (GOLD analysis project Ga0222712, IMG submission 165043) | Estuarine water microbial communities from San Francisco Bay, California, United States - C33_657D | ecosystem: Environmental > Aquatic > Marine > Unclassified | place: USA: California...
AAGAGGAGACTCCCCAGATAGAAGCCTTCACAGAATATTCCCTTCAGCGTAGGGCCAACATTATTGTATACAATGAATTTGCTGACCTTCAGCAATCCAATATTGGAATGGGCATTGACTGGCAAATTGCTGGTGGTGCCACTCAATTAGTAAATAATAAAATGGTCGTTTATTTTAATGGCGATCATGCGCATTTGCGTAAACAAATCAGAGAAGGTATTGCACGCATTTTAACTGATAACATTTTATTTGGAGATGATTTAGGAGAAGTTGCAGGAAACCAAGCACTGTTAGATTTGCCCAAATGGCTGACCAATGGATATGTAGCTTTTACTGGAGAGAATTGGAATACCGCACTAGATGATGAATTAAAAAGTGAAATACTCAGTGGTAATTACAAGAATTTCTATCAGTTTGCCTTTGAAAAACCTCAATTGGCTGGCCACTCATTCTGGCATTTCATTGAAGAGAAATATAAAAAAGAAAATGTAACCTATTTGTTTTATATCGCGCGGATGTACAAAAATTTAAATCGTGCTTGCTTACAAATATGTAAACAAAAATTTAAAGAAGTATTGGCTGAATTCATCGTGTATCAAGAAGAGAAATACTATAAGGACATTGCCAAAAGAAAAGCCTATCCCAAAGGAAATGTCATAGAAAGTTTTGATATCAATAAAAGAACTGACTATTATAGAATCAATGTAAATCCGGTAGCCAAAAACAATACCTACGCCTTTGTTGAATACAGAAAAGGATTGGTGAAATTAAAATTGAGTGAAGACTTTAGTTTTACCACCTTATTAAAATATGGCATTAGGAGTTACAAAAATGAAACTAACCCAACCTATCCAATACTGGCATGGGATCCCAAAGGAACTAGAATTACAGTGATCTATAATCATGAAGGGAGACTAAAATTATTTGTGTATGATGTAGTAACCAGAATTAAATCTCCTCAACTAGATTTAACGAAAGAGTTTCAACAAATACAAGATGTAAAATACATGTTGGACAGTCGAACACTTTTATTAAGTGCTGTAAAAAATGGACATACGGATATATTTACCCTCAATTTAGAAAACGAAAAAGTGCAGCAGATCACCGACGATGTGTATGATGACTTAGATGCCACCTTTGTTTCTTTTCCTGGAAAAACAGGAATCATTTTCTCGAGTAACCGACCTGGTGCAGATGCAAAATCTGGGGACACCGTTTTGCCTAGCAAAAATAATTACAATGTATTCCTAATTACTAATTTTGGAAACAAACCTTCACTCAATCAGATTACCCAACTATCACATCAGCAATACGGTAATGCCCGGTATCCGATGCCTTACAACTCCAATCACTTTACTTTTATCAGTGATGAAAATGGAGTGGGTAACCGGTATGCAGGTTTCTTTACTACCAAGGCTGCAGGATTAGATACCCTGGTATTAATTGCTGATGAAATTTTAAGAAATCCTTCTTTAAAAGAAGTAGACAGCACACTAAAAATTTATAAAAAATTAGATGTAGATTCTATCGCAGTAGTAGCTGTTTCAAAAGATTCTGCGTATACCTTTCCACTTACCAACTACGAAAGCAGTGTAGCAGAAACTAGGATTGCTGGCACCAGTAATCAGGTAAGTGAAGTGACTAGACAAAGTGATCAAAAGACTTTGTACAAATTAAAAATAGATGAAAACACCCTTCGTCGACGTAACATTACTGTACCGCCTACAGCTTACATGAAAGAAATAGTGATGGCCGATAAAATTGAAGAGCAATCTACTACCCCATTGGATATCCCTTTAATCAATACCGATACAGCCAATAAAGTTGTCAATCCTTTTCAAACTGAATTTGAAAATGACAAAAAAGAAAGTCCTAAGTTGGGGAATGGCTTTAATACAGCATTAGGCAAAAATAGAGACGTCCTAAAAAAAGCAAAGTTGTTTACCTACAAGCCAATGAAATTTGGTGCCGATTATGGTGGTGCATCCTTTAACAACTCTGTGCTTTATAATCGCTACCAGCCCTATGGAGGTGGCCAAGGACCTATTAATCTTTCTTCCAATTCGGTACTGAATGGATTAATAAGATTAGGCACTTCGGAGTTGATGGAAGACATAAAAATTACAGGTGCTTTTAAATTGTCGACCAATTTAAAAGACAATGAATGGTTGATGAGTTATCAAAATTTAAAGAGAAGAATCGATTGGGGAACTACTTATTATAGAAACGCGATAAGTGCTACTAACGGAAAAATATTTACCAATTTATACCAAGCTAGTGCAGCTTACCCTTTTGATAACAGTAAAAGGATAAAATTAGATGTTGGATACCGAAGTGATAAAAGTGTATTTTTTACAGACATCAATGATATCAATAGTTTGAAAGAACCTGATATTAAAAGAAAATTTGTAACGACTCATGTTGAATATGTTTATGACAACACACTCAACCCAACCCAAAATATTTGGAACGGTCTGAGGTATAAATTTTACTTCGATTGGAATACAGATGTAAGTAAAGAAAAATTCAGTACAGGAAAATATAATTTTAACTGGGGTATGGATGCTCGTTATTATTATCCTATTTACCGAAATTTCATTTGGGCAGGTCGTGCTGCGGGTGAATTTAGCTGGGGTAATCAAAAAACCATCTATTTTCTTGGAGGAACGGATGGTTGGTTATTTCCTAAATTTAATAATAACAATCCGCCAGCAGCTGATAACTATTATACTTTTCAAAGTCTAGCGGTTAATATGAGGGGATTCAGTCAAAATCTTTCTAACGGCAATAATAATGTTATCATTAATAGTGAATTCAGGCTACCTGTTTTCAGTACTTTGTTTAGTCGCCCAATCAATAATGCATTTCTCCGCAATTTTCAACTCGTTCAATTTTTTGATTTAGGTGCAGCTTGGAATGGAAGTTACAATGGACTTCAACGTCCTTCAGTAATTTTAGAGCAACCCCCTATTCAAGTTTTTAGCAAAGTGGGTGGTATTGGGCCTTTTGCTGGAGGATATGGATTTGGTGCAAGAAGTACCTTACTTGGCTATTTTTTAAGATTTGATGCTGGATGGACAATGAATGGCATCTTCAAAGGAAAGCCAGTATTAAACCTAAGCCTAGGACTAGATTTCTAATGTAAATATGTTTTGCTACAATTTAGAACTCAATTTTAGCAAAACATATTTGACTGCGATAACTGCAAGGAACAATGATTTGTCTTGCACCAATTTGTTTACTCAATTTGGGCATGAATTCAAAACCTCTTTCTACTGTTCTAAGCGCAGGATTTCTTAACATTTCACCACTTGAAGTAAGCGTATTGTCTGTCAAAAACTTATCTCTTCTTTCTGTTAGATTATATAGGAAATGTATTTCAGATCCTGCAATAAAAGTAGAAAACGATAGATAATTATCATTATCCTCTGCAAATTGATCCTTAGCAATCACCTTATCACTTACTACATTTCCTGATGGATTTACCTCTAGCAGTAAAATATTATTATAATAATATCTGGTGCTTTGGGTATTATTAAAACTGCTAAAGGGTCTATAAAAACCACCAAAAGATCGATTGTAATAATAATTATTATACGGACTTATAAAAGGTGAACCATACAGGTAGTCCCATCGATTCCATCCCGAATTATTACCACTTGTTTGAGTAGAATAATCTTCTGCAGCCAACAAAAAACTACCATCCCTTTTCAGGATTACATTTTTAATAAAAAAATCGTTAAGTGCATACTTACTGTTTCCTTTTAATTTAGCATTTTCCCTTACACTAGCGTCTAGCCTGGTAAAGACATTGGAATAAGTAGAGTCTCCCTTTGTATCCCATACTGAACAATATATCCCATCGATGTTACCCCGATTTTCCAAATAATAAAAAGCATTGAAGAGATAATGTTTGTTCAAATTATCAATTTTTATTTTTACCTCATCAATAAAAAGCCCTTTTAAATCAATTTGCCTTTCAGAAAAAGAATCTTCTAATGGAGGTTTACGGACAAGAAAAAGAGAAGAAGCGTTTGATCTTGTGCCTATCTTTACCGATCTGGTAAAAACAAAATTACCCTCATTGTCCAAGGAAAAATCAGAGAATTCATCTTTTCGTTCATCAAATTGAATGGTAGAACGAGACTTATGTTTCAATTGTAAATCCTTATCGAATAGGAGTGTCACGAATTTGAATTGATCATTTCTTTTTAAAATTTTAAAGACCATGATTTGCTTCTTATCATCACTATTAATGGTAGAATAAATTTTAGTTTCACCGAATGTACCCACTTGAGTGGTATCCAATTCAATAGGCTGGCCAACTAAATGACCCTCCAAATCCATTTTAGCTCCCATACAATAAACTATTCCTTTTTTTTGGAACTGATAAATGAAATAAAAATTTTCGACTTGCATCACATAATCGACATTAAAGGATTTTTCAGGAATAAAATCTAGGTCAACTATTTCTTTCAAATCCATATCCTCAGCATTATAAACCGATAAGGCATATTTAAACCGAGAATTCTTGAAAATAAAAATATTCTCTTTTATTTTCCCAATAATATCAAAACTCATATCACGGCTATCCCCTTTTTGAACCTCCGAATAAGTTATTTTTTGAGCAAAAGAAAGCATTGGAAACGAGAGTAAACAGCTCAAATAAATTATGTACTTCATATATATAAGTTTATTTTTTAGTTGGTTTGATTTTATTGGAGTAAGCCATTATTTTATTTTTCTAAATCTTATCATTACCCATTTTATAGTATCAGTATCTTTACATTAATAAAAGTAAGCTTTTAAGGGCAATGAATTAATCTGTTCCCTCAAGTTTAGGAAATTTTTATTTTTAAAACGTAATCACATAGAAGTAAGTATGCAGACAGTATTAATTTCAGGGGGAACGGGATTGGTAGGTAAACAATTAACAAAACATTTATTGAAACTGGGGCATCAAGTCATCATATTGACTAGAAAAATTCCAAATTCAAAACTTACCCATCCAAATATCTCTTATGCATTATGGAATATCGCTGATCAAACCATTGATATCAATGCAATCCAAAAAGCTACCTGTATCATTCATCTTGCGGGTGCTGGAGTAGTAGATAAAAAATGGACAGCAGCCTATAAAGATGAAATAGTTAGCAGTAGAACCCAAAGTAGTTTATTAATTTTAAAAGCTTTATCCAATCCAACGCATTCCATTAAAACTGTTATCAGTGCTTCTGCCATTGGTTGGTACGGAGAAGACGCTTCACCCAATGCTAAAGGTTTTGTTGAAACAGACCCTGCTGCTACTGGTTTTTTAGGTGAGACCTGTAAAAAATGGGAAGAGAGTATAGCGCCTGTTGAACAATTAGGAATCCGATTAGTAAAATTTCGTATCGGTATTGTGCTAAGCAATGATGGCGGAGCTCTTGCTGAATTTAAAAAACCTCTTCAGTTGGGAGTAGCGGGTATTTTAGGAGCAGGAAATCAAATGGTAAGTTGGATTCATATAGACGACTTATGCAGACTATTTATTGAAGGGATCGAAAATCAACAATTAGCTGGAACTTATAATGCAGTGGCACCTCAACCAGTAAGTAATAAAGAATTGACAATAGAATTAGCCCATCAAATAAAAGGTAAATTCTATATTCCTCTCCATGTGCCAAAATTTATTTTGAAAATAATGATGGGAGAAAGAAGCATTGAAGTGTTAAAAAGCACCACCGTTGATTGCGAAAAAATAAAAAAAACTGGATTTACTTTTTTATACCCTTCAATAGAAGCAGCATTACACCAACTGGCAAAATTGAAACCGGAGTATAATTAAAAAACTATTGACTGATTTTTTAATTGCGCAATGGTCTGCCAGTTTTTAATACCCCTTGTATTCTTTCTAATGTTTTCTTTTCTCCAGTAAGACTAAGAAAGGCCTCTCTTTCAAGGTCCAATAAATATTGTTCGCTAACCAAAGTAGCTTCGCTTAAATCTCCACCACACATTACATACGCTAATTTTTTAGCAACTGTTACATCATGATCGGTAGCATAATTCCCCAATCTCATTCCATTGATACCGGCAAGCATAGCCCCTAAAGCACCACGACCCAATACTTTGATATCATTGCGTTGCACCGGCATTACATATCCTTGATCATACATATCAATTACTGCATTTTTACCATCTGCAATTCGTCGCCCAAGATTCATACTCACTAAATCTTTTCCTTTTCTATAAATACCCATATCAAAAGCTTCCTGTGCTGAAGTGGCCACCTTAGCGGTAGCAATATTTATAAAACGATTTTGTAATGTAATCGTATCCACCTCACCGTTATGAGTTTCATCGGATGCGCGTAAAACAAATTCTTTTGTACCACCACCACCAGGTATTACACCGATACCCACTTCCACTAAACCAGTATAAGTTTCAGCAGCAGCAATGACTTTATCCGCATGCAAACTCATTTCGCATGCACCGCCCAAGGCCAATCCATGAGGTGCCAATACAACCGGTATGCCTGAATAACGTACCCGCATCATTGTATTTTGAAACATCCTAATAGCCATATCTATCTCATCGTAATCTTGTTCAATTGCCAACATAAAAATCATACCTACATTAGCACCCGCACTAAAATTGGCTCCTTCATTTGCTATCACTAATCCTTTGTATTTATCCTCAGCCAATGAAATTGATTTTTGAATACCTTCCAACACCTCACCTCCAATACTACCCATCTTGGTATACCACTCTAAGCCAAGAACATCATCGCCTAAATGATAAGTTCTGCAAGCACTATTTTTCCAAACGGTTTGACCAGCAAAATTTTTCATCACTATAAATGCTGTACCTCCAGGCATTTCCGCATAAGCCTTAGTAGAAATATCATAGAAAAAACGTTTGCCATTTTCCACTTTATAAAAACTAGTCACTCCTGCTGCCAACATTTCTTCTACCCAATCAGCTACCTTATAACCACCCTCCTTCATTGCTGCAATAGTTTTTGCAACACCCAATATATCCCAACTTTCAAATGCACCGACCTCCCAACCAAATCCGGCCATCATTCCATCATCCACTCTATATAATTCATTGGTAATTTCAGGTATACGATGAGAGATATAAGAAAATAGATGGTAATGAAATAAACGATAAAACTCACCTGCCTTATCCGTTCCGCTACATAATGCTTTGAGTCTGGTTGGTAAATCTTCGATTGGTTTGGCTGTTTCCAAAGTTGTAAACTTTGGTTTTTTTCTTGGCTCATATTCAAGACTTGTTAAATTCAACACATGAATTTGCTTTTCTCCCTTTTCATTTGGAGCCATTTTTTTGAAAAACCCTTGCTTCGTTTTATCACCGAGCCATTTATTTTCAACCATTTTATTAAGCCAACCAGGAATAACAAATTTTTCTCTTGCCTCATCTTGCAAACAATTTTCATACACTCCGTTTGCAACTTTAACTAGCGTATCTATTCCCACCACATCGGCTGTTCTAAAAGTAGCAGATTTTGGTCTGCCAATAATTGGACCTGTCAAGGCCTCGATTTCATCAATTGATAACTGCAATTTTTCCATCGCATTCATAATAGCCATCATACCAAAAACGCCAATACGATTAGCTATAAATGCAGGAGTGTCCTTGCATAGAACAGTTGTTTTTCCCAAAAACAAATCTCCATAATTCAATAAAAAAGAAATTACAGCAGGATCTGTATCAGGAGTAGGTATAATTTCTAGTAACCTTAAATAACGAGGAGGATTAAAGAAATGAGTACCACAAAAATGTTTTTTAAAATCATCACTTCTTCCGGCAGTCATTAAATGGATAGGTATACCCGATGTATTAGAAGTAATTAAAGTACCATGAGTTCTATATTTTTCTACTTCTGTAAATACTGACTGCTTAATATCTAGTCTTTCCACCACTACTTCTATTACCCAATCACAAGAAGCAATATCTTTCATGTTATCAGTAAAGTTGCCCGTCTTAATTTTCTTTGCGGCTTCTTTAGTAAATACAGGAGAAGGGTTGGATTTTAATGCAGTTGATAACGCATCATTAACCACTTGGTTTCGCTGGGCAGTTGACCCCTTATCAGCCTCAGCTGAGGGAGACAATATATCTAATAACAATACCTGAACGCCAATACCTGCAAAATGACAGGCAATTTTACTTCCCATAACGCCACTTCCCAAAACCGCCACTTTTTTTATAATTCTTTGCATGTTGGATGTTTTATCCCAAAGGGATTAAAAATTTAGTTAGCTAAACAACTATTTTCACTATCCGAAATTAAGACATTTTCTAAAAGCATCATAAAAAATAAAAACAGGCCTTTACAGCCTGTTTTATTGAGTCATTTTAAAAGAAAATGTCTTTTTTATAAATCGTCTTTTCAGCTCAGTTGCATTATGCTAACTTACGCCACTTCCATTATCAATTACATTGGTTGGACTTACAAAATGCAGTTTACCTGACTTGTCTTCAGCCAATAAAATCATTCCATTGCTTTCAATTCCCCTCATTTTTCTTGGGGCAAGATTAGCCACTACCACCACCTGTTGTCCGATTAATTGCTCTGGCGAAAAATGTAATGCAATACCACTTACAATGGTCCGCACTTCACTACCCATATCTACTTCCAACTTTAATAATTTATCCGCCTTGGCAACTTTTTCAGCAGTTACTATTGTTCCCACTTTCAAATCGAGCTTGGCAAAATCATCAAAATTTATTTCAGTAATCACCTTTTTAATATCCGCAGCATTCGATGGTTGCGCTTCTGTGGAACTGGCAGCGCCTACTGATTGACTTTTTTCATTTTCCATTTTAATCTGTTGACTTTTTAATTTTAATTTTTCTACCTGCTCCGCCACTTCAGTATCCTCTATTTTTCTAAACAGTAATTGAGGTTCTCTCAATGAATATCCAACACTCAATAACTTGGCTGAACCTGCATTTTCCCAATCCAATATTTTATCAACCACCTTCATCATGTAGCACATTTTTTTAGCTGCAAATGGTAAGAATGGATTAACAAAAACCGCAAGATTAGCAGTTAACTGTAAGCAAATATGCAAACAATTGTCAATTGACTTTTGAGCTTCGAGGGTAGGCTGACCATTATCTCCCACTTGCTTTGCAACAATCCATGGTTCTTTGTCCTGCATATATTTATTTCCCTTTCTAGCTAAATCAATCACTTCAAATAATGCATCTCTAAATTTATAAGATTCTATTAAATTTTCTATACGCACTTTAGTATTTGTCAATTCAGCAAATAAAGTTTTATCTGCTTCATCCAAAACATCTGAATGGATTGGAGGAACTTTTCCCTTACATAACTTATGCATCAATACAAAAGCTCTATTCACAAAATTTCCAAATACATCAACCAATTCTCCTTTCACTGAATCCTGAAATCCTTTCCATGTAAACTCACTATCTTTTGTTTCAGGAGCAATCGCGGTTAAATAATATCTCAAAGCATCTACCATTTGATCACCGCCATTTTCTTTCTTCACAAAGTCATTGATATAGTCATCCATTTCAATACTCCAACCCCGACTCGTACTCATCTTATCGCCTTCCAAATTCATGAATTCATTGCTTGGAACATTTTCTGGTAAAATATTGCCATGCAATTTCAACATCACAGGAAAAATGATGGCATGAAAAACAATATTGTCCTTTCCTATAAAATGTACCAACTTGGTATCATCATTATACCAATAAGGTTTCCAATCTTTATCATTATCGATAGCCCACTGTTTGGTGGCGCTAATATATCCAATAGGTGCATCAAACCAAACATATAAAACCTTACCTTTTCCTCCTTCAACATCAGCTGGCAAAGCAATCCCCCAATCCAAATCCCTCGTCACTGCTCTTGGCTGCAAACCTATATCTAGCCAACTTTTACACTGCCCTAATACATTTGCCTTCCAATCTTGTTGATGCGCTTCAAGTATCCATTTACGCAAAAAATCTTCGTGACGATTCAATGGTAAATACCAATGCTTAGTTAACTTTTTTACAGGAGTATTTCCACTCAATGTACTTCTTGGGTTAATCAACTCATCTGGGCTCAATGAAGTACCACATTTTTCGCACTGATCTCCAAAAGCATTATCGCTAGAGCAAACAGGACAGGTTCCTACAATATAACGATCTGCTAAAAATGTATTTGCTTCCGTATCAAAAAATTGTTCAGACTCCTTAACTTCAAGATCTCCATGATTATTCAGTAAAGTAAAAAATTCTTGTGCTGTTTCATGATGCAATATTTCAGAAGTCCGATGATAAATATCAAAGGAAATACCTAAGTCAGCCATATTGCTTTTTAACATAGCATGGTATTTATCTACAATTTCCTTAGGCGTAGTCTTTTCTTTCATTGCCTGGATAGTAATCGCTGCACCATGCTCATCACTTCCACATACATACACCACATCTTTCTTTTTAGCACGTAGATAACGTACATAAATATCAGCTGGCAAATATGCCCCTGCTAAATGTCCAATATGCTTAGGTCCATTAGCATAAGGCAATGCAGAAGTAATTAAATATCGTTTTGGATCAGTCATAAATTTATTATTGTTGTGCTTAGTTCAAAAAACTAAGTGTTTAGTACTTTAGCAGTTTAGCTTTATTTAAAAACTACTTCTCAGATACTGGGAGGGATTGATCTCATTTAATACTCCCCATCTAGACCATGCAAATTTACCTAAAGCAAGTACATTACCCAAACAATCAAAAAATAGCTTAAAAATCGAGGTTTTATTATCATTCATTCTCTACTCCCATTTTTACTTCAACCCAACAGATTGAATACTCAGGCCAAATTAAGCAGCTGTTTTACATTTCATAGTTATCATAAAGTAAATACCATCGGGCAGGTATGCATTATTGAAATATTCCAATAAAAACAATTTTATTGTAAATGGCAGGTAATTCTTAAATTGTTAACTGATTCTAAAAAGATTCAAACCAATTCTTTAAAATGACTAAAACGCCCCCCTACTTAAAAAAAGGTGATAGAATTGCCATTACCTGCCCTGCAGGTTATATGCCAAGAGAAAAAGCGCAAACTTGCATTGAAACCCTTCAGCAATGGGGATTTGAAGTAATGGTAGGTAAAACATTAGGTAGCAAATCAAAAAACTATTTTTCAGGTACTGATGAACAACGCTTAAATGAATTACAAGCAATGCTCGATGACGAGAGCATTACAGCCATTCTTTGTGGAAGAGGGGGGTATGGAGTGACTAGAATTATTGACCAACTAGATTTCACTCGATTTAAAAAGAATCCTAAATGGATCATTGGATTCAGTGATATAACCGTATTACACGCACATATTAATAGTAATTTTAAAATCTCCACTTTACATGCCCCCATGGCTGCTGCATTTAACAAAGGGGAAAATGATTTTACTAACTCTCTACACAAAGCGCTTTTAGGTAAAAAGGCAAAATATTCCGCCAAGGCGCACCTGTTTAATAAATTGGGGTTGGCAAAAGGAGAATTAATTGGAGGAAATCTTTCTCTAATTACCCATCTCATTGGAACGAAGTCAGCGATTAAAACAAAAAATAAAATACTTTTTATTGAAGATATAGGGGAACTGATTTACAGCACAGATAGGATGTTGCATCAATTAAAAAGAAGCGGAATACTGACAAATCTTGCTGGATTAATTGTAGGTGGGTTCTCAGCTGTAAAAGACACTGAAAGACCCTTTGGTAAAAAAGTGGAGGAGGTAATCAATGATATTGTAAAAGAGTATGATTACCCAGTTTGCTATCATTTTCCTGTTAGCCATGAAAAAGAAAATTATGCACTTAAGATTGGGGGAAATTATCAACTAAAAATAACCAAAGCTACCGTCTTACTTTCAGAGCTTTAACAAAGAATCTAGCTTTTGATGATACAGGGGAAAGTCATTTAAATCATTATGTGATCCTTTCTCTATCGTAACAAATTGATCAGTTGTTTTCAACACTTCTTTTAATTTTTCTGCACAACTATAAGGAATGACCCAGTCATCTGTTCCATGAAAAATAGTAATGGGTACTTTAATGTCTTTCAAATATTGGTAAGTTGGAATTTTATATTTCGACATCCTTTGGATTGGATAAATCAAAGTATAAGCGCCCAATAAATCAGGAATACTGTAATAAGGTGTTTCAAGAATTAATTGCTTGCAGTCATATTCAGCTGCTAAATAAGCTGCAATTCCAGTACCAAAGGACTTTCCATAAATCACTATACTATTCTTTGCATATTTACTAGAGGCCATTTTATATAGCTGAATGGACTGCTGATATAATATTTTTTCAGTCCTATTACCCACTGATTTTCCATACCCAGGATAATCTGCCATCCACACTTCGTAACCAAGTTTCGTGAAATTGGTTGAAAATTTTGCAAACCGATTTATATTTTCTCTATTACCATGAAAATATATCACCACCCCTTTTCTCACAGAATCTACCGGTGTAAACTTCACCATATTGAGCGTGTCTGTCTTGTTGAAAGGGATTTCTACTTCTGAAAAAGGGACATTGAAATGATACTGATAATTTCTAGGTAAAACAGTTGGATGAAATAAAAAATAATCTTGCAAATAATACAAGGCTATGCCCACAATGCAATAAAATAAAACAAAAATTTTCGTCCACCGAAGTATTTTCTTTTTCATCAAAATAAATTGCATTTTTTACAATGCGTGCAAGTTACTAACAGTTCAGAACAATTAGCTTTTCAAAATATCCCGTAAAAAATTATGGTATTCTGGAAAAGAAGGTAAATCATTGTGTCCACCCCCTTTTATTCGGATTAAAGTAACTTTTCTTGGATTAAGGGCAAGTAATTTTTCACTATTGCTGATGGGAATTAACCAGTCATTCGTTCCGTGAATAAGGTAGGTATGACAATTTACTTTCGGTAACCATTTATCTGTCCGTATATGAAATCGAAGTAAAAACTTCATAGGAAGAATCGGTAAAAACCTTTCTGCTACTTGTTTAAAACTAAAATAAGGCGCATCTAAAATAAGATAGCGTGGTTTATTCTCACTAGCTAAATGTGCTGCAAAACCACTACCCAGACTTCTTCCGTAAATAATCAAATGGTTTTCTTTATAGCTTGCGGCCAATCGGTTATATACAAACTGCATATCACTCATCATATCTTTTTCACTGCGCTTGCCCGTACTTTTTCCAAAACCTCTATAATCCACCAAAACAACATCATAATTATATCTGAAAAAATCAGTAGCATACTTTGCCCATCCTTTGATACTTCTACTATTGCCGTGAAAATACAAAACTAATCCTAATGGCTTTTCTACATAAAAATGAAGCCCATTGATGCTTACTCCTGGTTCAATATCAAAAAACAATTCCCGAAAAGGAGCTTGATAATGGTACTTGAAATTTTGTTTCAGCTTTTCAGGTTTGAAAATAAATCTCTCTTGAACCAAATAGGCCACTAGCAAAAGTAATAGATACCCAACAATAATATAAACAAGGGTCGATGACATGGAGGGAGTTAATTCTTTTACCTAAATTAACTATTGAAATTAACAATAAAAATTAAAAGGGAAAATTAATAGGTTATCTTCCTTCTCCACTCGTCCATTCCACCTATCAAATTATAAAGATTTTCAAAAGGAAATTTATTTTCTAGCCTTTGGATTGCGATATGACTTCTAATTCCTTTTTGGCAATATACTATTACCGGTAATTCTTTTTCAATGTTGTCTAAATACTGGGTAAGTTCTCCGAGCGGAATGAGTGTTCCACCGATATTGAAATCTTCATGTTCATAGTGTTCTCTAACATCAATCAATTGAATACTGATCTTTTCATTCATCCATTTAACCAGTTCTTCAGGAGTGATAGTTTTCATATTGATACTTACTTAGAAATTTACTAACAATTAATAAGAACAATAGCTAAATTCTACAAGCTTAGCTTTTACTCGTCCTCATCTGTATAAATTCTAGATAGTTTTATTTTACTAACTGGCGCTACAATCAAAGGATATTTTTCTACCACCACATTACTTTGTTGGAGTCCAAAACCTTTTTCTTCACTTAAAGAAACTTCTTTTATCCAGAAATATAATTGCATAATAATACGCTCCATGAAAGGAAGTTCATTATCCTGTGCTAAGAATTTTTCCATCACTACAAATTGGAAATCTCCTACTTCATTATTACGCTGCTGGCTTTCATATCTACTCATTACATTTACCTCTTTATTGGCCACCAAATCTTCTACTACCTTTTTAAACATCAGATTTACACGAGGAGCCACTCTAAATCCTAATCTAAATTCAACTCTAATAATATCATTGGGAATAATATGCTCCACAATATATTCACTGGTATAAGGCTCATCGAGGGTATCAACGTGTACAAACCAAAAAATATCTGCACGTTTAGGTTTACCACTTAAAATGGAATAGATAATCTTATGCTCAATTTCTTTAGGATTATTGGCACTGGTCATATACACCAAATGAGTTGCATATTTAGGAACAGAATTATCGTTACTCAATTCTTCTAATTTGGGGATATATTCTTCCATCCTTACAAACTCAACATATCTATTTTTAATTTTTCTACTACGAAACCAAACATACATCACTATAAATAAGCCTCCGCCCACCATCACAGCTATATATCCTCCATGAGGAAATTTATCCAAATTGGCGAATAGAAATACGCACTCTAATGTTAGATAAACAAATAGGTATAAATAAATGAGTAATGAATTAGTTCTCTTAGACACCAAATAATTAGCAAACAAAATAGAGGTAGATAACATGCACAAGGTAATCGCTAGTCCATAAGCAGCTTCCATTGCACTAGCCGATTTAAAATAAAGAACAATAGTGCAGCAGCCTACAAAAAGCAATAAATTAATACCTGGTATAAATAACTGCCCCTTCGCCTCTGAAGGATAATTGATCTTCATGCGTGGCCAAAGATTTAATCGTATCGCCTCACTGATAAGTGTAAATGAGCCACTAATTAATGCCTGGCTAGCAATGATGGCAGCAAAAGTAGCAATCACCAATCCAATCAATCTGAACTGATCACTCATTACTCCAAAAAAAGGATTAAATCCTCCCTTAATTATTTCATCGGTAATTACTTGTCCCTTGAAAGTAGCCAATAACCAAGCTCCTTGACCTAAATAATTAATGATTAAACAAGCCTTTACAAAAACCCATGAATATCGAATATTAGCTCGACCGCAATGCCCAAGATCACTGTAAAGAGCTTCTGCTCCTGTTGTACAAAGAAAAACAGCTCCTAATATCCAAAATCCTTTAGGATACACCGTTAATAATTTTACAGCATAATATGGATTGAATGCTTTAAAAACACTCAGGTCATCTTGGAAATGAATGATACCCAAAATAGCGAGCATCGTAAACCAGATCATCATTATTGGACCAAATAATTTTCCTATGGATGCTGTACCGAACTTTTGAAGAAAAAATAATAAGGCAAGAATACTAAGTACAATATAAATGATCTGCAGCTGGCTGATATCTTTAAATGCATCAATTTGTTTAAGCCCTTCAATGGAAGAGGCCACCGAGATCGCGGGAGTTATCATCCCATCGGCAAGCAAGGCCGCTCCACCAATCATAGCTGGAATAACCAGCCATTTTTTTTGACGTCTTACCAAAGTGTACAATGAAAAAATCCCCCCCTCCCCTTTATTATCTGCCTTCAATGTAAGTACTACATACTTTAATGTTGTCTGAAGAGTTAGTGTCCAAATAATACAAGAAAGTCCTCCCACCACTAGTAACTCAGAGATCTCTTTACTATTTATAATCGCATTGAAAACGTACAAGGGAGATGTTCCGATATCTCCATAAATAATACCCAAAGCAACTAGCAAACCTGCTGCTGTCACTTTATTCACTTTAGTTGACACTACACTTGATTTTTTGGTAAAAAAACATCTTATACATGTTATCTGGGAAGCATATAAGAAATAAAGGAACAAAAGTAAATGGAAAAGGAATATAAATCAGAAAATATCAAGGATTAGTTAGCCTTTTTTTAGGTTTCTCCCTTAGCCAATCAAAAATAACCTAGTTCCTTTATGAAAGTTGGCTAAAAAAGTATTTTAAAAAAGAAATCCCTCCAATAGCTGATTTCGAACTTAGCCTCAAGTTATACTCTCCAGAAAATACCTCCAACGAAAGAAAGAAGAAGTAAACTATTTACTTACCCAAGTAAAAGCTTAACACATTTTTGGAGGCTGTCTTTCCAATTAGGAATAGTTATATGGAAAGTTTGTTGAATCTTACTGGTATCCATCACTGAGTAAGAAGGACGTTTTGCAGGCGTAGGATACTGGGAAGAAAGTATTGGATTCACCGCACAACTACTTCCAGAAAGCTCCTTAATAGCTAAAGCAAATTGGTGCCAATTAATTACTCCTTGATTAGAATAATTAAATATTTGTCCTATTGCTCTCACTTGATTCAAAATAGATGGAGATTGCTTTAACTGGTCAATTATTTGCATAATAGCTGAAGCTAAATCTGCCGCATAAGTAGGACAGCCCATCTGATCGCTAACCACTTGAATGCTTTCTCTTTCTTTCATTAGACGAAGCATTGTCTTTACAAAATTATTTCCACTAAAAGAATACACCCAAGAGGTTCGAATGATAATTGAATCGGGATTATGCTCTATTGCAAGCTGTTCACCTTTTAACTTTGATGCTCCATACAAGTTGACTGGATTTACTGTATCCGCTTCCTTGTAAGGACTGGTGCCAGTTCCATCAAATACATAATCTGTAGAAATATGAATGAAAGGGGCGCCCTGTGATTTGCAATACTTTGCTAAATTACCTACTGCAAATCCATTGATAATAAAAGCTTTTTCTGAATCTGTCTCTGCTTTGTCAACAGCTGTATAGGCTGCACAATTGACACAATAATCAATTCGTTGAGTTGAAAAAAAATTTGCT
>Ga0222712_10003508_pt1 | contig 17020 bp, 17 predicted proteins | sample C33_657DmetaG_FD_165043 | JGI IMG/M metagenome (GOLD analysis project Ga0222712, IMG submission 165043) | Estuarine water microbial communities from San Francisco Bay, California, United States - C33_657D | ecosystem: Environmental > Aquatic > Marine > Unclassified | place: USA: California...
CCAGCGGTCCGATGAGTTGGGACCATCCACTGCCAATCAACTCGCAGACCCCTCGATCAAGCAGAGCCCTAAAGCGCTCCACCCAGGCCGGCCGAAGCTCAAGGATCTGCTGCAGCGTCCAGCCGGTAAGTTCGATGCCAATGGGCAGCCCAGCCTGCTCCACCAAATCAAGCAGTGGCGTGTAACAGCGGTCAATCACCTCCCCCCGCGCCTGAGTCGCAATCGAGGAGAATGCAAGGTTGAGATGATAGACTTGAAAGGCTTTCATGTCACCGTGGCTTTCAGTCTGGGAAGTCGAGCACGATTTTGGAATAAGTGCCCGAAGGCCCCTTGGTCAGGTCAAAGGCCTCCTGCACTGCCGACCAAGGAAGTTGATGACTGATGAGTTCATTCCAGACTTCGGGACGATCACTGAGGCAGCGCAAGGCTCTGGGAAAACAGCCGTGACTGTTGCGACTGCCCAAGACATCCAATTCCTTGAAGACCAGATCGGAGCCTCGCACTGCCGAAGCCAATTTGGAATGCCCATGCAGGATCACCCTGCCGGCAAAGGCAGCAAGGGCAATGCAGTCCTCGACAGCCTGACTTTTGCCCGCACATTCAACGGCAACACTGACTCCCTCGCCTGATGTGATTTGCATGACCTTCTCCCGAGCGTCCGGGTCAGTGGCACAAATCGCGTGCTCTGCGCCCAGCGCCAGAGCCTTGCGGAGTGTTCCCTCTGAAAGACTCCAGGCGATCACACGCGCACCTGCCTGCTGCATCACCCGGAGCACCAATGATCCGACATTGCCCACTCCAGCGATGAGCACCCAGCGCCCTGCCACCTGCCCCGCGCGTTCCAGCACATGCAGAGCAAGCGTAAGGGGTTCAGCCAAGACAAAACGCCTGACATCCTCATCCTGCGGCAGGCAGTGGGCGCGATCTGCATCGAGCGTGAAGTGCTCGCGCATGATGCCATCGCGCTGAACACCAAGAGTCTGGTTGAGGCGACAACAGTTGGGGCGCCCAACTCTACAGGCGTGGCAGGATCCACAGTTCTTGTAGGGATCAACAACAATTCGAGTCCCCGCTGCCAGCCCCCTTGAAGAACGATCTTCGAGTACTTCGGCGACCACTTCGTGACCTGGAACGCGTGGAAAAATGGCTGCCGGCATCTCACCGGCATACACAAGGCGGTCAGTGCCGCACAGGCCGATGCGTAGGGGGCGGCACAGCAGTTCGCCATCCCTCGGCTCAGGAACACTCTCCTGCGTTAGCACCCCATGATGGGGAGCAGTGATGATAAAACAATGAGACTTCATTCGGGAAGCACGCTTGGCTCAGGGCTGTGAGCCTTTGACATCCCAGTGAAGGGACTCCATCAGGCGTTTGGCATGTCTGGCTGCGTCAGCGGCATCAGCCCCCTCCGCCACAACCACCGCAGGACGGGACGGATGATTGGTAATCGGAGCAATGACATCACCAACCTGCGCAAAGACATGGGCGTATCGGCAGGCCCCATCGGCCCTGATGCGCTCCAACCCCTCAATCCCTCCAATCACCCCACAGGAGGGGAATGCAAATCGAATCGCAGCGCCGCGCTGCCATCGTGGCTGCAACTCGGCGGGATCAATGCGCTCGCCCACTGCAAGGCGAATGCCGATGCCAATCAAATCCACCCCGTTGGCCACCGGAGCTGCGAGCGTGCCAAAAAAGCCGCCAGACATTCTGGCGGCAAGCTCAATAATCTTCACCTGTCCCTGATGAACCACCAAATCCCCCTTGATGACTCCATTGCGAATTCCCAGGGCAAGTGCAGCGCGCTGCATCAGGTCCACCACCTCCGGCCCGTGGGTTGCCGCAAGCAGGCTTGGCATCTCACCGCCATCCTCGACGATGAAGGGGGCATAGAGCTCCAGGCGCTCGTAATTGCGATCAAAGATTGACGGCACATGGGCCTTGCCATCGAGCATGTAGCCCTCCGTGGAAAGCTGAGGTCCCGGCAGGTAGGATTCCACCATCACCCTGCCCGTCGGCGAGTATTGTCTGGCCACGGCATGGCTTGACTCCAATTCCTCGAAGCTTCGAATCAACTGGACGCCGCGCGCTCCGCGACTGTCCACCGGCTTGACCACCACAGGCATTCCGTGCTGCCGCGCAAAATCAAGCAGATCAGCTGGACTGCGGGCCTCGGCATAGGCGGGCATCGCAATTTCATGCCGAAGAAAGCAGTCCTTCATCAACAGTTTTTCGCTGGCCAACCTTGCACTTTCCACGCCGATGCCAGGCAATCCCAGAGCCTCGGCGACATAGGCCACAGTCAACGGCACATCCGAAGCGAGGGTCATCACACCGTCAATGCGTCCGCCGCTGGCAATGTGACTGCGTGCAGCAAGCAGTGCCGCCTCGTGATCATAGGTGGAAACAACCGCGGAAGCCTTTGCAAGGGCTAGGCCAGGAGCTTGAGGATTGCCATCTACGGCAAAGACCTCAAATCCAAGCTCGGCAGCACGCTCAATGCCCAGGCAATGTTCCTGAGCGGCACCAATGATCATCACTGTCTTCATGGCTGATTCTCCTTTGCTGCACTGAGTTGACGCTGACGCTCCGCGATCAAATCCACGGCAGTGTTGACATAACCGCAAAGTTCCTGCCTCAGACCCTCAACTTTCTCCAGCAGCAGAGGCCGCAGCGTGTCTGCCTTTTGGGCAAGTTGCTCGATCTGTCGGAAAACCTCTTCAGCGGTGGCGTCCAATGGGAGGCAGGCCTCAGGCATTCCCAGTTGGTCGAAAAAGCCGCTCACCTTGTCCTCATAGGCCAGACCAAGCGTTGCAGTGCCCATCTTGACAGAAAACACACAGCCATGCAGACGAGTGGCGAGAGTGACTCGAGCCTCAGCATACAGGCACTCAATTTCCGAGGACTGGTGTTCACCCTCAATGAAAAAGCACTGCGACTTGGTGGCAACGCGGCGTGCCAGACACCTCGCCATATGGCGATCATCGGTGCCTGGATCGCCGACATGGTAGCTGCACTGAGGAATAAAAAGGACCGCGCGCTGCGGCCCGCGCTGGTTCCAGCGGTCCACAACCTCGGCAAGCATGGCCTCATATGGCTCCTGTGCATTCATGTAGGAGAGGTTGCGCAACGCCACCGCCAGCACCTCACGCCCTACGAGATCAATGCCCTCCTGCTGCAAAATCTCCGCGGAGCGCCGCGGATCACAAGGGGGCGCCCCCAAGGCAGGATCTGGCAGCACACGATGCGTTGGCAGGGCGACGCCACTGCCAACGAGATTGGTCACTGCGCTGCGATCCCGGAAAATCACTGCCGACGCCCTGCGCAGCACCCAAGCTGCTGCCTTCACCGCCCATGGCAAACGCAGGGCATTGGCACTCATCGCGAAAAGAAAGTATGGTGTCCCCGCCATCTCGGCAATTGCCGCTGCAATCAGGATCATCGCGAAATTGCCGCGAAACAGGTCAAATGACACTTCGGTGAAAAAATTGCCAGCTCCCAACACCACCAGATCTGCAGAGGCAATTTCATCGGCAATGCCACGCAAGTGGCTGCGCTCGTCGGCAACATTCAATCCACGCATCCAGCGCCCCTGCGCCGCCTCTCGGCTCTCATGCTCGAATCCAGCGATGGTTCGCACTCCGTGGAAGCGATCAAACTCGGGGCTGGGATGCCGGGCAAGCACCACAAAATCACAGGGCCCAAGACGCTCGCGAAGGGCTGTGGTCAAAAAGGCCAGGGGCGCATCATCACCAGCACTTCGAATGGTGTAGCAGCCAACAAAAACAACTTTGGTCACGGCCATACGAATCAGTGGTCGGTTGCAGGGAAATGGGGTTGCTCAAGCGGTCGGCGCGCCACCACCACCACCTCGCGGCCAATCCCCAGCTCAGCCAGCTTCTGATACAGATTGCGCTTGAGGCCGGCAAGGCCTGCACGCTTGAGGTTGAGCTCAAACTGCTTGCGTCTGCCATGGCAGGCCCGCCCAAGGGCATCGTCTCCAACATAGAGATCGCCCATCAGCAGGAATAGCTCGATGGGAAAGGTGCCCTCCTGATGAACCACCTCAAAGCCGCGGCGCTTGAGCAGCGCCGGCAGGCTTTGCTGGTCGAAATAATTGACATGGTGAGGCGGCGCCAACCACCAGTCCTTCAGGGGTTGCGTGGCCACGGCAGCCTTCTGCAGCGGATTGAAGTCGTTGGGAACAGCAATCACCACCAGGCCGCCGGGTTCCAGCATGCCGTAAATGACATCCAAAAAGGCCGGCGCGTCGGGAATGTGCTCAAGCACCTCGCTGAGGTTGACGGCATCAAAGCGACCGAACTCCACGGCATTCTCTGCGCTGAGGAACACATTGGCGACCTGAAGGCCTCGACTGCGGCTATGCTCCGCCGCCTGAACCGAGGGTTCAATGCCCTGCACCTGCCAGCCGCGTTGGCGACCATGCTCCAAAAACAGCCCAGGACCTGAACCCACATCCAGCAGGCGCCGGCGCTGCGCGGGGAGATGCGCCTCCAGGGTGTCATAGCGCTCGCTGTACACCATGTTCCACCACTCGATGTCCTCAAGGTAGCGTTGAATGTAGAGGGGCTTGTCGGCAGAGTAGTACTCATGGCGGTAGGCCTCCACAAGCTGCTCCGCAGTCGGCATTGGCAGCACATGACGGAAACCGCAGGTCTGGCAGTCCACGATGTCAAAACCATTGGCGCTGCCCTGCGGGGGGCCGCTGTGCCGGCAGGTCTGGGAGGGTGAATCGTTCATGCGTTCTGTTCCAAAATTTGAGCAATGAGGGCGGCGATGCGCCGGGCACCGAGGCCGTCGCAAACGCGCTGCTGTGCCGCAACCTCGCGGGGGCGGCGGTCACTGTCCAAAAGAATCTCCTCAACCGCGCGAGCAATTTGTCCTTCGTCAACCTCGCTGCACACGCCCAGGCTGATGGCCAAACCCTTCTCCACCAAGGCCGTGGAGGATTCGAGGTGATCGGCGCTGAGGGACAGGTACACCGCAGGCAGGCTCAAGGCGGCCAGCTCATAGGCGGTGACGGAAAAGCAGGCCAGCGCCGCATCACAGGAGTTCATCAGGGCAGCCATGTCCTGAGTGCCATTGACCACCTCGTGGGAGTATCCGACCCGCCGCAGCTCTTGGCGCAGCTCTGAATGATGGCAAAAGGCAGGTCCGGCGAGGATCACCGCATGAAAGGCCAGTGGCACCAGGCGCAAGGCCCGCACTGCCTGCAGCGTCATGCCAGCGGGATCGCTGCCGCCCATGGTGACCAGCAGACGCGGCAACTCAGCCGACGATCGCTGCCGAGGCGAAAACGCCATCGCGAACTGCCGTCGCAGCACAATCCAGTCCCAGCCGCAGTGAAGTTGCCCGGTAAAGCCGCTCCAATCCATGCGCTTCACCTGGGGCACAGGCGGGTAAAAGACCAGATCGCAAACCAGGCGCTTGGCTTCGGGATCGTCAATGTCCACCAGCAGGCAGCCACTGGCCGCACGCAGACTGGCCAGGCGCTCAGGCGCAACGCCATCGCGCAGATCCAACACCAGCACATCGCTGCGAGTCCGCTGCAGGTGCTCTTCAAGCGCGTCCCAGCCCTTGGCGCTGTCCTCCGGCAAAACGAGGTGACGATGCCCATCGGCAGCAATCAGACGCGAGGCAGTGGCATCCTCACGCGTGGCGACGGTGATGCCCATGGACTGCTCATCGCGCAGCGTCGCGGCCAAGGCCAGACAACGCACCAGATGACCCAGCCCCACCTGCGGCGAAGCATCGCAGCGAATGACCGCCTGTCGGTTCTTGCGGCCCGCCTTTTTCTGGGTGACCGCGGCGTTGATCTCCGTCCACTGGGGTTCGGCCCGAAGCAACCGCACGACCTCGCGCACATCGAGTTGTCCGGCCGCCGCGCCCAGCCTGCGGTGCAGCGCATTCAAAAACTCAAGGTCCGCCGGCGTGTCCACGGAAACCCGAGCCCCGGAAAACTGCAGATCCGGGGGCACGGGCAAATGCAGCACGCGGACGAAGCCGGGATGGTTTTTGAAGTAACTGCAGGTGTGCTCCACGGCGATGGGGTCATCGCCCGCCTCGCGCTCCAACTTTTGCAGCGCCGCCATGGTGAAAGCCTCAAAGCCCTCGTTGAGGTTGGGCACCCCCTGCTCGGAGATGCAGAAATCCACCCCGGCCTGCAACAGGCCAATGACCTGCGCGTCCACCGAGTCGGGGTCCACCAGCGGCGCATCGCCGGTGACGCGCACGATGACTTCCGCCCCGGCAGCCTCGGCAGCCTTGAGCAGGCGACGCAACACATCGCTCTCCGAGCCTCGCACCACACGCGCCCCCAAGGCCTCGACATAGGTGCAGAGATCGTCATCCTGCGCGCTGTCGGAGGTGGCCAACATCACCTCATCGAGGTGGCGGCAGCGTCGAAGGCGCGTGATGAGGTGCCAGATCACAGGCTGACCGGCCAGATCCGCCAGCACCTTGCGCGGAAAGCGTAGCGAGCCCATGCGCGCTTGGATGATGGCAATGGTGCGTGGCCTGGGCATGCGGAGGCGTGGGATCATCCGCCGATGGCGCTGGTGCCGCGCAACTTCAGCGTCGGGCGCAGGCCGTCGCTGGGGTCGGCGCGCCAATCGCGCTCGACAAGCTCCAGGCTGCAGGGCTGCTTGACTCCATCGCCATCGGCGGCAAGGGCGGCGCGCACGCCGGCGATGCAGTCGCGCATTTGGGCCGGCAGCCAGCAATGACCGGCGGCAAACTCCTCACCCTTGCCATCGAGGTCGAGATGAAACTCCACGGCACTGGCTCCCCAGCGGTGGATGGCGCGGGCAATCACTCCGACATTGACACTGTGATCCGACCAGCCCACCGGGCAATCGAAGGCTCGGCGCATCGTTTCGATGGCGGCCAGATTGCATTGCTCTGGAGGTGTGGGATAGCTCGAGGTGCAGTGCAGCAGTGTCAGATCGCGGCAGCCATTGCTGCGGAGCACCTCAACGGCATGGCCAATTTCGGGCATGGTTGCCATGCCCGTGGAGAGGACCACCGGCTTGCCGGTGCGCGCGCACTGCGCCAGCAGATCAGACCACAACAGCTCGTAGGAGGCGATCTTGTAAAAGTCCACGAAGGGCTCAAGTTCCTCCACGGCCTTGAGGTAAAAGGGCGTGCAGGAAAACTGGATGCCGCGCTCATGTGAGCGATTGGCCAGCGGTCCAAGAAACTCCACTGGCAACTCCCACTGCCTACGGGCGCGATGCCCAGGCCTTGCCGCCAGCACCTCGGCGGTAAAGAGCTGATCAATCTGGAACAACTGGAACTTCACCGAAGAGCAACCGATGTCGGCGGCGCAATCCACGAATTCGAGGCAGCGCTCAAGACTGCGATGGTGGTTGCTGGAGACTTCGGCAATGAACATGAGTCGGTCGGGTCAATGAGCGGTGGTGAAGCGTTCAGGTTAGGGGGCGGCGCTTAGAGAGTCAAGGCCTGCTCCAGGGCCGCACGCACGCGCAACACATCCTCATCGCGCATGTCCGCAAACAGCGGCAGGGTGATGCAGCGGCGATAATAATCCTCGGCCGCCGGAAACATGCCGGCGGCAAACCCCAGGCGCTGGTAATCGGGCTGCAGGTGCACAGGGATGTAATGCACATTGACCCCGATGCCCTGCGCGCGCAGCGACTCAAACACGGCGCGACGGCTGTGACGCTCCAGCGCCTGCGGTTGCAGCAGGATCATGTAAAGGTGCCAACCGCTGATGCCCCGCGCATCGCGCTTGAGAGGCTCAAGCGGCAGACCGCGCAACGCCTCGTCGTAAAGATTGGCCAACTCGCGGCGGCGCTGCGCAAAACGCTCCAATTTGCGCATCTGGCTTGCCCCCAACGCGGCCTGCAGGTCACACATGCGGGCATTGACTCCAAGCTCCAATTGCTGGTAGTACCAAGGCCCCTCAGTGTCGCCCTGCATGCGCTTTTCGTCGCGGGTGATGCCGTGCGTGCGCAGAGTGGCCACGCGCCAGGCCAACTCGTCATCATTCGTGGTGATCATGCCGCCCTCGCCGCTGGTGATGATCTTGACGGGGTGGAAGCTGTGGGAGGCCGCATCCGACCAGCGGCAGTTGCCGATGCGCTCGCCCTGAAATTCACCGCCGAGGGCATGGGCGGCATCCTCCAAAATGCGAAATCCAAAGCGCTGCCCCAGGGCATGAATGCGGGGCATGTCACAGGACTGACCGGCAAAATGCACCGGCACCACCACCTTGGGCAGGGTGCCAGACTGCTCTGCAGCCAACAATTTTTCCTCGAGGCGCTGCGGGCACATCAACGCGGTCTGCGGATCAATGTCCACAAAGTCCACCTGCGCGCCACAATAACGGCCCGCGTTGGCGGAAGCCACAAAGGTGATGGGCGAGGTCCACAGCCGATCGCCGTGACCAAGACCCATGGCCTTGGCCGCCAAATGCAGGGTAACCGTACCATTGGCCATGGCGATGCCATGCCGCGCCCCGCACCACTGACTCAGCGCCGCCTCAAAGCGCGGCACCGCCGGTCCCTGGGTCAGAAAATCCGAACGCAGCACCTCAACCACGGCTGCCACATCCTCATCATCGAGGCTCTGGCGGCCGTAGGGCAGGTGTGGAGCGGTCATGGGCAAGATCAGGGATAAACTCTGCGGGCTTGGTTCTGCGGCCATCTCTGGGGCAGACGCAAGCCGCTGGCAAGCCGGAAGTGACGGCCCCGTCAGGTGCGCTTGAGAGCCCCATGGCTCTGCGGGGAACTCCACACTTTCCAGAGTTGACGATGCCCCCGCGCCCTTGTCTTCTCAGGACTGCCCCATGACCGCTCATCAGCCCCATGCCCTGCAGCAGCAACTGCAACACAGCGGCATCATTGCCGTGCTCGTCCTGGACGATCCGAAAACCGCCGTGCCCATGGCCCGCGCCCTGCTGGCAGGTGGAGTCAACAGCATCGAACTGACCCTGCGCACCTCAGGCGCCATGGAAGCCCTTCGACGCATCGCTGCAGAAGTGCCGCAGATGATCGTCGGTGCCGGCACGGTGATCTCCCCCAAGCAGGTGGCCCAGGTCCTTGACGCTGGCGCCGCCTTTGGGGTGGCCCCTGGCACCAACCCCCGCGTGATTGCCGAAGCGAAACAACTCGGGCTTCCCTTTGCCCCGGGAGTGTGCACGCCCACCGACATTGAGATGGCCTTGGAGCAGGACTGCCGCGTCATGAAGTTTTTCCCCTGCGAACCCTGCGGCGGCCTGCCCTACCTGCGCAGCATCGCCGCGCCCTTTGCTCATCTTGGCCTGCACTTCATTCCCTTGGGCGGACTCAACGCCGGCAATGCGGCGACCTACCTCACGGAACCGAGTGTGCTGGCTCTGGGTGGTTCCTGGCTTGGCCCGCGGGACAAAATTGCCGCCCAGGATTGGGCGGGCATCACTGAACTCGCCGCCGAAGCCTCGGCCATCGTTCGCAGCCTTCGCCAACCCGCCCCATGAGCCTCGTTGTCACCCTCGGTGAGATCATGGCCAGATTGGCCACTCCAGGTTTCCAGCGCTTCGCTCAAGCCATGCCCGGCAAACTCGATGTGACCTTCGCCGGAGCGGAGGCCAGCATCGCCGTGGCCATTGCGCAACTCGGCGGGCAATCCGCCTTTGTCAGTGCCCTGCCCCGCAACCCGCTGGCTGATGCCTGCCTTGCCAATCTGCGCGGACTGGGAGTAGACACCCGCCATGTCCTGCGCACCGAGGAGGGAAGGCTTGGCCTTTACTTCCTTGAGCATGGCGTCAATCAACGCCCCGCCGAAGTCCTCTACGACCGCGAGGGCAGCGCGATGGCCGTCACGCCAGCCGAGGCCTACGATTGGTCGGCCATCTTCAAGGGCGCCTCATGGCTGGTGATCTCCGGCATCACACCCGCCATTTCACAACGGGCCGCAGAGGTCACCCGGCAGGCCGTGCAACAGGCTGCTCAATTGGGGGTCAAGGTGGCCTTGGACATCAACTACCGCAGCAAACTCTGGCGCTGGAAACCAGGCCAGACGCCACGCGAATTGGCCATGCAAACTCTGCGTCCTCTGCTGCCACAACTGCACCTTCTCATCGGCGGCGCCGAGGATGTGGCGACACTGCTTGAGGTGGCCAATCCCGGCAACGGGCCTGAGGACCTGGAGGCACTGGCTCGCGAGAGTTGCCGCAGGTTGCCCAATCTGCGTTGGCTTGCCATGACGCGGCGTGAAAGCCAGGGCGCAGGGCGACAGCGCTTCGGCGGATTTCTCCACGACAGCGAGGCAGGCCGCAGCCACTTCGCGCCGGTTCACGACGGCAAGCCTGCCCTGCACGATCTCGACCAGATTGTGGACCGGCTTGGCGCTGGCGACGCCTTCAGCGCCGCCTTGATTCTGGCCATGCAGGATGCCGAACTGGACCAAGCCCAACGCGCCGTGGCCTTTGCCACGGCCGCCGGCTGCCTGGCACACAGCCTTGAGGGGGACTATCTCTTGGCCAATCGCGCCGAGGTTCTGGCACTGATGCAGGGCGACAACGGCGGACGGGTGAAGCGCTGATTTTGTCACAACTTGGCGCCGTGACCCCCCGGTTCCATCTCGACCTCAACTGCCCTGTGGGGGTAGGCTCGGTGAAATGACCAACCGCCAAGCCCTCACCCTCTTCGCCACTTTCATGATTCTGGCTTGGCTCTGGTGGCGGCCATGGCGGTTGAAGAATTCACCCACCGAAGCCGGCAATGACCCGCGGCCTGCAACCCGCAGCCTGCCCCCAAGCCCCACGGCCACGACCAGCCAGGACGAAGCCCAGCCAACAGCAGGCAGCCTCGCCCTCACCGCCAAGGGACGCATTCGCCTCAAGCCTGGCCAATCCGCCGTCATGGGCTACTGGGAGATGGGACCAGACATGAACGGCATGGCCTTGGTCACCCCCACGCTGCAAGCCGATGGCAACATCCTGCTGCAAACCCAACTGGTCTCTTTAAGTGACCAGACAGCCCGCGACATTCAGGCCGAGGATTTGTTGCCTGACCTTTTCGACTTTGAACACTTCAGCGCCCTGGACCCAGAGGCCATCAACACCCTGCGACAGAGTCTTCGCAGCGCCAAAAATGCCGATGTGCTTGCCGCCCCCGGCATCACCAATCGGCCAGGGGCAGCCGCGGAAATCCAATTGGGGCAGGCCGGCAGCGGCTCGCTGAACCTGAAACTTCAGGCAGACCCCCTGCCCCAGGAGGATGGCGGCGGTTTTGACCTGCAACTGCAATTGCAGCGCCGTCATTGAGGACTCAGGCCGGCATCGGCAGCGCCGACTCCAGACAAACGCGCTGGCGCAATTGCTCAACGCAATGGGCCAGCGAAAGCTCATGCGTACGCAGTTCCACATCGGCGGCCTGCGGCGGCTCGTAGGGCGAGGAGATGCCTGTAAACTCGGCAATCAACCCCGCCCGCGCCTTGGCGTACAACCCGCGTGGATCGCGCTGCTCGCAGACTTCCAGCGGCACATTGACAAACACCTCCAGAAACCCAATGCCAGCGCGCTGGCAACTGGCGCGGGCCAACTCGCGCTGGGCGGCGAAGGGCGAGATCAGGGCGCAGATGGCAATCACGCCAGCCTCGGCCAGCAGCCTCGCCGCCTGCGCCGCGCGGCGAATGTTCTCCACCCGGTCGGCAGCACCAAAGCCGAGATCCTCGCAAAGCCCCTGACGAAGGTTGTCGCCGTCAAGGATGAGGCAACGCCGCCCCGACTCAGTTAGTGCCTTATCCAAGGCCACCGCCAGCGTGCTCTTGCCTGAGCCTGAGAAGCCCGTGAGCCAGACCACCAGCCCGCGCTGCCCCATGGCCAGCCAACGCTGCTGGCGCGGAATGCGCGACTCCGTCCAAGTCAAATCGCGTTCTGGAGCTGCGGGAGAATCGTGCATGGCGGCATGTGGCGCCATGAAACACATCAACGCCATGCTTTCCTTATCCACGCAAACCCAACTGCCTGTCAAGGACGCGCGCCCCGAAGTGCCAGAGCCTCCCCGAGATCCACCCATCCAAGAGGTCTGCCGCCCTCCGCCCCAGGCAACCAACGGGGCCATCGTGAGAGAGCGGAGCCATCGCTGGAGTCAACGAGGCCTCGACCCCATCCGCAGGTTCACCACTCCTCTGCCAAGACAAATGAACGCCTCAATCCTGCCAGACCTTGAGCAGGTGAACCTCAAAGATCAGCGCCTCATCAGGGCCGATCTCAAGGCCGGAGCCGCGTGAGCCATAGGCAAGATGTGAGGGAATAAACAAGCGCCAGCGCGAGCCCTCGGCCATCAACGGCAGCGCCTCGCGCCAGCCCTTGATCACGCGCTTGAGCGGAAACTCCGCAGGCTCACGCCCTGCAAGATAGCTGCTGTCAAACTCTGCACCGCCAATCAAACTGCCGCGGTAGTGCACCACCACGCTGTCCTTGAGGCTGGGCTTGGGTCCGCTGCCCTGCTCAAGCACCTCATACTGCAACCCACTGGCCGTGGTCACCACCCCTGTGCGCAGAGCGTTGTTGGCCAGAAAGGCCTGTCCGGCAAGCAGGGCGGCAGAAGGAGGCATGGGCTGTGCCTTTAGGCAGCATCAAGACCTGCGCAAGTCCCCAAGCTCCCTTCATTGCCAGAGCATCAATACAAACGGCCCGAATCCTGCGCGGCCTTGGCAGCAACGCCATTGAGACCTTCCAAATCCCGGGAGCAGGCTTCAAGGTGACCATATAAGCCGCCAAAGTCGCTACCGTGGGAGATGAAGCGCGCGCCCATCTCTGCCAGCGCTGCGGCATCCGCCGCGCTGCCCACGGGGCGGCCCCAGTGCTTGCCATGCCGCGCGCAGGCCTCAGCGATTTTCTTCTGCACCTCAAGCATCTGCGGATCCTTCACCCCTGCCGTGCAACCCAACCTCAGCGACATGTCACCTGGGCCCAGAAACAGCACCTCCACCCCTGGCACCGCGGCAATGGCATCGACCTGCTCCAGGGCCTGTGGGGTTTCGATTTGCACCACCAGGAATGTCTCGGCATTGGCGCGCTGAATGTAATCTGCGGGCTTGCCGACCCAGTAATCCGCATCGCGTCCGCCGCCGCAAAACCCGCGGTCGCCCATCGGCGGAAACTTGATGGCCTGCACCAAGGCCTGTGCCTGATCGGCGCTGCCCACATGCGGAATCATCAACCCCGTGGCTCCGTCCTCAAGCGCGCGATACAACGCGTTCTTCTCCTTGGTCGGCGGCCGCCAAACACAATCCATGTCCGCTGCATGATGACGGCCCAACATGGTTTCCAGCTCAGTGGCGTTCCAAGCCCTGTGCTCACCATCAAGCCAGATGCCGTCATACTGGAAATGCGCCGCCAAGGCAGGCATGAAGGCGATGGGCGAACCCAGACTGCAGATGCGCGCCACTTCACCGGCGCGGAGTTTGGCGAGGACTTTGCTGTTTCTCATGAGATTTTGCGTTGTTGTTGCGGGTTGAGAGAAGCTTCACCACACGGTCCATCCGCCATCCACCGGAAGATTCTGCCCGCTGATGTAGGAGGAGGCATCACTGCATAAAAAGGCCACCACAGAGGCCACCTCATGAGGATGACCGATGCGGCCCAGTGGCACCCGCGCACTGAGGCGCCGCACAAACTCCGGATCACCCTCCTGAATCGCGGGGTTGGGAAAGGGGCCGGGGCTGATCGCGTTGAAGCGCAGGCCCCTGGGGCCGTAATGCACCGCAAGGTAGCGGGTCAACTGCTGCACCCCGGCCTTGCCCACCCCGTACTCCAGCGGGTTGGGGTTCATCGGCGCCTCGTAAATTCTTGGATCGGGCGAGACCGAGCCATACATGCTGGAAAACAGCACCACACTGCCGCTGCCGCGCGGGGCCATGGCTTCAGCAACAGCTCGCGCCAACACCAAGGTGGCTGTGAGGTTGGCGTGATTGGCGCGGTCAAAGTCCTCGGCGGTCAGATCCTCCAACCGTTTGCCGCAGGCCCCGTAAGTCATGATGACCAGCGCATCGGGCACGCCGCGTCGGCCAATCTCTGCGGCGACAAAGGCCTCGCAGGCCTTGCTGTCATTGGCATCCAGAGGAGCATTGTCCACCTTGGGCAGGGCACAGGTCCTGCCGGGAAGGTCCACACAAAGCACGCTGGCCCCGAGCTGCGCCAACAAGCCCACCGAGGCTGCGCCCAAATGCCCGGCCCCGCCAATGACCCAGCACTGGCGGCCCGACAAATCAAAGGGCGAGGTCTTCATGGCTGGCCGATCTGGCAGGTGGTCAGACCGCCGTCAATGGTGATGATTTCTCCAGTGAGGTAGGATGCGGCCGCAGAACACAAAAAGGCCACCGCCCCGGCGCAGTCCTCAGGCTTGCCCACCCGGCCCAGGAGAATCTTTTTCTCGTAGTGACGCAGCAGATCATCAGCCCGGCTCTCCATCCAGGTCGCTGTCAGCGGGGTGCGGATCAAGCCGGGGGCGATGCCGTTGACGCGGATGCCATGCGGAGCCAGCGAGACCGCCAGGGAGCGGATCATCATCACCAGGCCGCCCTTGCTGCTGTCGTAGGCCACACTGTCGGCCTCGGCCTGAAAGCCATTGGTGGAGGCCACAATGACCACGCTGCCACCCCCGCCCAAGGCGATGCGGCGGCGCGCAAAGGCCTGGGTCAAAAACAGGGGCGCGCGCAGGTTCAGGGCCTGCGTCTTTTCCCATTGCGCCGCGCTCAATTCCAGGAAGGGCGCATCAAAAAAACTGCCCGCATTGCAGACCAGCGTATCCAGCGAGGCCTCGCGCGCAAAGGCGGCATCAATCAGCGCTGGCGCCGAGCCCTCGGGCAGCAGATCGGCCTGCAGATAGTCGGCCTCGGCCATGGCCTGCAGGCCATGGCGAAGCACTCTTGCGCCACACTGCCCAAGGCCATGGGCAATGGCGGCGCCGATGCCCTGAGAGGAGCCGGTGACCAGGACGCTGCGGCCCTCAAGCGAGAATGGATTCATCAGCCAGTTTGAGGTAGTTCAAGGTGTTGGTGCAGGAGATGCGCTCGACGACCTTGGGGTCGGCATAGCGCAGTGCCGTCAATTCCTGCTCGTAGGTGCTGATCAACTTCACCACCTGCCCGCTGATCGCGGCGGCATAACTGTAGAAGGGCGAATCACTGCCCCAGAGGAACTTGTTGGGGTAGGCCGCCGCCAGATCGGCAATGACGCGTCCGGGATGGCTGTAGTCGCTGTCAAAGCGACGCTGGCGCGGCGCAATGTAGGGCAGATCCTGCACCGCCCCGACGCAGTGGATGCAATGCGCGGAGTTGTCGAACCAGGCGTTGGGCAGCGCGGCAATGCGGTCCAGACACTCGCGGTCATAGCGGCAGGAATGCGCGGCGCAAAAGCGGATGTCAGGATTGGCCTCGGCGATGTCAATGATGTCATGGGCCTGTGCCCAGACATCGTCCTTGGCCACGCTGCTGTGAATGATGAAGGGGATGTCCCACTGCCTGGCGAGGTCCAAAAAGACCCGGCCCTCATGAGCCAGACGCCTGATGTCCGCCTGAATGATCGTGCTTTGGATCTTGATGCCGTAGAAACGGAACTCACGCCGCAGCTTCACCAACTCGGCGGCCTGCGCATCGGTATGGCGCATCGGGTCCACCATCACAAAGGGCAGCACGCGCCGGCCCTCCTCGGGGAAGAGCACCTGACACTCCTCAAGCAGGCGGCGGTTCTCGAAGGCGTAGGGCACGCGCTCAATGCCCCCCTTGTCGAAGCCAACGCCGCCGTCGCGCATCTGACTGAGGTCCATTGCCGCGTAGCTGACAAAGGGGAAGGCGATCCAATGGGTCACGCCCTGCGCCCCGCCCTCGACCTGCATCTGCACCAGTTGCTGCGCGTAGGGGAAATCACCGTGCAGGTAAAAGAGCAGATCGGCACCAACATGATTGTGACAGTCAATGAGCATCGTGTTGCAGTCTTGTGAAGCACCGCATTGTTTGCCTTGGCTTGGCCCTAGACGAGCCGCAACATCTGGTCTCTCTTTGGGACCAGATGGCCCAGCAACCCGCCCCCGCCCCTCATCTGCCCAAGCGCCCATCACTGGCGCAACTTGCCGCACAAAGCCTGCGCGAGGGCATTGCCAGCGGTCTTTGGCAGGGCCACCTGCCCGGTGAGCGCGAGCTCAGCGAAGCCCTGCAGATCAGCCGCCGCACCCTGCGTGCCGCCCTTGAGGAACTCGAGCGGCAGGGGCTCATTGAGGTTCATGAGCGCCGCCAGCGGCGCATTGTGGCCACTCAGGCCACTCACCCCACGGGCAAGCGCAAGAGAATCATCGCTGTGCTTTCCCCCACCTCCCATTTCTCGATGCCCTGGCCCATGACCTTTGTGCTCGACACCCTGCGCAGCCGTCTGGGCGCGGCTGGGTTCGAGGTTCAATTCCATGTGCAGCCCGCCTGTTATGTGCGCAGCCCGGGCAAGGTCCTCTCACGCTTCTTCGCCGCTCACCCGGCGGCGGCCTGGCTGGTCTGCGGCGCTCAGGTGCCTCTGCAGCGCTGGCTGGCGACGCAGAACCTGCCCTTCCTGTTGCTGGGCTCCTCCGCCCCGGGCATTCCCCTGCCCTCGGTGGACAACGACTACCGCGCCCTCTGCTACCACGCCGGCTGCACCCTCTGGCGCAAGGGCCACCGCCGCATTGCGCTGGTGCTCAACAGGGGCGAATACGGCGGCGACATCGCCAGCGAGGAGGGCCTGCGCGAGGCCCTGCAGGCCATGCCGGGAACCGACCTGCGCGTGCTGCGCCACAGCGGCAACACCTCCAGCCTCTGCGCCGCCCTCGATGAGAGCCTGCGCAGTGCCCACCCTCCCACCGCCTACATCGTGGCGCGCTCGGCCCATGTGCTCACCGTCATGATGCACCTCATGCTGCGCGGCCGCCGCATTCCCCGCGATGTGGCAATACTGGCCCGCGACCACGATCCCATCCTTGAGGCCACCAGCCCCACGGTGGCGCGCTACCGCACGGAACCCAAA
>Ga0222712_10003510_pt1 | contig 17019 bp, 26 predicted proteins | sample C33_657DmetaG_FD_165043 | JGI IMG/M metagenome (GOLD analysis project Ga0222712, IMG submission 165043) | Estuarine water microbial communities from San Francisco Bay, California, United States - C33_657D | ecosystem: Environmental > Aquatic > Marine > Unclassified | place: USA: California...
TCGCGCTGCTGAGTACCTCGGCAATGTGGGGCACGACGAGACCATCAAAATCCGGAGCCAGCTCCGCAATTCCTACGTTGTTGAACACGCTGATGACTGAAAATTCAATGGTGCCGTTTTACCGTTCCTATCTGCTGAACGGGCGGACGGTTTATTTGGACAAGCTCTCCGAGCTTTCGGACTCGGAGTTGCACCTGCTTAACGTCGACACCATGGCTGCGCTCCAAGAGGCGCGGCATGAGTACGACAACATCGAAAACAAACAGTCCGATGAGGCTGGACCTGCATACCGCAGGCTGAAGGTGGCTGGTTATTTTCAGGCCGCAATCAAACTTGAATTGGAGAATGGTTAATGACTACACAGACCGAATGGGCTAAAGCCTTCGGGGAAACGCTCGGTTTCAAAGGACGAGTGGCGATTCTGCTATACGGGATTGTCGGACTGTTTTTCCCTGGCACTGTGATGTACGCCTTGCTTGTTGCGCTCACTAAGGGTCTTAAAGACCATGACGTACAACAGCTAATCAAGGAATTACAAGATTGATCAGTTCTACACACTACACGCCATGAAGGAATCACAGCGCACCTGCCGTTTCGTTGAACTTAAGAACTACAACATTGACCGCAAGGGCGATGATTTTCTTGAAGTCACTGAGTGGACAAACGCCGAAGGCTTCGATGTTCACATCAGCCGGGGGGAGCAATCAATGAGCCTTACCTGGGAAGAGTTCACAGCTCTACAACAGGCTCTCGGAGACTGGATCGAACAGCCCAACTCCACTTGCCCGCACATCATCTCAAGTGATGAGGGCACCAGCTACTGCAAGCTGGCGGAGAAGACGGCAGATTTGCTCGCCAAGTTGCGTGCCTGAAGCCCAGTAGTCCGATCACCTAGCTAACTCCTAGTTTCCGCCTAATTAGGAGTTGACACAGACCCGCTCTTCCCTACTACACTGCACACGTTCCATCCGATGAACATGTACATCCTTTCTGAAGCCCAGTTCGACGAGATCGTCAAAGCTCTGGATGCTGCCCGCTTTGTTGTTGATACGTGCCAGCACGTTCAGATTGATCTGACTAATCCCAAGCAGACCATTCCGCTGCCCGCTGGCGAGAAGATTGTTCGCGCCCAAGCGAAGTCTCAAGGTAAGACTCGTAAGTCCAGCCGCAAAGGCAAGCGTGGGCACTCGGTGTTGACTGAGCCCAAAGTGCTGGAAATTAAGCGCCAGTTGGCTGCTGGTGGAAAATCAGTGGCCAAGATCGCTAAGGAGTTTGGCGTTCATGCCACAACGGTGAATTGCATCAAATGGAATAAGACCTGGAAACATGTGGTGCTCCAGCAGGAAACCGTTGCGGCTGCGGCGTGATCCTGGCGGATATCGACATTTTCACGCTGGCGCGAAGGGAGCTTGTCACTCCATTCGATAAGGAGCTAGTGAATCCAGCGAGTCTTGATGTGAGACTCGGCGAGAACTTGCTGGTGGAGTTGCCGTCAACGCCCGAGCTAGTGCCTTACTCCATTGCAGGGCACACGCAAAAAAAGCCGTTCATGCTCCAGCCGCATGAGTTCGTTCTGGCTGAAACGCTGGAGGAGTTCAAGTTGCCCGACTGTATTGCTGGGCAACTGGCGCTCAAGTCGAGCCGGGCTAGGGAAGGTATCGAGCATTTGCTTGCTGGGTATATCGACCCTGGCTACTGCGGGAGGCTAACGCTGGAACTGCAAAATGCGCGTTCTATGCACCCGGTTGCGTTGTGGCCTGGGATGCGGATTGCGCAGATTGTGTTCCATCGGATGACGATGCTGCCCAGCAAGGACTACTCCCACACTGGGAGATACCAAGGCGACAAAGCTGTTCAGGCGTCAAAAGGATGAACGACAACGTGAGTCGCCCCAGTCATTACACGGCTGGGAAGGTTGAAGTCATTGATGTGATCGAAGATTGGGTACGGCACGCGCCTGACCCGATTGTTGGTGGCTTGCATTGGCAGGTCATTAAGTACATCAGTCGGGCGTGGCTGAAGAAAGATCCGTATGAGGATTTTCGTAAGGCTCGCTGGTATCTGAACCGCCTCATCAATACATTGGCTACGGAGGCGTACCAAGACCGATGAGGCATTGGTGGCGAGTTGTCGCCAAGGCCCTGGGAGAAAAGGCGCACCAGCACGACCGGGTTGCTGATCAGGTTGCACTGGTGCGTTTTTGTATCTTGGCGGCCTACATGACTACAAACATTTTCATTTGCGCAGGCGTTATCAGGCACTGGAATGGCTAACCATTGCACTCACACTTTCAGACGAATCACCAACATTCATCAGTGGAAACATAAGCCGAACCTGTATACCTACAGGCTGAAGTGCAAATGTTGTGGGCACCGGTGGAATGTTTACTTTGACCGGGTTGCCAAGAAAGAGGTGCAGGTGTCTCTGCGGGACATGCCCAACAACCGTCGCAGGATGACACCGAAAGAAGTGAAAATGATTTTGGAGGATTGGCGGTTTGATCACACCTTGGCTAACGCTTTAGGTATATCGCGTCAGTCAATTCATTCAATCCGAACAGGACGGACGTACAAAGATGTCTGTCCTGAGATCCCGCGCCGTCGATTGAAGCAGCGCCAGCAGCAAGGAAACGGTTGCATCAAATGCAAGCACTGGCACAAAGACATGTGCGATTTTGATATTCCTGAAGCTGGTGAGGCCGGATTTTTTACCGAATGTATTCTTTTTTCTGAGTAATGGCAGTCACTATTAACAGCAGGCCGTGCCAGAAGTGCGGCAAGCACACGACTAATCCGGTCATGTGTATGAGGTGTTATCGCTCCAGTCCTGCGGGCCTTGAGGAGATTCGAATGGACCGGTTGCGCCAGAGTTACAAACCTCAGGCGGATGGGGGCCTTGTAAGCACTGCGTTCATTGGGGGAAACGGTGTTTGCTTGGACTTCCCGAAGGTGGGACACTCGCGGCGGCGGTGTTGTGTTCGGCGAGGGAGGTTGAAAGTCTGCTAGAGTAGTAGGGTACAAGTTGCCCTACCAGGCTTGGACTTTTTTCTTGGCATCGAGCATCTGCATACGCTCGACGATGAACGGCTGATCGCGTTTGACTCGGAGACAACGCAGCTCCAGCCGAAAATGGGCGGGATGCGGCTTTTGCAGTTGGGTGCCCCAGGCAAATTGCCTGTGGTACTCGACTGCTTTGATTTGGATGACAACGATTGGATCGTTGTTGAGGAGTTTTTCAGCGTGGAGCGTACATGGGTGGCGCACAACGCTGTTTTTGATCTTGGGTGGCTCCAGGAACACGAAATCTATCCAGCGGGAAAGGTTTTGTGCACCATGCTGGCGAGTCGGATTCTTACCAACGGGATGCCGAATGTGAAGCACGGGCTCCAGCACTTGGTAAAGCGCTACCTGCACGAGGATATTTCTAAGGAAGAGCAGAAGAGCGATTGGTCGGGTGAGTTGACCGAGAGCCAATTGGAATATGCGGCGAAAGATGTTCTGGTCTTGTTGGATTTGTTTGATCAGATCCAGCAGCGGATGGCGACGGCGGCGCTCCACCCGGCTTGGTACTTGGAGTGCAATGCGTTGCCGGCGATGGCGCAGTTGTGGCGAACTGGCCTTCCATTTAATAAAGAAGCGCTGGAGAAGTTGATTGAGGATTTGGATATCGAGCACCACGAAGTCGGGGAAAAGTTTATTGAGGATTTTGATGCTGCTTTGCCGGAAGGACACAAGCTGTGTCGCGGAATTGACGGGAAGTTGTTGTACCAGACAAAGCCTGGGCCAAAGGGTAAAAAACCTGACGCAGATGTGTTTAATCTCAATAGTCCTGCGCAATTACTAAAAAAGTTCACAGCGCTGTTGGGTGAACCGCCGATGGATGCTAAGAGCGGTAAACCGAGTGCTAGTCGGCTTGCACTACAGGAATACGTAGGTGAGCACAAAGTTGTAGCCGATTACATACGCTGGAAAAAAACAGAAAAGAGACGTCAGATGGCCGAGAGTTTACTAAAAACTTTCGATAAAGATGGGTATATTCGTGCTAGTTATATGCAGTTAGGGGCTGATACCGGAAGAATGTCATGCATGAGTCCAAATCTTCAGAATATCCCTAGAGATCCTCGCTTTAGATCGTGTGTAGAAGCACCGAAAGGGTACAAATTAGTGGTGTCTGACTTTGCGCAGATGGAGCTACGGCTTGCGGCTGCAGAAGCAAAGGATGCCTTAATGATCAAAGCGTTCCAGCAAGAGCAAGACTTGCATACGCTGACAGCGATGCAGATTTACGGGGTTTCCGAAGGTGAAGTCACAAAGGAACAGCGACAAGTCGCAAAATCAGCAAATTTCGGCTTGCTCTTCGGTAGCGGGGCAAAAGGACTCAGAAACTATGCGGCAGGAATGGGGATCCAGATGGATCTTGATGAGGCTGCGCAGGTGCGGGAAAAGTTCCATGCTGCATATAAAGGCATCTCCGCATGGCAGCGCGCAAATGCTCGCGCTGCTGATGCGTCTAAGAGTAACCCTGCGATCTTCACTCGCATTTCGGGGTTCAGGAGGTTTCTTCCGGGCGAGAACAATAAACTTACGACCCGCTGTAACACGCCAATTCAGTCGGCCGGTGCTGCCGTGCTCAAGCGAACACTCGGCCTTTTGTGGCCACTTTTGTATAAAGCAGGGGAAGAAGAAGTGCGCTTATCAGGAGTCGTGCACGACGAAGTGATCTTATTGGTTGAAGAGAATAGTGCCGAAAAGTGGGCAACTATTTTACAAGAAACTATGGAAAAAGCGGAAGCGCAATGGTTAGGCGAAGTACCGGCTAAAGCCGACGCCAACATTGGCGACACTTGGCAAGAAGCTAAGTAACGGTATAGTTGTGGGGTTGCGGCGCTCGAACGCCCAACCCCCTGACCACCTGAACGACCAGGCGATGATTAAGTGTAAGCCCTTGCCTCCGTGCGAGGTACTGGAGGAGTGGTTCGACGTAGATTTTTCTACCGGAACGCTTTTCTGGAAGAAAAAGCCTTCTAAAGGAGTTTTAGCCGGTGCAGTAGCAGGCTGGAAACAAAACCACAGAGGTAAGATCCGCTGGTCTGTAAACGTGCCGGGGTATAGCCGTTTTTTGCGTTCCAGGGTTGTATGGAAGATGTACCACAAATACGATCCCTCCCCGGGACTAGATCACAAAAACGGCGATAGCGCGGATGACAACATCGCAAACCTGACTGACGCAGGCCCGTCCTGGAACAATAGGAACAGACCCTCTACAGCTAAAAGCGGTTATGTAGGTGCGTACCCAACACCTGCGGGGAAATGGATGAGCACAATACAACGCAGCTACAAAACTGTTTACCTAGGCACGTGGGATACAGCGCAAGAGGCTTCGGCTGCGTATCTTGAGGCTTTAGAGCGCTTCAGGCAGCAGGACGAATGAGCCAAGAGGAGTACCAATACCGAGTGCGGATGCACCCACGCCACGGGGGTACACATGACATTTTTGTTCTGGCTCCAGATGCTTTCGTCGCAAGGATGAAGGCACTGGAGCTTTGCCCTGATCAGCACGTCCAGTCGATCTTGCGAGTCTCACAGTTAGACGCATGAGTCTCCCCCGTACGGGCCGTGAGTTGGTGATGGAGTGGCTGATGCGGGAGATTAGGCAGGCGAAGACTGCGGATTTGCATCGGGCTGCGGCGTTTCTGGAGTGGGCGCGGGGTATTCGGAAAGGCTGTACCAAGCAGCGTTCCAGTGCAAGGGCGGCGCAGTCCAATGCTTGGCGGAAGGATGTGGATGATGACGTGCGCTGGCGGGTCTAGTGTGTCGCAGTATGCTACTGTGTAGCAGACTAGAGAAGCAGCAATGCCGCTGAAGCACGGGTCAAAAATTTATTGCCAGTTGCTGCTTGACAGCCATCGCTACAAATTGGCCGAGCAGCTTGCAGCCAGTGAAGGCAAGCGGGTAACTGGAATGTTGAGGGATATGGTTTACGCCGCTTTGGAGAAGGCTGTTCCAACGTCGGATTACAAGGCTGCGGAAGCTGCTGATAAGGCGGCCTGGGCGGAGTCGGTGCAACGGCGGGTACAGGGAAGGATGCGCTCCAAGCAAGAAGGAAGTGGGTTAGAGCAAGACGCATGAGACTTAGTGAAATGTCTTCATAGTCTGGTTCCAACAGGCTAAACTTACTAGGCTTACACAGTAAATCATTTGAAGGTAATGACGCGCTATGTCGTCATGGTTGAAGATCGCTGGGTTACGGCGGTTTACGGCCCTGGCAAAGGTATTGGTCTCACCGCATCCAAGGAAGATGCATCCAGCTGGGTTACGTACGAACGAGCTATCGCTGCGGCGCGAGCTGTTGCTGAGTGCACTAACAGCAACGTTGCTGTTCATAGCGTCGATGAACCCACCTACCCCAAATCATGGAAGTAACTCCGTTCCAGCAACAACTCGACCCTGAAGTTCGTCTTGGCGAGGGACGTTCACGTACCAGTGCTGAAAAGACTGAGCTGTTTGAATTGAAGATTTGGCTGCCTGGTCAAGGCGCTATGCGGGATTTGGTGCGAGCAGAGTCTCTCCAGCAGGCTTTGCTATTTGCAGCAAATCGTTACCCGAATTGCAAGGTGGAGGTGCCGTCACAGGCGGCAAAAAAACCTAGGCTGGTGCGCTCGAACAATGGGCCGAAAGAATCGGCCCGGCGTCGTCTCAAACTAGTGGAGAGTAAAAATGAACAACCCTGAACTTGCTGATTGGGCTCGGCAGAACTGGGGCCAAGTGATCGTCGATCATTCCCGGATGGATCTGCTCGAAAAGTTGTATGAGTGGGATGGGCGCTCCAATCCAGAGCATCCAAATCACCACACGTATACAGGTTTGTACGAAAAGTACAGCCAGCGTTAGGCCGAATTGCGGTCTAACCCGAATTGATCGGCCAGGTTATCGGCGGCTTCGCGGATAGCCCAGGCCGATTTTGTTCGTTCCAGCTGGTGGAGTGTGTTCAATACAAGAGCTGCTTCCAAGAGGCCGCGATAATCTTGGCGGTTAAAAAGATCCACCAGCCATTTGTCGGTGGCGGCTTTGTGGAAGCTGGATTCAGCGGTGTGTTCGATGGGGCGCATAGCTACCTAGGGCGAACTTTTAAGAACCAGCCGGTGTCATTGCCTTCGATGAGCCAGCGAGGCAGCCAGTTTTTGCGGGAATACGCAACACCAGCGCCTCCCTTGTTACTGACGTAGCCGCCAGTAGTCAGGTTGGCCTCGCCAAATGGATCGTTGTGGATGAAATGCGTCGGCGTAAATCCGATCACTACGCTCCAGTGGCCTGTACCACTTGGGTTGCTGATGGGTCCTTTGTGTAGCCAGCCGACTGGTACGGGGTAGCCGTGAGTAATTTCGGTTTCTAGGTCTTCGACTGTTCCATCCATCTCAAAGGTGGCGGTTAGTCCCAGTGATTTCAGGGCGGCGATTTGGGCTTTTGGGTCGGTGGTATCGCCGAAACGAGCGCGGATTTTGTTGTACTCGTAGTCGCCAGAGATTTTGCCGTAGTAGCGGGCCACCATTGCACAGCTGGAGCTAAAGCACTGGCGATAACCCGTTGCTCCATCGTCTGGTCCGAGCTGGTACTCGTACGCGACCTTGAGGATTTTTTCTTTTGGTGCGACCAGTGGTTTCGTGCCAGCGTGCTGGTTCATTAGTTCGATTAACTTACCTGGATAATTTGGATCTGTTGCATATCCTTCTTTATGTAACCATTTGGCAGCTTCGTCGCGGGTTGCAGCGTTATTGCAGCCTTTGTAGTTTTTGAAGTCTTTGTACCAGTGGTCGACTAGGTACATCACGCAGGACAGCAGATCGGGAAAGTCGATAAAGCTGTCGGTGATCGTGACCCACTGACCGTTGATGAATTCTTGGGTTTTCTTGTCGCTGCCTTCGCCCTTAAGACCAAAAAAGTTATTTCTCCCGGAGACTAGTTTTCCGTAGTTGGATTCCAGTGCCCATTGGGCGGCTACTAGTTCAGGGAATTTGGCGCCGGCAACGCGGGCGGCTTCAAGAATTCCTTCCCAGCTGTTGGGGAAGTTAGTTTGTTTGCCGGCAACGCTCCAGGTTTTGAACCAGCCTTGGTCGCGACCAAGAATATGGGGGTTGGCCTTATTGATCGCGGCCTCTAGCTCGGTCAGCGCGGCTGCTTGATGAGGCAGCTGGCGATAATACCGAAAGAGGTCAATCAGGCGGATCTTGTTGGTTGGCATCGGACCAGGGGGAGTGGATATTCATGGCGCCACCCAGAAGGCGGCTTTCGCCGGTTTGTAGTTCGTCATTTGGTGGTTCGTGAACCACAACGGGTTTTGGTGTTAATGGCTGATCCGCGTGCCAGTCTTCGATGGCGCGATCCAGGCGTGGTTTGAGCGTGGCGTTGAATTTGTGGTCCTGCGCTGCTTTGCGTAGGTGATCGCGCCAGCCCTTGTCGCCGAATCGCGCCAGCCAAACTGTGTTGGATCTCAGCGCTTTGGGAAAAGCACTTTCAGCGCTTTAATGATCAGCTGGATCCAGCTGTTCTCTTTGACCGGGAGGATTGCGATGATCTCGGAGCCGGCGGCAACCAAGATTGCAATCACGGCTGCGGTGGTGGGATCCATAGGAAGTAAGGATTCTTGGCAAAGTTTAGCTGTACTAAAGAAGAGATCCAGTGCGCGTAATAGTTTCTACCGCTACATTCTGTGGAGCCACTGCTGGGTATGGACCATCGCATCGAGGATGGCGAATACTTAAACAAAAAGGAAGCAAAGGCGCGATTTAGGCAATCAATTCTTAAACATTGGGAGAACAAGTGTGCCTACTGTTCTACAGATTTAGGTAGGTCGGCGACGCTGGATCACGTTCACCCCAAGATGCGGGGTGGTCATACGCACCAGCAGAATCTGGTGGCTTGCTGTTTTGCTTGCAATATCTCGAAGTCGGCCGAGGACTGGATTGAGTGGTACAGGCAGCAGGATTTTTGGGAGCCGTACCGCGAGGATGCAATCGTGCAGTGGATTACTGGTGGTCTGCTTTAGGGTCCCAGCCCATGCCTTCGAGATACATCATCGCGATGTAGTGGTCTTCGGCATAGCGGCAGACGCTGTTTAAACAGGCGCGGTAGTACAGTTCGCCCCGCTCGTTTTCCAGTTGGTCTAGGGTGTAGCCGTTGTCGAAATCAGTGGTGTTGACGACGCTCATTTGTTTTACCGGCCAACTTTCATTTCAATCTGGCGCACTCTACTTTCAAGATCGCTAAGCCTTTCTTTGGAATCGTTCTTGAGTTCTTGAATATCGGCGGCTACTGTACTAACTGATTGATCCAGTTTGGCTACCTGCATAAAAAGACCGCCCAGCCCGATGACCGCAGCGGTCAAAAGAGCTGGCACGGCTTGGTTAAATGGGTTGGGGTGTTCAGGCGCTGCGGCGTAAACCTCTTCGTGGTTGTCCATTGCGAGGCATACTGCCAACCTTTTTTATAGGTTAGCGTCCTTGACCTCTTAGCTTTTTGCGCCCGTGATTGGGCAGGCTGTTTTGTCCTTGACCCTGGCGCGTTTTCTTGGGACGGCCGGGTTTGTGGTCGAGGCGCCCCAGTGCGGTTTTGGATTTAACAGCCATCAGTTAGCCCACGGTACACCACTGCCTGTCACCGGATTGCGCTGCAGGTCGATCTGGTTCTGCAGTGCCTGCTGGATCTCCTGCACTTTTTCATCACCAAAGTGATTAGCGACCCAGCTGGCGACGGTGAATTCGTCGAGATCAGCGAAAGGGATCATCGCGGCAGGATCTGCAGGCTCCAGGCCAATGCTGCCGTAGGCGCTGCTGCTGTAGGTGCCGTCGTGTGCGGACACGGTGTAGTGAACAGTTGTCACCATCCCGTCAGAGAGATTCCTCTCCATGTTGGCGACGTTCCAGGCATAGGTGGTGTCGGGCATCGGTCTTGTGGTGTCAGGTGAAATGTACGGGTTTTGGGGAGTTATGGCTAACTCCCCGGCGAGTAGTGAAGGGGACTACGCGCTTTCCAGGGCAGCAACTTTGGCCTCAAGGGTTTCGATGCGCTCCATTGCTTCCTGCAGCGCCTTGACGGCTTTCATGTAGAGCACCGAGTAGTTGACGCTCTTGGTGACGGTGCCAAGATCATTACCTTGGGCGTCACGGTCAGGTGACTCATAGACCAAGCCAGGGGATACCTGCTCAATCTCTTGGGCGACAACGCCAATCTGGCGGTGGTCCGGGTCTGTTTTTAAGTTGTAGTTGCGAACTTGGACAGCTTTGATGTCATCCCACTGGGAGCTGGCATCAGTAATGTTGTCTTTTAGCCTGGCATCAGAGAGCGCACCGTAGCTGTTGTTGGAGTTTAGAATATTGCCGTTGCTGTAAATGTTGATTCTGGTGGTGTTGGCAGACGATGAATAGCCATTCAGGTAAATGCCAACCGTATCACTGCTTTTGCATACCAAGGCCAGAGCGTGACCTGTTGTGCTTTCGTTATTGATCGCAGCCGCAAACTCACTGGCTCTTGTATCGAAGACCTCAAGCCGCCGTGACGCCGTCCCGTTGATGCCAACATAACCATTGTTGCTTATTCTCATCCGCTCCGTCGGAGAACTCGCCCCATCCGCAGTAGTGGAGAACACTAAGCGGCCTGGCATGTCATTCGCGCCAGGGGTGCCGTCTACTGCAACGGTAATCTGTGCAGCTGCTATAGCATTTGTACCATCAGTACCCATCCAGTAGATATTGCCTAAGCTGTCACCACTCTGAACAACAGTTGCACCAGTAGGCGTTGTATCTCTTGTTTTCCTAAAGACTAAGTTCGCTCCAGAAACATCATTCGTAGAACGAAGCAAAGATGCCGCAACGCCTCCACCTTCATTAACTTGAAACTGTGCTCCAAGCCCACTAAGGCTTGCGACACTCGAAGACGTACCAACCAGGAGCCTGCCGGAGCTATCGATGCGGGCGCGTTCGGTGCCAGATGAGCCGGTTCCAAAAACTAACTCGCCGGGTGCATCAGCTCTAAGTCGTGCTGTTTCTGTTCCTGCAGTTGCGAGGAAGAGATAAGAAGAATTCCCTGATGCACCATTTGCATAAAACGCGCCGTATCCAGTAGAACCATTTGATTTAATAATACAATTAGCGCCAGAGGCTTCAAGCAAGCTTGTCGGCGCTGTGGTGCCGATGCCGACGTTGCCGCCGGAGGGGTTGAGGAGAAGTGCTTCGCCTGTGCTTTCAGCTTGATTGGTCGCTTGGATTAAAGAGTAAGCTCCAACACCAGATTGCCAGTAAGAACCGATAATGGTGCGCTGGTCAGTATTTTCGAGCGTTATGCGTGATTGATAGTTACCGCTTGATACGTCTTGATTGACGTGAAGGATTGAGGTTGGGCTCGTGGTTCCGATGCCGACGTTGCCTCCGGCAGTGATCGTCACACGCTGGGCTGAATTAGTGCCCAAATACATGTTCGAGTTGTTGCGGTTAAAGACCCACGCTTCACCGCCACTGGAGACACCAAAGTCAAAACCGTTAGTGCCCGCGCTATTTGTTGTCCGAATGTATGTATCAGTTGCGGTTGCGTAATTGCAGTGGAGGATCGACCCAGGACTACTAGTCCCCACGCCCACGAGGCCAGCCGAGGTGATTCGCAGGCGTTCGGTTGAAGACCCCGCACCAGTAGGCGTGGTATTAAACAACAAATGACCAGCGGCAGACGTGCTTGTAAATGTTTCTGCCGCAACTGCTGTAATACTTGCGGAGCCATAGAATGCAGTGCCGTCGCTACCCTCAAATGAGAGTCTTCCCAGCGTGTCGCCCGATTGAACGGCGGAATTAGAGCCGACACTGGATCCTCTTGTTTTTGCAATCGCCAACGTAGCGGCGGCGGCAGGGCTGTCACTAACACGACAAATGCTTGCTAACGCGCCCGCATAATTTGTGCCTTCAATTTGAAAAGAAGGGCGACTAGACCCGGTTATATTGGCCCGGCTAGTGGACGTATTAACGATGATGCTTCCATTCGCATCCACGAACAACCGCCCAGTGCCATTAGTGCTGATGGCTACTTGGTCTGCGCCGGGTGAAAACACCCCCGAGTTTTCGTCGCCAGTGAACGTCAGCGATGGTGATGCAGCACTGCCCAGTGGCACGCTGAAGCGTTCGCTGCTGGTCCACGCATCGGTTGCATCGACCCAGTTGATCGTTTTGTCGGTAGCACCTTTCAGCGTGATGCCGCCGCCGTCGGCGGTTGTATCGCTTGGCGTAGGAACATCACCGAGGATGATGTTCTTGTCTTCGACGACAAGATTCTGAGTATTGATGTTGGTGGTGGTGCCGTTGACGGTCAGGTTGCCCGCAAGCGTCAGGTCATCGGACCAGCTGACATTGGTGCCGTCGGTGACGATCACCTGATTGGCGGTGCCGTTCGCCAGCTTGCTGACAGCGATTTCAGCGTTGGCCGCGATGTCAGCGTTGACGATCACGCCGGAGCTAATGGCGGTGACGCCAGTGCTGCTGATGGTGACGTCGCCAGTGACCTGCGTGGCAGTGGGTACGTTGCTGGCGTTGCCAATCAACACATAGCCAGCAGTAATCGTCGCCAGCTTGCTATGGGCAATCGCAGCAGATGCGTTGACGTCAGCGTTGACGATGGTGCCGTCGGCAATCATCGTGCTGGTAACAGTGCCGGTGTCACCCGTGGTGATGATCGTGCCAGAGACGTTCGGCAGGTTGATGGTGCGATCTGCCGTTGGGTTGATGACGCCCAGCGTGGTCTCGAAGTTGTCGGCGCTGCTGCCCTCGAACGTCAGCGTGCCGGTCGTGCCAATCTCAAGGTTGCCGGTAACGGTGCCGCCGCTAACTGCAAACGGGAAGTAGCCGAGGCTGTTCCAGGCGGTGCTGCCGTTGCCGATTTTGATGCGGTTGGTGTTGGTCTCCAGCCCCATTTCGCCAGCAAGTAGCACCGGGTTGACCGATGCCCAGTTCGCAGATGTGTCGCTGCGAAGCTGGATCTTGACCTGAACTGTGGTCGGGGTTGGAGTAACCATTAGCCTGCGCCGCCGCCGTAAAGAAGAAGTGTTGCCGAGGGGTTGATGCGGTCCGCATCTCCTCCTACAAGAATAAATGGGGCAAAGCCGTTAAACACGAACGAGGTGAACGCCGTGGTTGCTGGTGCAGTCGCGCCACCGCCATTCAGGATGTACAGCAGCTCCTCGCCAATCACAACCGCTAGCTGTACTGTCGCGTTGTAGTACAGCCCGGTGTGTTCCTCCTGCGGTGGTGCGGCATATCGGTAAACCGCGCTGGTGGAAACAACAGTGACGCCGCCCCAGACAGATGCCGGCAGGTCGAAGTAGGCGTGGGTGCCCTGCTGCCCGTAAAAGTGGCTGCGGAGATCGTTGATCTGCGCCTGTGACAGCCCGACGTAGTTGATGTTCAGGGTGTAATTGCTGGTGCGTAGTGAGTGGCGGAAGCGTTTTGGTACGCCGCTTTGGGTTTGCGCTTCGCTGATGTTCAGCCGTCCCAGGTCGAAGCTGATGGAGTTTGGGATCAGCGCCGGGAAGGTTGCCATGGCTAGAAGATGTATCCGGGTACGGCGGTGTACTGCGGAGTTGCCTCAAGTTCCACCGTAGCTGTGATGATGCCGGGCGAATAATCAGTCTGCGGGCTGCTCACATACGTCCACAGGTAATTGGCTGGGACGGTGATGTTCGAGCCTTGCGTTACTTCTGTCGGAACGTCAAAAGCCACGAATCTGCCATGGCTCATGTAGTGGCTGACAAGCGCGAAGTGATCGGCAGTTGTCATGCCGGTGAAGGTCAAGCGCAGCGTATAGCCGGTAGATGCGTTGGTGTGTAAGACGCTGAGTTCGTCGCCATCGAACGTACCAATGTGGGTGTTGGCTTTTTGCCCTGGGATAAAGGTGCGGGCGTTTGGTTTTAGCGCTGGGAAGGTGGCCATGATCAGCTAGCGCAACCGACGTTGTAAGTCCATGCTGTGCCCTCTATCGGAGCATATACAGTAACAAAAATGTACCGATCAGTGCTTGTTTTTGCGACACTTACTGTTCCACCTCCACTAATAACACCCGTGTCAAAAGATGCCGCGCCAGAAATCACAAATCTGTCGGGAATACTAAAGGCTTGATAGCTAAAATTAAACGAGCCTAGTCCTTCTCCGACGTCAACAACTTGAGTGAATGTACCCTGTCCTCCTGAGTTGTTTCCACCAGGGCACTGAATCGGCGGTAGGTACGGGGTAACTTCTGCCACAGGTGTAAAGATGGGATCACCATACCCAGTAGGTGATCCCGGATCTAGACATTCAAACGCGCCTTGGATGCAGAACTTAATGCCGCCATTAAGGGATTGGTTGATTACATCATTAGTTATTTCGTAACGAGATTCGCAGTTATCTTCTGGCGTTGTCGTCTCGACAAAGGCAACGTTGATGATTTCGCCTGTATCGCAATCGTAGTTATACCAAGTAACTCTTGAGGGGCAGCACGGTGGTGTAATGATTAACGTATCGCCATCTTGGATTGGACGATCTGTCGGGATACCAGTGATAGCGACGTTGCCGGGCGTATCAGTATCGAAGGGGTCGTTCGAGTTGGGGCTAGTCGGACTACCTGTTGGCGATACGCCAGTGGTGCCGCCAGGACCACCGCCGATTTCAGAGCCGGGCGTAAACACAGGCGCGTCGTTCGGTGGATTATCTAGATCCTTACCGGGCTGCGGCAGATCCACGTCAGTGTCTGGTGTATCAGGATTGTTCCCGTCACCCGGATCAGTCGGGGCAACAGGGTCGTCGTCATTAACGTTATCTGGGTCGTCGCAAGAATACTCATTACGTCCTAGGTCATACATGTAACCTGTGCCTTCTGCGCCAGCGACGTATAGCGCCAAGATGCTGCGTCCCAGAGAATCAATCGGGAAGTGCATCAAGTCAAACTCGACGACGCCGGTTTCTGTTTTGTTGATCTTTTCGATCTCATACAGATAGTCGTGGAAGCTGACGACGCCGGGGTCGTTCTCGCGGCGAAGCTGAACACGCACAATGTCGCCTAACACTAAAAGAGTGTTGTACGAATCTGGTTTTACCCGGATTCGCAGCGAGTGGGTGACGTACTTGCGGCGTGCGACCTGGTACGCGCCAACCTTTACGGCGTGATCTTCCCGCGTGCAGAACTGCGTCATGTCGTACTGCTCGTACGGACCTTCCAGTGCTTCGCCGTCGATCCGCACTTCAGTGCTACGAACAAAGCCGATGTCGTTAGGCGGCTGCTGACGCCACATCATCTGAGCGCAGATCGGTTTGCGCTCGCTCAGGGGGATGTACTCAATCTGGAAACCGTCAGGCACTAAGTGCTCTTCGGTGAAGCCAAACTTCCAGCTCACCGATCCAGTGGCGATCTGATAGGTAGCGAGGGTGATTGGCAGTAGGGGACGAAAACCTTTCTTGCCATTCTTTTCAGATACGCGCAGCAGGAAGAATCCCGCCATCTCGCGCATCCAATCTTCCAAGTTTGCTGGTTCGTCGAGGATGCCGTCCCAGGTAAAACCGTTGACTTGTGTAAACCACGCAGCGACACTCATTGCTGCGGAATCAATCAGTAGCTCCGGTACACGACTTGTTTTTTGAATTAAGTAATAAGCAAGATCGACCATGTTATTGCTTGGTCCGACGCCACCACCTGCAAGCCTTGTGACGTGCATACCTTGCCGCACGAATACGTGGACTTGGTTTTGCCATGTATCATCGTTTGCTGCAAACTGGTTTGTGTAATACAGGGTTGTCATGTCTTCGTACGTTCCGGCGTCTGAGCCCGCATAACTCGGGAATATGACTGTTACACTTCCACCACCTGATGTGTAATTGCCAGCCGTAAAATATGGTCCGGCAAGTTTGTCGTATGCCCAGACCATAATCCCACGTTTGCAGGTGCGCTGATACACATCTTGCACCAGTGGTTGCGGCACATAGCCTTCGCTAAGTACCATTGTTAGCTTTGTTGTAACTTCGTTTGTTGTGGTGTTTAAGTCGTAGCGAATTTTGGTGGCTGGTGGGCTTACAAACACACCGCCGTAATCATCATTTGTGCCAGGATTATCGACAAACAGACCGAACACAATCGGCACGGGTGTGCCTAGTTCCACGGAACGTTGCCGCGTGTTTAGCCACGTGCCAGGGTCATCCTTGACTTTGCTACCGCTGGTTGAGCGGAAGATGACGCCCGTCTGGTACGGGAGGAGCGCCAGTGGGTCGGATATACGGAGTTTCATAGCTTTGCCGGGTTGCCCACTAGGCGAGACGAGAACGTGCGGGGTGGGACTTGGGAGCCGATAGGTGCAAGACTCGATCCAATACTGACGTCAAGTTCAGTGAAACTGCCGCTGATGCCTGTAACCTCACCAATGTAGGATCCGATCAGCAGTTGTCCAGCTTGCGGTTCGCTCTGCGACAACCTTGGATCAAACTCATACATCTTGATTTCACACAGATAGTTGTTGTCCAGTGCCAGTGCAAATAAGGCAACAGCTTCTGATGTGGCGGGCACCGTGATGCTGATGCCTGCTTCGGCTTGGGTGGAGCTGCCGACTAGCGCGTTGACGCTGAACGGGTGGTAGTCCCAGGGCACGCTGTCCCAGGTGACGGTCTGGTTGTAATAGAACTGCTGCCAGCGGCGGTAGGTGCCGCTTTCGTCAAAGATGCGGACGTACTGGGATTGGGCGCGGTTTGCCATCAGTTGACCCCCTGGTACTGGCGACCGCCTGCGGTGCGGGCGTTGTTAAACACTACCGCAGCAAAGTCCTGCAGGATCTTTTCGAGGTCGGAAAGAGTGACGTACTTTTTGCCGTCCTCTTGCTGGAGCACCGGACCAGTCTGGAGGTTGATGGTGGTAGGTACTTTGGGGAAGCTGTCGATGATTGCCATGCCAGGGCCGCCTCCCGGCTGGAGTGAGAGTCCCATGGTGATAGGGGCGGTAGTGGTAATGGGTGTCGGTGAAGCTGGAGCAG
>Ga0222712_10003511_pt1 | contig 17012 bp, 16 predicted proteins | sample C33_657DmetaG_FD_165043 | JGI IMG/M metagenome (GOLD analysis project Ga0222712, IMG submission 165043) | Estuarine water microbial communities from San Francisco Bay, California, United States - C33_657D | ecosystem: Environmental > Aquatic > Marine > Unclassified | place: USA: California...
CGACATGGTCGATGTGTTTCGCCGCAGCGAAGACGTGCTGCCCATTGCCGAGCAAGCACTGGCCATGGGCGTGCGCTGTTTGTGGCAGCAACTGGGGGTGGCCAACATGGAGGCTGACGCGCTGTGGCAACAAGCTGGGCGTGACTCGGTGATGAACCGCTGCGTCAAGATCGAGCATGCGCGTCTTTTTGGTGGCTTGCACTGGGCGGGTGTGAACACCCAGGTCATCTCGGCCCAACGTCCCCACTGACGCCATGGCCGAGCACCGTTTTCAAGCTGAAACTCTGGCCATCCATGCCGGGCAAATCCCCGATGCGGCCACCGGTGCACGGGCCTTGCCGATTTACCAAACCACCAGTTTTGTGTTTGACAGTGCCGAGCATGCGGCCGCCTTGTTCAACCTGCAAACCTTTGGCAATGTGTACTCGCGCCTGTCCAACCCCACGGTGGCGGCCTTGGAAGAGCGGGTTGCCGCCTTAGAGGGTGGCCGCGCCGGGCTGGCTTCGGCCAGTGGCATGGCTGCTGAGACCATGGCTTTGACCACCTTGCTGCAAGCTGGTGACCACGTGGTGGCTGCTTCAGCTTTGTACGGAGGCACGGTGAGTTTGCTGGCGGTGAACCTGCGCAAGTTTGGCATTGAATGCACCTTTGTCGATGCCAGCGATCTGACCGCCGTGGCCGCCGCCATGCAAGCCAATACCCGGGCGGTGTTTGCCGAATCCCTGGGCAACCCGAGTTTGCAAGTGCTTGACATCGCGGGTGTGGCCGAGGTTGCCCATGCCCATGGCGTGCCGCTGATGGTGGACAACACCGTGGCCTCGCCTTATTTGTGCAACCCCATCGATTGGGGCGCCGATGTGGTCATCCACTCGGCGACCAAATACCTGGGTGGGCACGGCACCACGTTGGCGGGCGTGATCGTGGAGTCGGGGCGTTTCCCGTGGGACAACGGCAAATTCCCAGGCATGACCGAGCCTTCGGTGGGCTACCACGGGGTGAAGTTTTGGGAAACCTTTGGCGACTTTGCCTTCACCATGCGTGCGCGCATGGAAAACCTGCGCGTGTTTGGCGCCACCTTGGCACCCACCAGTGCCTGGCAAATTTTGCAAGGCATTGAAACCTTGCCGCTGCGCATGGAGCGCCATTGCCGCAATGCGCTGGCGGTGGCCCGGCATTTGCAAAACCACCCCAAGGTCAGTTGGGTGCATTACCCAGGCTTGCACGATCACCCACAGCATGCCTTGGTGCAAAAGCAAATGCGCAGCGTGGATGGCGTGCCAGGCGGTTCAGGCCTGCTGGTGTTTGGCGTCAAAGGGGGCTTGCCTGCGGGTGTGCGCTTCATCGAGTCGGCGCGCTTCATGAGCCATTTGGCCAACATTGGCGACACCCGCACCTTGATCATTCACCCCGCTTCCACCACCCACCGCCAACTCGACGAGGCGCAACAAATCAAAGCCGGTGTGCTGCCCGACATGGTGCGCATGTCGGTGGGCTTGGAGCACATCGACGACATCTTGTGGGACATTGAACAAGCCTTGGATCAGGTTTGACCCGAACCCGAAAATAAAAAGCAGGAGATACCCATGGCATCCATTTACGAACAACACCTGGACAAAAACACGGCCAACCATGTGCCGCTCTCGCCGGTGAGTTTTGTTGAGCGCAGCGCCGAGGTCTTTGGCGATTTGCCCGCCGTCATCCACGGCCAGCGTCGCTACACCTGGGCCCAGGTGCGTGAGCGCTCAGCCCGATTGGCCGCCGCCTTGCAAAGCCTGGGTGTGGGGCGTGGCAGCACGGTCAGCGTGATGCTGCCCAACACCCCAGAAATGGTCGAGGTGCATTACGCCGTGCCCGCGCTCAATGCTGTGCTCAATGCCTTGAACACCCGGCTCGATGCCGACTTGATCGCTTGGCAAATGCACCATTGCGAGGCCATGGTGCTGATCACCGACACCGAGTTTTCGCCCACCATGGGCGCGGCTTTGAAAACACTCCGTGAGGTGCACGGGCGCCAAGTCACGGTGATCGATGTGAGCGATTCCGAGTACACCGGCGTGGGTGAGCGCGTGGGCAGTTTGAACTACGAAGAGTGGTTGGCGGCCCACCCGCCTGTGGCCCAGTTGCAGGGGCCGACTGACGAATGGGACGCGATTGCGGTTTCCTACACGTCGGGCACCACCGGCGACCCCAAGGGCGTGGTCACCCACCACCGCGGTGCTTACTTGAACGCGGTGTGCAATGCCGCCACCTGGACCATGCCACACTTCCCGCGTTACCTCTGGACCCTGCCGATGTTCCATTGCAATGGCTGGTGTTTTCCGTGGACGGTGGCGATGCTCGGCGGCACCCATGTGTGCTTGCGCAAAGTGGATGCCCCATCGATTTTGCAAGCCATGCGCGAGCACGATGTCAACCATTACTGTGCAGCGCCCATCGTGCACAACCTGATCATCCAAGCCGACCCTGCCTTGCGCGAGGGTGTGCCGCGTGGTGTGCGCGGTATGGTGGCTGGCGCAGCACCGCCAGCGGCCATGATCGAGGGCATGGCCCAAATTGGTTTTGACATCACCCATGTGTATGGCTTGACCGAGGTGTATGGCCCGGCTGCGGGTGCGGTCAAGCGCGATGCCTGGGCCCAGGCCGATGTGTCTGAGCAAGCGCGTCTCAATGGCCGCCAAGGGGTGCGCTATGAGTTGCAAGAGGGCATGACGGTGATGGATCCTGTCACCATGCAAGAAGTGCCTGCCGATGGACAAACCATGGGCGAGATCATGTTTCGCGGCAACATTGTGATGAAGGGTTACTTGAAAAACCCCGGCGCCACGCAAAAGGCGTTTGAAAGCGGTTGGTTTCACACTGGCGACTTGGCGGTGATGGAGCCGGACCGCTATGTGAAGATCCGTGACCGCAGCAAAGACATCATCATCTCGGGCGGAGAGAACATCAGCTCCTTGGAGGTGGAAGACGCCTTGTACCGACACCCCGCCGTGATGGCCTGTGCGGTGGTGGCCAAGCCCGACGCCAAATGGGGTGAGACGCCGCTGGCCTTTGTCGAACTCAAGGCCGGCGCGGCGGTCAAGGCTGAGGACTTGGTGGCGCACTGCCGCAGTTTGCTGGCGGGCTATAAAGTGCCGCGCGAGGTGCGCTTTGAGGCCATCCCCAAAACCTCGACTGGCAAAATCCAAAAATTCGTTTTGCGCGAACGCGCCCAATCCACCCAGGCCTTCGACTGACCCCATGGGTTAAATTGTCCGCTTGTGTCCATCCCCGATCAAAAGGAAAACCATGTCACTGCCCGTCACCCAGCACAGCGAAACATTCGCCACCATTGGCCAATTGATGCCCGAAGACCTGGCCAGCGTGGCCGCCATGGGTTTTCAAAGCGTGATCAATAACCGCCCCGACGGCGAGGGCGGACCCGACCAACCCACCAGCGCCCAAATGGCCCAAGCGGCCCAAGCGGCAGGACTCACCTATGCCTATTTGCCGGTGGTGGCGGGCATGATCACCGCCGATCAAGCGCGCTCTTTTGCCCAGTGGTTGGGTCAGCAACCGGGCCCGGTGCTGGCGTTTTGCCGCTCCGGCGCGCGCTCCACCCAATTGCGCGACATGGCCCGGGCCTTCGAATGACCCGATTGCCAAACCTTGGACTGATTGTTTGATGCACTGGCTGCACGGGCCGACCTGGTGGCGGGCTGATCAGCGGCGCCACTGGGCTGGCGATGCGGTGGCCGGTGCGGTGGTGACGGTGCTGGTCATCCCCCAAAGCCTGGCCTACGCCATGTTGGCAGGGCTGCCACCCACCATGGGTTTGTACGCCAGCGTCTGGCCGGTCTTGGCCTATGCTTTTTTGGGCAGCAGTCAGGTGTTGGCGGTCGGACCCGTGGCCGTCACCTCGTTGATGACCGCCAGTGCCTTGTTGCCATTGGCGGTGGCGGCTTCGCCCGAATACGTGGCTTTGGCCATGGGCTTGGCCTTGTTGTCGGGGCTCATGCTCACCCTGGCAGGCGTGCTGCGCTTGGGTTTCTTGGCATATTTTTTGAGCCAACCGGTGATCAGTGGTTTTGTGTCGGGCGTGGCCATCTTGATCGCCATCGGCCAGTTGCCAGGGATCTTGGGCATCACGGTCCAGGGGCGGGGTGTGGCGCAAACGCTGGTGGGGGTGTGGCAACACGCGCACCTCATCCATGTGCCGACCGCTGTTTTGGGGGTGGGTGCTGTGTTGGTGTTGTGGTGGGCGCGTGCGCACTTGGCGCGCCTGTGGGGGCGCTGGTTTGGCGCGCCGGTGGTGGGTGCTTGGATGGCGCGCATGGCCCCTTTGGCGGTGGTGTTGGTCGCCACCCTCATTGTGCTTGCCACCGGTGGTGCTGCCGCGCTGGGCGTGGCCGTGGTGGGCCCGATTGAGCCGGGCTTGCCGCAATGGCAAGGGGTGTCTTTGGACAGCGCGCAATGGTTGTCCTTGTGCATGCCTGCTTTGCTCATTGCCTTGATTGGTTTCGTGGAAAGCGTTTCGCTGGCGCAAGCCTATGCCTTGCAGCGCCAACAGCGATTGGAACCGAATCGCGAGTTGTTGGGCCTGGGCGTGGCCAATGTGCTCAGTGGCTTCACCGGGGGCTACAGCGTGGCAGGGGGCTTTTCGCGCACCGTGATCAATGCCTCGGCTGGGGCCCAAACGCCCATGGCCAGCGTGGTGGCGGCCTTGTTGATGGCAGGGGTGATGTTGGGCTTTTCGCAGGCCTTTGAGGTCTTGCCCGTGGCGGTTTTGTCGGCGTCCATTTTGGTCTCGGTGTTGACTTTGTTCGATGCGCAAACCCTGCGCCAAGCTTGGCGCTACGACCAGGCAGACGCTTGGAGCTGGCTGGCCACCTTTGCGGGTGTGCTGGTGGTGGGGGTGGAGTTGGGCATTGGTTTGGGCGTGGTCTTGTCACTGGCCGTGTTGGTGTGGCGCAGCAGCCGGCCGCACATGGCGGTGGTGGGGCGCATCGCAGGCACTGAGCACTTTCGCAACATCGAGCGCCACCAGGTGCAAACCTTGCCTGGTCTGATCGCTTTGCGGGTGGATGAAAGTTTGTTTTTTGCCAATGCCGCCGCCTTGGAGGAAAAGGTCGCCGACTTGCTGTCCAAACACAGCGAAACCCGCAGCCTGTTGTTGATCTTGTCGGCCGTCAACCGCATCGACACCACCGCTTTGATCATGCTTGACGAGTTGGACCGCAGCTTGGCCCTTCAAGGCGTGAGCTTGAGCATGGCCGAGGTCAAGGGCCCGGTGATGGACCGCTTGGGTCAGACCGATTTGGGTCGGCGCTTGGCCAGCCGCATTTATCTCAGCACCAACGAAGCCTTCAACGCCCACCGCTGAAGTCGGCCAGGGCACGCGCCATGCGGCTGACAAAGCCTGGGAAATGGGCCGGGTCGATCCAGCGCACCACCACCACCGCTTGGTGGGCGGGCTCGATCCACACATAGTTGCCGCCTGCACCGAACATGAATTGGCTGCCCTCGCTGGCACCCGGAAACGCCTTGCCTTGGGGGTTGAGCCAATTGAGCCAACCGTAAAAAGGTGCCAGGCCTTGGGGTTGGCGCATGCGCTCGATCCAGGCCGAGGGCACCAAAGTGCGCTGTTGATCACCGATGAGCCATTGGCCTTGGTTGAGCACCAATTGGGCAATGCGCGCTTGGTCGCTGCTGCTGATGCACACCCCACCGCCCCAGTGGCTGCCGCCGGGCACCGAGGCCACGCGCTGAGGGGCTTGGCCATTGAGGGCGGGCAAATCCACCCACGACTGTTCATAGCCCTCCCAGCGAAAGCCTTTGCCGCCCCCGATGGGGTGAAGAATGCTTTGCTCAAACACCTGGGGCAGGGCTTGGCTAAACAAATGCAGCAAGGCCAGAGACAACTGGTTGATGCGCACGTCGTTGTATTCCCAGTAGGTGCCCGGGGTTTGCAAGGGGCGGGCGTCGCCCTTTTGGCCTTGGACCGGTTTGGGGTCGAGCACCAGTTTGCGGTAGCGGTCCACTTGGTCGGGAATGCCAAAACAAGAGCCTTCCCATTCGCTGGTTTGGCCCAGCAAATGGGCCCAGGTGATGGAACGGTTGTGTTCACTGTCAAAGCCAATGCCAGGCAAGCGGCGCACAACCGGCTCATCGGCGTCGGGCAACAGGCCTCGCCCATGGGCCACGCCAGCGAGCAGGGCCAAATAGGTTTTGGCCACGCTGAAGGTTTGGTCGGCGCGCTCGGGCTCACCCCAGGATTGGCGCAGTTCACCACCGATCCACACTTGCCCCGACACCGGTCCGCGGGCGTGGACCGGGCCATGCAGCCGGTTCCATGGCGGCGGGTCGTCGTGGTGCACGCCATAGCGCAGCGGCTCTGCATGGGGGTCGCGGGTCCACGCCACCTCGTGGGCTTGGGCGTGGGCGATGGCGTCGTCAAACTGCGTCATGGTGTGCAATGCGGTGGGTCAATCGATGGGGTGCAAATGTACAGCCACTCAGGGGGCCCAAACCATGGGTGAAAATGGCTGATTGATATCCATACCACCCTGAGGCCTGGTCGCTTGCATGAAAAAAATATTGGTCATCGTCCCCTTTGCCATGTCCGAGGACAACCGCGAACTGCGCCGCCAGCAGTTGGACAGCCTGTCCCTGCCCCCGGGCGTGCGCTTTGAATACCGCTCGGTTAAAGCGGGTCCGGTCAATTACGCCAGCCACCATGATTTTGTGTTGGCCGATGTGTCCATTTTTGAAGCCGGCTGCCGCGCCGAGCAAGAGGGCTTTGATGCCGTGTGCATCGACACCATGAGCGACTCGGGCGTGGCGGCCCTGCGTTCGGTGTTGCGCATCCCCGTGGTCGGGCCGGGCAAGGTATCGATGCTCAGCGCCTTGATGTTGGGCGAGAACTTCTCCATCATCACCATGGCCAGCCGCTGGAAACCTTTGTACAAGAAGGCCCTGGACGAGTTGGGTTTGCACCGCCAATGCGTGTCGGTGCGGGCAATTGAAATGCCAGCCGACAACCTGGGCTTGTTGGGTGGAAAAGAAGAGTTGGTGTTTCCCTTGCTGGAGCAAGCAGCCCTGCGTGCCATCGACGAAGACGGGGCCCAGGTGCTGATTTTGGGCTCGACCACCATGCACCAGGCCCACGCCTATTTGCAACCGCGTTTGCCGGTGCCGATCATCAACCCCGGCCCCTTGAGCTACCAAACCGCCTTGGGCTTATTGGGTTTGGGCCTGAGCCACAGTGCGCGCGCTTACCCGCCGTCCATGCACCCGCGCCTGGACATGCTGCAAGCCATGCTCACAGCGGCCCAACAGCAGTCAGAACAGCATTCACAAGGAATCCCATGACACCGGCACAAATGACCGATTTGGTCGAGGCTTATTTCGATGCGGTTGACCGCATGCACCTGGCCGACACACTGGCCTTGTTTGTGCCAGACGCACAGTTCCACATCCCCACCCACGGTCTGCATTTCAGTGGCCGCGATGGCGAAATTGCCGGCATGTATGAGCGCTTGTTTGCCCGTTACGCCCAAGTTTGGCACGGCGACTTTGTGCACGTGGTGCAAGCGCCCCAGCGCATTGCCAGCCAGTTCAGGGTGGAAAACACTGGTCACCAGGGCGAGCGCTGGACCAAGCACAACTGCAACTTTTTCCGCTTGCGCGGCGCACTGTTCGAGGATGTGAGCGTCTACATGGCGGGCGAAAATTCGCTGACCTGAGCCCAGGCCCCAGGCCCTGTGTGAACAATTGAATTCAATTGTTCACACAGGGATACAAAATGAAATATCAATTATTTGCGCTGGCCGTGGTTTTGGGGTGCGGGGTGATGGGGGCCCAGGCGCAAACCCACAGCAGCGCGGATAAAAAACGATTCTTTGAACTGTCTTACGGCTACTCGCCTGCTGGGGATGTGAACACCAAGCCTTTCACTGTGCCGGGGCTGGGAGCATCGACAGCCAACGCCCAGTACGGCAACAGCCAGACCTATGCCCTGAATTACGGCTGGCGCCAACCCCATGGCTGGCCGGTCGATGTCTCTCTGTGGATCAGCCACATGCAAACACCTGCCACTGGGGTCACCATCGCCAGTTTGGGAATGAGCCTTCCGCAGTCCAAGCGCGCCTTGGCCAACACCTATGCGCTGGCGGTGGACCGCGATGTGTGGCGCAACACCGACTGGGTGCTGCAAGTGGGCGGCATGCTCGGATAAATGGATTTGATCGACGCCGACACCAAGGGCACCACCTGGGGCTTGTCGGCAGGTGTGCGTTACCAACCCCAAACCCCCTGGTTTGCCAGCGCCAAGCTGCGGTATGCGACTGTTCAAGAGTCCAAGATCAAAGACTACGCCGCCGCGATTGGCGTGTTGGAGGTGCCGAGTCAAAACATACCCACTTTGCACCTGGGTTGGGGTTGGTCTTACTGAGCGTTGCTTCTGACCAAAGCGGGTTGCGCAGGTGACGCAAGGGCTCTGGTCGCTGTGATCACGCCGCTATCATGCGGCACATCCCGACCTGAACGTCGGCGCAGGATCACCCACAGAGGCCACCACCATGGACAAGCTCACGCTGAGCATTGCGTTTTCCGACAACGAGCGCACCCGCCCCATCGCCCAAGGGCGGCACCACCCCCAAGGCGTGAACCTGATTCCCACGGTGGTGCACCCCTCCGAAATGTTTTGGCGCCAACTCAAATACCGCGACTTTGATGTATCGGAAATGTCGCTGTCGTCCTTGATCATTGCCACTGCGCGGGGCGACAACAGCTGGGTGGCCTTGCCCATTTACACCTCGCGCAAGTTTTTTCACACCAACATCTTGATCCGTGCCGACAAAGGCATCCGCACCCCCCAAGACCTGCGCGGCAAGCGCGTGGGCGTGCCCGAGTACCAGCAAACCGCCGCGCTGTGGTCGCGCGGTGTGTTGGCCCACGAGTTTGGCGTGCAAGCGCAAGACATCGAGTGGTTCATGGAGCGCTCACCCGAAAAAAGCCATGGCGGTGTGACTGGCTTCAAACCGCCGCCTGGCGTGCGCTTGAACAGCATCGACCCCCAAACCAATATTGGCGAGATGCTGCTCAAAGACCAACTCGACGCCACCTTGCTGTACCTGACCAGCCGCAACTTGGTGGACCGCAGCACCATTGATCTGGACTCACACCCCATCATCCAGCCCTTGTTTCCCGACCCACGGGCCGAGGGCCAGCGTTACTTTGCCAAGACGGGCATTTACCCCATCAACCACACCGTGGTCATCAAGCGCGAGGTGTACGAAAAGCATCCTTGGTTGGCGCTCAACCTGTTCCATTGCTTCATGGCGGCCAAAAATGAGGTGGAGCATGAGACGGCAGACACCTTGAAAGACTATTTCGACACCGGTTTGATGGACCCCGCTGGGGCCTCGGCCATGAAGCTCGACCCCAAGTCGTATGGCATGAAATCGTCGCGCACCGTGGTGGAAACCATTGCCCGCTACGTGCACGAGCAAGGCTTGACCGAGCGTGTGGTTCAGGTCGAGGAAATGTTTGCACCCTCCACCTTGGAGGTTTGAGCGCAGAGGCCTCTCCCGGCGTGAATGATCATGCGCCGGTGGGCAGCGCGGCCAAGGGTGCTTGGGCCAGCATCTGGCACCACGCGGACCAATCACGGTCTTGGTCAGGGCCTTGGGACGACAGTGCCACCGTGGCTTGGTACAGCAATTGGGCTTGTTCTGGCGACCACACCCGGGTGCACAAAGACATGAATTTGCCGTGCAACTCGGCATCGGTATAGGGTGAGGCGTCGTCGCCGCGGTTCACGCCCACAGCGGCTTCTCGCACGCTGCCATCGGTGAGCAGCATGCGCACATGGGCCGGGCGCTCATGGGGCAGTCGCGCATTCATGGCTCTGTCTTCGCGAACCACCACTTTTTGCGCCAAGGCCAACACCGCTGGGTTGCGCACCGCTTCCCAGGTGAAGCTGGGCAGTTGGCTGTGGCCGTGCACCAAGCGGGTGGCCACGGCAAACGGCACCGAAAATTTGGCCGCCAAGGTGTTGCGCGGTGCCGGGTCGATCAACTCGGAGGCGATGTTGTAAGTGGCCACCTCGATGCGCTCAATCAGGCTGACATCGGGCAGGCCTGGGCCAGCGGCGATGGCATCCACTGCATCCAATGTGCCATGGTTGTAGCGGCAACAAGCGTGCAGTTTGAAGTAGTTTTGGGCGATGTGCCATTCGCTGCCCAGGCCGCGCACCAAGGCGGCAAGGTCGATGCGCTCAGACACCACCTCGCCAAAGATGGATTCAATGCCATGGCGCTCACCGCCAAAGCCGCTTTCAAACAGCTGCAGCGCCAGCAGGCCGTTGCGGTTGCTCAAGCCCGCATAGACATTGCGCACCAAGCCGCCTTCGAGCATGGTTTTTTTCGAGGATGCGGTGGTCAAGGAGGTACTGATGTTGATCACCTCGTGCATGGCCGAGCTGTCCAGCCCCAGCGCACGTGCGCAGCCCGCCGCCGCACCCACCGTGCCCCAGGTGCCGTGCGGGTGCATGCTGGCGCGCAATTGGGCGGCAGCGCCAATGCGTGAGCCCACCTCGTAACCGGCCAGCACCCCATTCAAAAAAGCGCGCAGGCCCAGTTGCCGCTCTTGGCACAAGGCGAGCACGGCGGGGAGCACATGCACAGCGGGGTGGCCGCGGGAAAACCGATTGCCTTCGTCCATTTCTAAAAACGTACCACCGCTGCCGTTGATCATCGCTGCGGCGTCGGCGGCCACATGGCGGCCCAGACCGGGCAACACCGCTGGGCCGCTGCTGTGGGCCAAGCGCTGTCCCATGGCGCGCAGTTCAGGTTCTGCCGAGCCAGCGACGACCGCCGCCAAGGTGTCGGCAATCAACCGGTTGATTTGGCGCTGGATGTCCGCAGGCGCTTGCGCCACTTCGACGTGGGCGGCAAAGTCGCTCAGGTCTTGGGTTTCATTGGGCATGGATGCTCCGCAGGTGTGGGGTGAGGGAAGTGATTGTGCCGCTGCTGTTCGGCTCTTTGCTTGGTGTGGTGCTGGTGTAAAGTCTGCGATCCATCGCCGTTGGGCGGAATTGACACTTTGGTGGTCCTTGTTTGGCGCTTGACCCCGAACTCAAGCGCATTACCCAGGGCTTTGAGCCCTTCTACCTTGGAGAACAGCATGTCAAACCCAGTGCGCGTGGTAACGGCAGATCACATGCCAGATGGCTGCCCAGAGGTGGCTGTGGCGGTGGTTGGAGGTGGCGCTTGTGGCCAGGTGTGTGCCATCCGTTTGCGCCAACTCGGCGTGGAGGTGGTGGTGCTTGAACGCGACGACCAGCCCACAGGCTCAACGGCGCTGTCATCAGGTTTTATTCCGGCGGCGGCCACGCAGGTGCAGCGCGCGCAAGGCATTGAAGATTCCATCGCGCTGTTTGAAAAAGACATCCAAGCCAAGGCCCATGGTGATGCGGCTGCCCACTTGGTGACGGCCTATGCGCAAGCTGTGGCGCAAGCCATCGATGGTTTGGTTGAATGGGGTTTGAAGCTGGAGGTGTTGACCGGCTTTCGTTACCCAGGTCACTCGGCTTTGCGCATGCATGCCGCCCCTGAGCGATCCGGAGCCGCATTGATGGCCCAATTGCAAAACATTTCACAGCGCGAGGGAGTGGATGTGTTGACCCAGGCCACCGTGCGCGAGCTGTGGTTGCACCCGCAGGGCCATGCCTTGGGGGTGGGCTATGAGCGACCCGATGGACAAATGGAGTATTTGGCGTGCCAAGCCCTGGTCTTAGCCTGCAATGGTTTTGGCGGCAACCCAGCCATGTTGCGCCAATGGCTGCCCGAGATGGCTGACGCGGTGTTTGCTGGCCACACCGGCAACGACGGCAGCGCGATCACTTGGGGCCAACAAATGGGGGCGCGATTGGCCGACATGGGCGCCTACCAAGGTCACGGTTCATGGGCCATGCCCCAGGGTGCGCTGGTCTCTTGGGGTTTGATGATGGAGGGTGGCATCCAGGTCAACCAATTCGGTGATCGGTTCCACGATGAAAACCAAGGCTATTCCGAGGCCGCCACCCAAGTCTTGGCACAGCCCGGTGGCATGGCGTGGTGTGTGTTTGATGACCCGATCTTGCGCTTTGCCCAAGACTTCCCTGATTTCCGTGATGCCCAGGCCGCCGGTGCAGTGCGCTCCAGCGCTGATATGGCGCAAATCGCCCAATGGGTGGGCTGCGACGCGACGCGCTTATCGGCCACTTTGGCGGCCATGGTCCCGGGCCAGGTCGATGCCTGGGGTCGGCGCATTCAGCGGGTGCTGCAAGCCCCCTATCACTTGATCAAGGTCACAGGTGCGTTGTTCCACACCCAAGGGGGTTTGGACATCAATGCCCAATGCCAGGTGTTGTCGCAGCAAGGCCAGCCCTGGCCCAATGTGTTCGCTGGCGGCGGCGCAGCGCGCGGCGTATCTGGCAATGCGGTGTGGGGCTATTTGTCGGGCAATGGCTTGCTCAGTGCCTTTGCCAGCGGCTGGATTTGCGCCAATCAGTCAGCTGCGCTGGTGCGCTGATCAGTGTTGACTGGCGCGCAGCAGCGTCATCACCTCTTCGGTGGTTTGCACATCGCCGAAGTTCAACAAAAACGAGTCCAAGCTGGCCGCATGCTCTTGCGGCGTGAAGGCTGAGCACGCGTCCGAGACCATCACGGTTTTGTAGTTGAGCATCATGGCGTCGCGGGCAGTGGATTCGCAACACACATTGGTGGCGGTGCCGGCAATCAACACCGTGTCAATGCCTTCTTTTTGCAAGCGCTCGTGCAAGTCGCTGGAGCCTTGGATAAAGGCGCTGTAGCGGGTTTTGGGCACGTGCCAATCGCCAGCTTGGGGTTGCAGGTCGGCATACAAAGCGTGGCCATCGTGGCCAGCGGACATGGTTTCACTGCGCAACTTCAGGCCCGCAGGGGAGGACAGGTTTTCGTGAAAGTGGGACCAACTCTGCAAAGACTCTTCGGTGAAGGTGTTGAGGATCCACACCACCGTGCCGCCCTTGTGGCGCAAGGCATCGGCCAATCGGTTGATCGCGCCGCAGGTGGCTGCTGCCGCTGGCACCCATGCATGACCCGCGCCCTTTTTGACAAAAGCGTTTTGCATATCGACCACCACCAAGGCGGTGCGTTGCGGCGCCATGTGGGAAAAAGCATGCAGTTGGCCACGGCGGGCGATCACGCGGGCTTGCAAATCGGCAGATGGGACATAGTCGGTCATGGTGATCCTGACGGCAAAAAGGGGGCACAAAAAACCCCGCCGCAGCGGGGTGGGTATTCAGCGCTTGGCCAAAGGCAGTACGTCGCGGCGATCGGCGCCGGTAAACAATTGGCGCGGACGGCCAATTTTGTACTCGGGGTCGCCAATCATTTCATTGAGTTGGGCAATCCAACCCACGGTGCGGGCCAGGGCAAAAATACCGGTGAACAAATTCACGGGAATGCCAATGGCGCGCTGCACGATGCCTGAGTAAAAGTCCACATTGGGATAGAGCTTGCGTGAGACAAAGTAATCGTCTTCCAGGGCGATTTTTTCCAGGGCCTTGGCCAGTTTGAACAGGGGGTCGTTTTCCAAGCCCAACTCTTGCAAAACCTCGTTGCAGGTTTCCTGCATGAGCTTGGCACGGGGGTCATAGTTTTTGTAAACGCGGTGGCCAAAACCCATGAGCTTGACATTCGAGTTTTTATCTTTGACCTGGTTCATGAACTCGCCGACTTTGGACACGCCACCCATTCTTTGGATGTCTTCGAGCATGTTCAGGCAGGCCTCGTTGGCGCCGCCGTGGGCGGGGCCCCACAAGCAGGCCACACCAGCGGCGATGGCCGCGAACGGGTTGGTGCCTGATGAGCCGCACAAACGCACGGTGGAGGTTGACGCATTTTGTTCGTGGTCAGCGTGCAAGATAAAGATGCGGTCCAAGGCGCGCTCGAGCACGTGATTGACCTTGTAGTCCTCACAGGGATTGCCAAACATCATGCGCAAGAAGTTGCCTGAATAGCTCAGGTCGTTCTTGGGGTACATGAATGGCTGGCCAATGCTGTATTTGTAGGCCATGGCCACGAGGGTGGGCATCTTGGCGATCAAGCGAATGGCGGCGATTTCGCGGTGTTCGGCGTTGTTGATGTCGGTGCTGTCATGGTAGAAGGCCGACAAGCCGCCGATCAAGCCGGTGAGCACGGCCATGGGGTGGGCGTCACGGCGAAACCCACGCAGGAAAAACTGCATTTGCTCGTGCACCATGGTGTGGTTGGTGACCAAGTGGGTGAAGTCGGCTTTCTTTTTGGCGTTGGGCAACTCGCCGTACAACAGCAGGTGGCAGGTTTCCAAAAAGTCGCATTGGGTCGCCAGTTGCTCGATGGGGTGGCCCCGGTAAAGCAATTCGCCTTTGTCGCCATCGATGTAGGTGATGGCCGATTGGCAAGACGCGGTGGACAAAAAGCCCGGGTCATAGGTGAACATGCCGGTTTGGCCGTACAGCTTGCGGATATCGACCACGTCGGGGCCGATGCTGCCTTGATACACCGGCATGTCAATGCCGGGTTGACCGTTGCTGAACGACAGGGTGGCTTTGTAATCTGCAATTTTCATGGTGTTATTCCTAGGCAGGGGAGGGAACGGAAGTGGCAGTTATGGCCGTGGCGCGCATCATTTGCAGCACAGCCGTGAATTCAGCCGACACATCGCTGGGTGCTGGGGTGCGCCCGAGCAACAGGTCAAGCAAGTCGTTGTCAGACAGGTCCATCAACAAGCTCAAACCTCGGGCTTGAAATTCAGTCAAGGATTGGGCGTGGCGTTGAAAAAAACGTTCGACAAACAAATCGTTCTCCAACAGACCGCGGCGGCAACGCCAGCGCAGCTTGCTCAAAGCCCGTTCGCCAATCCAATCAAGGTCGGCCACGGAAGGTTGGACAACGGCGGTCATGGGCACAGGTTCAGACGGTGCGGCTGACCATCAACTCTTTGATCTTGCCAATCGCGCGGGTCGGGTTCAGGCCTTTGGGGCACACATCGACGCAGTTCATGATGGTGTGGCAACGGAACAAGCGGTAAGGGTCTTCGAGGTTGTCGAGCCGTTCAGCCGTGGCATGGTCGCGGCTGTCGGCAATGAAGCGATAAGCCTGCAACAGACCGGCGGGGCCGACAAATTTATCCGGGTTCCACCAGGAAGAGGGGCAGCCGGTCGAGCAGCTGGCGCACAAAATGCACTCGTACAAACCGTTGAGCTCATCGCGCTCCTCGGGGGATTGCAAGCGCTCTTTTTCAGGCGGCATGGTCTCGTTGACCAAATACGGCTTGATCGAGTTGTATTGCTTGAAAAACTGCGTCATGTCCACGATCAGATCGCGGATGACGGGCAGGCCAGGCAAGGGCTTGAGCACAATTTCGCCCGGCAGGCTGAGCATATTGGTCAAGCAGGCCAAACCATTTTTGCCATTGATGTTCATGGCGTCTGAGCCACACACACCTTCGCGGCAGGAGCGGCGAAAAGAGAACGTCGGGTCTTGGGCTTTGATTTTCATCAAGGCATCGAGCAGCATGCGCTCGTGGCCGTCGAGTTCCACCTCGATGGTTTGCATGTATGGCTTGGCATCGCGCTCAGGGTCATAGCGGTAAATTTTGAACGTGCGTTTCATGGTGTTTTTGCTGCTAAGAGGGTTGCCGGGATGGGAGGACTGGGTCAGAAGGTGCGCACTTTGGGCGGCACGCTGTCGACGGTCAACGGGGTGAGCTTGACCGGCTTATAGGTCAGGCTGTTGCTGGCGCTGTGCCACAGGCTGTGCTTGAGCCATTCGGCATCGTTGCGACCGGCGGCATGCTCAGGGGTGTCGCCGTAATCGTTGACGGTATGGGCGCCACGGCTTTCGTGCCGCGCTGCCGCTGACTCCATGGTGGACTGGGCGCACTCGATGAGGTTTTCCACCTCCAAGGCCTCGATGCGGGCGGTGTTGAACACATTGGACTTGTCTTTGAGACCAATGTGTTTGACGCGTTCGCGCAGGTCGGCGATTTTTTTCACGCCCTCGTCCATGCTGGCTTGGGTGCGAAACACACCCGCATGCAACTGCATGCTGGCGCGGATGTCGTTGGCCACGTCCTGGGCATATTCACCATCGGTGTTGCCATTGAGCCGCGCCAAGCGAGACAGCGACAAATCGGCGGCATCGGCTGGCAGGGGTTTGTGGGTTTTGTTTTTCTGGTGGAAGTCGACGATGTGGTTGCCTGCGGCTTTGCCAAACACCAGCAAATCGAGCAGCGAGTTGGTGCCCAGACGGTTGGCGCCGTGCACCGACACGCAAGAGCATTCGCCCACCGCATACAAACCATTCACCACCGCGTTGTGGTCGGTGGCGGACTGGGTGACCACTTGACCATGGATGTTGGTGGGGATGCCGCCCATTTGGTAATGGATGGTGGGCACCACCGGAATGGGCTCTTTGGTGATGTCGACGTTGGCGAAGTTGTGGCCAATTTCATAGACAGACGGCAGGCGCTTCATGATGGTCTCGGCACCAAGGTGATCGAGCTTCAAGTGCACATAGTCTTTGTTCGGGCCGCAACCGCGTCCCTCTTTGATTTCTTGGTCCATGCAGCGTGAGACAAAGTCGCGTGGCGCCAAATCTTTCAAGGTGGGCGCATAACGCTCCATGAAACGCTCGCCATTGCTGTTGAGCAAAATCGCGCCTTCGCCTCGGCAACCTTCGGTCAAGAGCACACCGGCACCGGCCACACCGGTGGGGTGGAACTGCCAAAACTCCATGTCTTCCAGCGGAATGCCTGCACGTGCTGCCATGCCCAAACCGTCACCGGTGTTGATGAAGGCATTGGTCGAAGCGGCAAATATCCGGCCTGCACCACCGGTGGCGAGCAACACGGTTTTGGCTTCCAGGATGTACATCTCGCCGGTTTCCATCTCCAAGGCGGTGACGCCCACGGCATCGCCCTCGGCATCACGGATGATGTCCAGGGCCATCCATTCAACAAAGAAG
>Ga0222712_10003513_pt1 | contig 17006 bp, 23 predicted proteins | sample C33_657DmetaG_FD_165043 | JGI IMG/M metagenome (GOLD analysis project Ga0222712, IMG submission 165043) | Estuarine water microbial communities from San Francisco Bay, California, United States - C33_657D | ecosystem: Environmental > Aquatic > Marine > Unclassified | place: USA: California...
GCGAAAAAAATGGGTATTAAAGTAGCAGCATCCAATAAACGTGCTGACATTTGCAAGATGATAGAAAACTTCCGTGTTCGTTTACCATCACCGAAGAATTCTCCTCCGCGACCACGACCACGACAACAAAAAAAGAAGAGCACCAGCACCACCGTCACTCCAACATCTGATAGACTCTAGTCCGTATTTGAAACAGCTAACTGTGAAAATATGTTTATAGTATCCGTGAAATAAGACAAAGAACCATTAACGAAATCACCGTCAAAATTTTTACGAAGCATTAAATTTGTTTCGACCATGATGAACAAGGCAAAGAGTGGAACAAATATTTTTGACCCGATATGTGTAAACAAACTCATAACTAATGCTACAATATAAGCAATGAAAAGTAGGATGTACAGTGGCACCAAATCAACTTTGAATTGTGCGCTGATAAAACCAAGCATTAACATACCGAAAAACAATGCTATTGTTCCAGCCAATGCTTCTTGTAAAGAACGCTTGTCTATGGATTTGAAAGAACTGAAAAGCATACCGAGTAAAATAGACAACACAGTAAATAAGGCAAACTTGGCAGCCACGGGGAGACGACGCATGAAACCCAATGCCAATACTATCAATAAAGCCGCAATAGATATGAACAAACGACTTCTCACGACACCTTCTTCAAGGTTCTGGTTTTGTATGACAACGCGCGCGGTCGAATAAACAACTAATGTTTGGAAGAGCAAGTTTGCAAAAACTTTACTCATGAAAACGGATTTTTGAGGAGAGACAATCATTTAATATGACACACTATTTTTCTATTTATAAGTTTTGTTGGATGAGCAACCTGTCGAAGATGTTCTCCGTGATATGAAAAATCATATCCAATGAAACGGTCTCGTATGTTCTGAGATATACCTATTGCTTCTGTAGTGTGCGATACTTGAGTGCACACTGAAAGTCGTTCGAGTTCAAAAAGTCTATCCTCCATTTTCACAAACTCTTTGAGTGTCTCTTCTGAAAGTCCATCATTTTTCATTTTGTTATACATGTCAACTGACAAACCATTTGACATGTAAAAATACTTAGACCCTTCTATTTCTTCTTGTAATCTTCTGTTGTTTCTGAAAAGTAAAAGAAGAGCGATGATAAGGAATATATACACATATACACTCTTCATTTGAATTATTCTAAGATTTTTAATACATCCGAAACCTTTTGAATAATGTTGAAGAGTTGTGGTTCATCCACAATTTTGGATGGTTCAATGATTTCTAATTCAATTTGAAATTTTTTACCATCTTCATCATCCATATCTGTGATACCTCCACTGATGATGGTCATGTCGATGGATAGATTTTTACGAATGAATGACCGTCTATATTTTTCAATCATTCTATCTGCTTCTTCATCTCCATTCAATGTTGAAGGAATTTCTCGTGCCAATGAAATTCTTAAATCATAGGGAGAGTGAGAAAAGTGTTTGAAGTCCTTTTTTACGATATTTTGTTTCATGATACATTGTTTGGTTCCAGTCTCTTCATTCCAAGTCACGCGTTTTCCACCTTCGTTGTAATAAAAGACTTCCACCGTTTCGGTTTTTTTATCTTCCCACTCTTTATAATTTTCAAGTCCTTGAAGAATTGTATCGAAATTTTTTTGACCAACATTCGTATCAAAGAATTCACCATTGAACTTTCCCAAACGCATTTCTATTTCAGTGTTGGGAATATCCTTGTTCGCAAAGATGACATTTTTGATGGCTTCAAATATAGTATTGGTATCCATTTCAATTTAATTTTGAGTGTATTCTTTAACTACCTATTTGTTCGACTTAGGTTTATTTAAACCCAAATTTTTTATAAGATTGTTCAACGTGCGGTTCATGTTCACATTGTTTTGTTTGAGTTCATTATATCTTTTGGTAAGTTCAGATGGATTGTAGGATGCTTTCATATTCTTCACGATAGTATTTAAATTATTTTTGTTTTCTTTCAAGAGATTGTTCATGTGTTGGTGCATGGTTGCTCTTCCTCTTCGCACGACTTTTGTTACTTTGTCATCCTTATTTTCTGCTTTATAAAATCGAGCCGTTCGTCTCATTCTTTTCTTCGAATCTTCTGAAAGATTTTTTACGGATGTTCGTGGCATTTATTTATATTTATAATTTACAAAAAAAAATCGGAAGGTATGGTAGAGTATGAAGATTGCCCCCAAACTAAAAGAACTTCGTGAGAAAAAGGGTAAAATATACGCACCTATAAAATATTTTAGGGGTCTTCGAACTTTAAAGGCTGTTGAAGAAAGATACAATAAAATGTTGAAAAAAGATTACAAACCATTCAAGACAAATACACTGATGAAAACAAAGACATCTCAATATACTTTAGCTTTTCGTAAAAAATATCCCAATGCTGTAACTCTTCCTCAGATTTCAAAAGCAACTCAAATTCCATTATCAAATCTTCGAGAAGTCTATAAGAAAGGACTAGCTGCATGGAGAACTGGACATCGTCCGGGAGCATCACCACAAGCATGGGCATATGCTCGAGTGCACAGTTACGCGATGAAAGGAAAAACATACTATACGGCTGATAGATACTTACACGAAAGGCGTCTAAAGAAATAACCACCCGTACTATATAATGAAGGGTTTCGTCAACAATGGAAACTCCTGTTTTTTTAATACATCTCTCAAGGCTTTATTGACGGTGTGTCACGATTTAGTCAATCACGAGTGTGAAATCCAATACAGCACATTTACACATCTCTTTTTTCGTTTATTGAAAGCCTATTACGATCCAACCATTCGATACATTGATCCTCGGCCATTATTAGATGTTTTTCGCGAAATCTATCCACAATTTATCGAACATGAACCTCATGATACACAGGAATGTATTTTGTTTTTGATTGATATTCTTGAACGCGATGTACCTCTATTCAAAAAACGATTTTATGGGATCCGAGAAAATCAGGTCATTCATCCACAAGGTAAGAATGTATCGACTGAAGCATTTAGCATGTATATCATAGATGCGCAACCAAACACGAAACTTACAGAACAACTTGACAAGAGTTTCAAATGGACTACAATTGAAAATTATGGAGTATATCATTTGGCGACAAAACGAAGTCTCATTCGTGTTATTCCAGAGGTATTCATGATTTCATTTGATGCTAAATCTGATATTGAAGTCCCTGAAAATTTTATATTGAATACTCAATACATGGAACTTGTCTATTCATGTATGCATCACGGCGATCAACAGGGAGGACATTATGTATGTATGACTAAACATGAAAATAATTGGATTTTACATGACGATATGACTATATTAAAACTTGACAATTTTCCTACTAAATCTGGACATTATGTTCTCATCTACACGCCAAAAACTCTTCAATCTTAATGTCTTCCTTGATGTTGAATAGAGTTCTATAAAATGTTCGTCTATTATTTGGATGTGTTTTATCCGTCCTTTGTTTCAAAGGTTTCCAATACATAAGTCTATTTTCAGTTATGTATTGGCATTCCACAATCGTATCATTTTTTATCCATTCAGGTGGAACATCTAGTATAGATTCAAACACAAGTTGCCCTTTATCTTGGACATAGAGTCTCCATCTATTGTTTTCAAATCTGACTAAAAAATCAATAGTATTATGGTCTTTCTCTTTCCATTTAAACAGTGTTTCATGTGTGCCGATTCGAATTGGTTCATGCACGGGTGTGAATACAAGTCCATCAATGTTTTGACTGACTGATGGTAAATAGTCGTTCAGAAAAATATCAAAGTCGATGAGTGCATGAAATTTTTTTAGTTTTATTTTAATATCATCTGATTTCATTGTCATCGCAGACTTTATAATTGCCTCCATGGCATCCAATCTATCCAAAAAGTTCATGTGTCCTATATGTTTACCATTTGCCACCACCACATCATAAATCATATACTTGTCGTCGTAAAGTTCTCCATCGAAAAGTGTGCCGTCATATGTATTTTTTGAAAATCGTATTTTTGTTTCAAACATTTCCAAAGCTCGGTTCACGAACATGGAGACCTTTTTGTGTTCATACATGAACACGAGCAACATGTGTCTGACACCATCTGTTTTTTCGCACACGACATAATCATTCTTTTTGAGTATATCAAAGTGACGTCGTTCGATAGATATTGGCTGTGGACCTGGAAATACATGTGGTGTTTTTATACTTCCCCACGCGGTGTGAATTAACTGTAACGTATGTTTGTATAGTGGAGCATCTTTCTCTACAAACAAGCGTTGCATTTTATATATATTTTAAACCAGTCTCTTTTTTAAGTTGCTTGAACACCAGCGGTGTGGAGAATATTTGCGATACATTCGTGATTATAAGTAGCGGTCAACTTAGCGCCTACAAATGCATTTATTTTTACACCGTCTTGCTTGAACTTATCAAACATTGTTTCCATTTTTGCGTATATTTTATATTTTCCAGTTTTTTTATCCTTGATGGCCTTCGCCACATTCTTTGTATTCATGACCCAGCAACGAGCTCGAGTTGTTTTTACACTATAAATATCGTTTGATATTTCTTTGTAAACATCGGTGTCAAAGTAAAGTCCCATTTGAGCGATTGGTTCGCTCGAGTCGTTGCGAACTTTATCTTTGAACATATCCCAATCAATCCCTTCCGTCACACCCGGGTATACAAGAACGCCCGAACCTTCCATATCATTAAATATATGTTGGATCGATTCGTCATCCATTTGGATGCCAAAGTCAATAAAAACAATTCGGTCATAATCCTTCATACAGCCCTCAATCATCTCCGCCTTTTGAAAGGGGTCATCATTTACAAAATGAATTTTGTGTTCCCAACGATTTTCGAGACAACGAATGTTGAGACGAAGAATTGTATGAAGTGTTTTAACATGGCACGATTTAGAACGAGTCACAATAATACTCGCGAGCTTCATTACACTTACTATACCCTTAGTTTTTAAGCCTATCTTTGAGGCATCCAGTAAATGGTAAATTTCCTACGTGCCCAAGAGTAGTTTGAACATCCGCATAAATCTTACCTCCCATTTGTTGCCATCTTCGGCAGAACGCATAATCTTCGGACAAATATCGTCTCGACACTGGGTCGATCATACAGTCAAAGCACGCGTGGTAGTCGTCGAAGTCGCGGTTGGCGTGATCATTTTTGCACCACAGGTCAGGAAACTTTTCCTCCATTTGAGAAAAGACGTTTCGACGAATCATCATAAAGCCAGTTGGACCATCCAATATTTCAACAAACCCGTTGACAACTTGACAATGTCGCTGACCAAAGTTAAGAACAAGACTGGAAGAAAGCATTTGCATATTTCGTTCATCTCCACTTTTAACGGCTTCGACAGCTTGGTCCCACATGACGACCTTCTTTGGATAGACAGCGACAGATATATCGTGACCGGATTCTAAAAGACGCACAACCGCATCCGGTTCAAAGTCTACATCAGCATCCACGAAGAAAAAATAGTCGGCGTCACTTTTTTTCATAAAACGACCAACGGCAACATTACGAGCACGATGAACAAGTGATTCATTTTCGGTTGTGTCGATCATAAGTTGAATTCCTTTATTAATACACAAAAGTTGAAGGCGAACAAGGCTAATCATATACTTTTCCAAGCATAGACCGCCATAGCACGGTGTAGATAAAAATAGTTTTACTGGCTTGGACATATTCTTATAACACAGTAATCTAAACCTCTAAGTATCTTTTTATAATCAATTCAATCTTGTTTACTGTTGGTATAGATACTTCGCACATATCACACACTTCCATTTTTGAATATTTATGGCACAAATTAAGATAGACAACCGTCGTCGCAATCGTATTCGGGGTTTTGCTCATCAAATCCGGACAATTTTCCAAAGAGTTACACATCTTGACACACGCATATCTTTCTTGTTTCGTGATGTCAAATGAATTTAAAAGTCTTTGAAGGACATTAAATGGTTTGGTGACATAGTTTCGCTCGGTATCACCCATGATTGTTTCTTTGAATAATTGTGTTGTACGACTGATGTCCCTTGGGGGTATGTTAAACATATCGGCAATTTCTTTGGTTGTTCTAGGTATTTTTGATAGTCTACACGCATATAAGAGACAGTTTCCTTTGACACCGAGACGAACATTGCCTCTCGTCAACTTTTCATCGTTAAATTGTTTGTACAATATTTTTGCATCTTGCAACACATTTTCTGGTAAAGTTTGCCCCGCTTCATCTATATCTTTGTATGCGTGAAACAGTGCTCGATCTTTGTGATTCATAGACATATGAAAATTAATTTTAGACATTCGTTTGTTTTTGTAGGATGAATTTCGGTGTGTTGAAATAATCGTTCCTTTTCCCCAGTTTTGTGAAAACATTAAAGGGTTGGCATTAGGATGGCCACATCTAGCTGGGTCACTCACTGAACCGTCGTCTGCTATACCGCTTGTCCATTCAGCACTATCATCGACAAAAAATTTATCAACAACACCACACGATGAACATACTGGCATACCATCTACATATACTTTGACTCCCTTACATTCACGACATATAAAACTAATTGTTGGTTCTTCTTCTATTTTTGAATGTAGCAACGCATCAACTTGCGCCCATATATGTTCCAAATTCATTGTGAACCGTTTTAAATTGTACAAGTACTCAACATTAACTTAGGTCAAAAAAGAACGCATTTTTTAAAAATTATTCTCGTCCGCTTGTTTCTTCGCATAATATTCTATTCGGTTGATGGTTTCTTTAAAACTTCGTGCACCCGGTGAACGAGGTTCCCATTCGTTCCATTCTTTGTCTATTTTCTTGTGGTCACTCGGAACATCTACAGCCCCATCAACATCATCAGCATCATCGACGACAAAACTTCCTATACTGTAGTCGTCTTCGTCGTCGTCTTCAGTATATACCGCACTATCATCATCTTCTACATCATATTCGTCGACAAATACATACATATTTGGAGCAAATTCGAAAACTTCTTCTATTATTTCTTCCTCTTCCTCCTGACTGTAATGTTCAATCAAAGATTCTTTACCTATGACATCGACTTCATCTCTGAATACATAGACTCTCGCATTCTTATACATTTTATTGGTTTCCTCGAGATAGTTAATCTCCAAATGATCACCTCTATTGTCGACAACTCGAGCATACACCTCTTCCTCTATATCCTCTTCTTCCATATATACTAATACCTTAATAATATCATTCGGTTTTATATCTTTCATTTCAATCATTCTTGTGTTGCTTAAAAACTCCAAACAAAAAATATCCAGGAATATTATCACACGCACACCATGGCACCGCTCGTTACTATTTATTCAAAAGAAGGATGTGCATTTTGTGATCAGGCTGTTACACTCTGCACAAACGCCGGTATGTCATACGAAAAGATTTTTCTCCCCCTGAATGAAATTGCTCGAAAGACTGGAAATCCAGCACACGGTTACCCCCAAGTTGTGATGAATGGGAAATATATAGGGACGTTTAACGAATTTTACGAGTATTTGAAAAATGTTGAACCGATATTGGACGTGGCAAAAAAAAGATATACGATGTTTCCAATTGAATACGAGAACCTGTGGGCGTTGTATAAAAAAGCGCAAATGTCTAATTGGACGGCTGAAGAGATTGATTTGGGTAAAGACATGGATGATTGGGTAAAGTTGTCTTCTGACGAACAACACTTTATTAAATATGTGTTGGCTTTCTTCGCTGGTTCAGACGGAATAGTTTTTGAGAACATCAATAACAATTTCGCGGAGGAGGTTCAGATAATGGAAGCAAAAGCATTTTACGCTTTTCAAGAACATAATGAGATGGTTCACGGTGAGACATATTCTAAATTGATTGATAAATATATTCGAGACTCGAAAGAAAAAACGAAATTATTTCAAGCGATTGATAAAATTCCATCAATTCAGAAAAAGGCAAGTTGGTCCAATCGATATTTTAACAAAAACATTCAGTTTGGTGAACGCCTCTTTGCTTTTGCGTGTGTGGAAGGTATATTTTTTTCGGGTAGTTTCTGTGCTATATTCTGGTTAAAAAAGCGCGGCTTGCTTCCCGGTTTATGTTTCAGCAATGAACTTATAAGTCGCGACGAGGGACTTCATTTGGAATTTGCGGTAGAACTTTTCAAAATGTTGAAAAAACGTCCATTGGAAGATAAAATACATCAAATTATTAAGGATGCTGTTAAATTAGAAACCGAGTTCATCACCGAATCATTACCTTGTAAATTGATTGGTATGAATTCTCAGATGATGTCTCAATATATTGAGTATGTCGCGGATAGACTTCTTAAACAAATCGGGTATAAGACGATTTGGAATTCTCATAACCCATTTGATTTTATGGAAAATATTTCTCTCGATGGTAAGACGAATTTCTTTGAGAAACGCGTCGGAGACTATGGTAAATTAGAAGACAGTGAAAACATGTCATTTACGGAAGAGTTTTAGTTCTAAAAAGGACAATTTTCTTTCGTCTTTGTATCTATGATACAGAACTTGTCACTTCTATATTTATAAGGACTACACTTTTTGTCGGTAGTATCCTTATAAACATATTCATGACACTTGGAACATTTAACATTTCGTGGACTATCTACTTCTTTTCCATCGAAAGTATATGCTGGTGTGGTTTCAATAATACATGAAACATCTTCTGAAATAGTATCTTGGGGTTTTTGTGGTTTCAATACCTTTTGTGGTCTTGGATCCAATGCGGCACGCACAGCATCCTCAAATGTCATGTTCTTTTTGAGAGTATTTATAAAGACCATAATCGTGAACAAAATTATTAGGGCTACAATTGAAAGAGTTATTATATCAATATCTCTCATTCTAATATCTGTAAATAATTTAATTATTTCTTATAACGAGTTGTTTACCACTCTTAAGGGTGCAACTGTCAATCATTTCTCCTTCTGGTGATGACATCGTGAGACTGGAAGGAGATATCGAGAGGGTATCCATTGAAAATGCTTCGAGAGATTGCTCTGCGGCAGGGTCAGCAACCATTGGTTTGACCGCTTTCGTTGGCTCTGGTGCTGGCTCTGGCGCCGGTGGTGCTGATGCTGCCGGTGCTGATGCTGCCGGTGCTGGTGCTGCCGGTGCTGGTGCTGCCGGTGCCGCTGCCGGTGCCGGCATGGCTGGAATGGCTGGTTTCTCGGCGTCTTCTTCTTCTTCTTCTTCTTCTTCTTCTCCTGGGGCTTCTTCTCCCTCCATGTATTCGGCTTTAATATTCATCGTAAACCAGATTATAAGGAGGAAAACAAGGGCGTGTAAAGCAAGACCCGCACTTGATGGCGTTCCATTGGGGGTGGCAACCCAACTACCAACAATACTTCGCATCAATCTGAAGGCTTCTGGACTTGCGACCACAAAAAATATCAAAGCACCAAGGAGCGACGCCATAAATTTTTGTTCTTGTTTTCGACCATCACAACCACATCCACAGTCTTTAAAGACACCCATTATAGTATAGTGTAAATCAAGAAAAAAATTAGTTGACTTAAAGTCAAGCCACCTAAGTAAGATATAATACCTTCAACCATGGCACTAAACATTACCAGACACAATAACTTCGATATTTCGGCCGTGGGCTTTTCCAAGCTTCGTAAGAACAAGAGCGGCGGTAAGGCTGTATACCTTAACGTCGGCGAAAAGAAACTTTTCCTTCAACTCCCCTGTATGCGTTCTCCATATGGTCTCAGCACGTACACCGACGAAGCATCCGGACGCACATCCTATTCGCTTGACCTGTCGTTTGATCCTGAAAACGCCGATGCAATGGTATTGTGTGAAAAACTTACGCAACTTGATAACATTATCATTGATACAGTCGTTAAAAATTCTAAAGAATGGCTCGGTAAATCGTATAACGCGACGGTGTGTCGTGAAGCTCTTTACAAGCCACTCGTTCGCCCAGGTAAGGAACAATACCCGTCATCCATCAAGTTGAAAATTTTGACGAAAGATGGCGGTGAATTTGTCCCAGAAGCTTACACGCCCGATCGTCAACGTGTTCCTCTCGACCGCGTTGAAAAGGGGCAAAAAGTCACCTGCATTGTTGACTTTGTTCAAATTTGGTTCATCGATAATAAATTTGGTGTAACCGTGCGTCTTCAACAAGTTCTTCTTGAACCATCTGCGAAACTTCCAGCATTCGCGTTCATCGGCCTTGATGATAAAGATAAAAACGACGAAGACCAAGTCGTCGACGAAGATGAAGAATATGATGAATAAAAAAAAATATGTTCTTACAGTAGGATGAGTTCAAAAAACCAAATTTTAAACAACAAATTCGAAAAACTCAAAGCAGTTTCGGATGATATTGCGAAAAGATTTGCTACTAAAGTGAGCCCTGATAATCTTTGTAATCCACAACTCGTTTTAAAAAAAATTTCAACTCTCAAAGATGCCAAACTCGAAAAAGTAGGTTCAGGTGTATATGGTGTAGTATTCAAGGGACCAGTAGGTAAAGGTAAATTTATTATTATAAAAACAGCGAAACGCAGCGAAGATAGTCTGAGATTTGAATATCAAATGATGTATTTTTTACGCAAAAAAAGTCAGTTCTTTGCACCCGCGCCTTATAAATTTGCGAAATGTGATAAACAAATCATGTATTACGAATATGCAAATGGTGGTGATTTAAGAACATATATGGACAACCTATTTGCACCTGAAATGCTGCGCTTAAATAAAGATATGAGTGTTCCTTTACGGGCTGTCGCACCCATTTATTTTAAAGCACTCGTCACGCATGTTTTGTATACTTTATCTCATATTTGCGAAAAACTTCCATCATTTAGACACAATGACCTTCATTTAAATAATATATTGATTTCTAAATCGGGTAAAATAGACGGATATTCAAAATATATATTTAAAAAACTTGGAAATTTCTCAATATTGAAAAAAAATCTGGGTATTCAGGTGTATATTCACGATTTTTCATTTTCTTCATGTAACGAATTTCCTAATCCAGAAGTGGAGAACGGTATACACATCAAGAACTATGGTATAGGTGTTAAATCACATCCGTTATATGATACTCATTTCTTTTTGAATTGTTTATATGTAGAGTATGAGAAATACCCGGAATTCGCAGAAACAAAAGCATTTATTCACAGTATTTTTCCAGACTCCTATTTGGGAAGAACATCTCGATATATTGAAAATTATCGTTTGAGATATAATGTTAAACACTCTCTCATCGCTTCCAATATAGACAAACTATTTATGAACCCATATTTTATTAAACCACGCAAAACTCGTACTGAAAATGTCATTAAGAGTATATTGTATTCAGTTGCCGCGACGAGTAAGGTTTTACCAGAATCAATAGTAGACTTTGTAAAGACAACGGCGACTAGTATTTCTCCAGTTCCAGTCAAAAAAGTAGTCTATACAATGAACAAAGATTCAGAATTGAAAATTGGTACTCGAAAATGTCGTCTTTATAAAAAACCAGAACTTATGAAGTTTGCAAATACATCAAATAAAAAATTAACCAGTAAAATTCTTTGCGAAATGTTGAAAAAAAAATATATAAATAAGGTATAACATGTATGCCTTTATTATTTTGTTCCTTGTGGATGCCTACTTATTCATGCAAACGCCAACCTTTGCCCCAGCTCGAAAGGTAGTCGAGGTTCCTCCAGTGGTTGCTTCGGGGGAGAAAGGTAAATACGTTGTATATGGTACTATGAAGTGCGGCTGGACAAGAAAACAACTCGATGAAATGAAGTCCAAGGGTGTTGACTACACTTTTATCGATTGTGATAAGGAGCCAGAAAAGTGTGCGGGTATGAGCGCGTATCCAGTGGTTCAATTTCCTTCAGGTGAGAAGAAGATTGGATTCCAAAACATTTAAACAAAAAAATAAAAATCAAACAATTTTTGATACATATATCAAATGTATCAAAAATTACGGGTGTGGTGAAAGGTGTGGTGTGAAACTTTAAATACCTCGGATGACTGCGAGAGAAATGGAAAGAAGAAGAGCATCGATAAACGTGTTGAGTGGTCTCAAAACAGTCACGTGCTTGACCAACGAGTTATTCCATAGAAGACGAAGGATAAGGGTGCTAATCAAAATACTGAGGACTATGATAAGAATTTCGGTGATCGCATCTGAAGCGTTAGTCGTCTTCATAACGTCTTTAATCATTTAATTTAATATAACACAACAATTTTTTTCTGCGTAAAATAATAATGGTCAAAGTACTAACAAAAACAAAAAATCTGCCTCTGAGTGGCTCTGAACCATTATATACAGAGCGCCGATGGGGAAGCAAAAAAGGGATAGAGCATGATAATTGTTATGACTATGCTTTTGGTAATTATAGTCCATACAGAACTCAAAAAAGTTCTCCTGGAAATCGTAGTGGAAACAATAATAACTTTAATGCTATTCGTTCGTGTGGAAATCTCCCCTCTCGCGTTATTTCAGATAATCCATCAAAGGTATACAAAGTCAAAGCTGAGAAGGTATGTCGTCCTGGATTTTATAAAACGATGATGTTTGTTGCTCCTGCTGGAAAAAATCTTTTCAATACCGGAGACTTTCACTTCTATAAGCAACACGGCCGAGTAGAATACAAACCTAAAAAGGGTGATACATATGAAAAGATTGCCAAATTTTTTGGTGTTCCCGAAAATAGAATTCGTCGTGCTGGAGCGATCGTTCCTGGAAAGACTATTCGATTTAATGCTAATATTTTTAGTCATAAGAGGGGATGGGCGACAGGTCCTCTTATGGTTGATTCAAAAGGTAAAATTATTAAAGATCCAAGAAAGGCTGGAAGAAATTACACCGGTTTGAATTACAGTGAATATTGTAGTTCATTCTGTGTTAAGAACAAAGGCGTGGTCATTGGAAAGAATAGCTCCAATGTCCGAAAAAAGGGTCTCAACGTCAATTCTGTTTTCAAATTCTAAACCTATTTGAAAGACGTCAAATATATTATCAAGAAGTTCTGGACTTATATTTGAATTTGAAATCTCACCAGAAAAATTATTTGTGATGATAATCGTGACTGAAAAATTGGAAATATTTAATAGTTTCCTACATATCGGACACGTATTTTTTCCCTTTTCATTCCACTTACGAAGACAATCTCCATGAAATAAATGACCACATCGTGTGGGTTTATTTGACCGAGTTTCTCTTACCTCGTTGAGACAGATAGAACAGGGTGTCATCTTATAACTACCCTGGTAAAGTTTTAATAGGTATTTGACACATTCAAAAGGGGTTTATCACACGCTGAAATTCTCCCTTGTGCCGGTTGTGTATCTTGTATGTCTTGTAATTTGGTCATCACATCTGGCCCCCCTCGTTGGAGCAACTGGCGGTAGGAATAATTGTCTGCATAACTAATATTGTTTTGTTTCATTACATAATCGTTGAGTAGTTGTGCTGAAGTATGTATGGTAAAGCATCGACCATCGGCCATACCCATGCGCTGCGACATTTATTATTGAACTAGAAATTAATTTTCATGTTATTTTCAGTCAGTAACCATGATTTGAAACCTTTCGACCGTACATTTGTAATCAATTCATCAATGTTATATCCAATAAAATTATCGAACAATTCTGTATCCTGTGTTTTTTCCACACGAATACTGGGACAGTGATTGATACAGTCATTGATAATATTATAGGCAAAAACAATTTCCTTGAGTGTCTCTGCACCGGTGATGATAATTTTTCCAGTGCTAAATATGCTCGCTGTAATTTCTTTCATCTCCGCTGATGGCTGGAATTTTATCTTGACGGCTGAATATCTATCTGGCTCAAAGGATACTTTGAATATATCTGGGTATTTTTCAAATTGTTTGACTGTTTCCAATAAATTGAGTTTGTAATTCAAAGAAAAATTTGAATTAATCATCACCACTCTGAAAGTATCTAATGGTGCAACACTATCTACATCTAAAAATACCTTAAAAATATAAGACAACTCTGTGATTATTCTTTTACAATCAAACAAATCCGAACACCCCGCGACTTGGATGCTTCCATTTGGAAATATTTTCATTGATTTTGTGCTGTACTCATCTTTATATACCAATGTAATTTGATTATAAAAAGTTGTCGGCTTTAAAGACCATTGAAAAAATACAGTGGTGTCGGAGCCTTTCATTTTCAATTGTAAATTTTTCGCTTGAGTAAAGGCTTCTCTCAATTTTGGTATGTCAATCGTATGTATAAAACTTGAAACCATCGTAATAGTCGTGATCTTTATCCATGATGGCTTGAACTTTTCTGGATACTCTTTTCTGAATTCATCCAAAGTCAACAGGTATGAAAAAGTAGTGTTAGCGATATGTGCGTACATTTGAGGATTGACGATTACAAGAACTAGAACTACTCGTGACTTAGGTGTTCGTTTAACACAAACAATAGACACACTTGGTAGTTTGGAAACCATTAAATGTGCTCGCGGCTGCAGAAGTATAGGCACCAAAGTTCTCAATGTATACCCATTCACCGATGGCTAAATCTGGAAGTTTACAACTTTCACAAATCGTATCGATGGAATCGCACGTTGGACCGAATATTTTTGTTTCATAGAGTTTACCATCTCGTTCGTTATATGGCATAATTGTAGGATGTGCGTGGTCAAAATAAATACAATTAAATGACCCATACACGCCATCGTTGAGCGTATAGGATAAGGTCTTTACACCATTTTTCATCGATTCTTTTTTACCAATAATGTTGGTGACCAGAGTGTGCGACGAAGCAACAAAATATCGTCCCGGTTCTGCGATGATTTTAACACTTTCGTCCTCTTCGGGGAAAAACTCATCCAATGCTTTATTAATATCTTTCGCCATATCTTCAAAAGTAGCAGCAGCACCTTCTCTATGGTGACCAGGGAACCCACCGCCGATATCAAGAAGTGTAAATTTGAAACCAATCTTTTCTGCGATATCAAAAACAGTTCGAGCATCCTTAATGGATTTGTAAAATGTCTCGGGATCGTTTGAATTACTCCCCACGTGAAAGGATACGCCCACGACATCAAGATACATGGACTTGGCAGAACGCAAGATGTCTTCGACGTCGTCCATACCAACTCCAAATTTACAACTGAATTTACATTCAGATTTTGAATCATCTGTTTTTATTCGAATAACAAGTTTGGCATCGGGGTGATATAATTTAATTTTTAACAATTCGTGAATGTCATCGAATGTCACCATATCGATATCCTCTGCGCGAGCGTATTTGATTTGACCACTGGCTTTACAAGGATTAGCAAAAATAATATTATCTGGACTGACATCTTGTTCCAAAACCATACGAATTTCAGCCTGACTCGCGCAGTCAAAACCAACATCATAGTGTTTTAGGAGTTGGATAATCGCCGGATTAGGATTACACTTGATAGCATAAAAGGGTTTAATTCTTGGAAGAAGATCGTTCCACTTTTTATATTGTTGGATGATTTTATTAAGTTGTACGATGAAGAAAGCATTATCATCATGTGATTGATCCAAAAAGGTGCTTATGATTTCCAATGTATCACTGTCTTCTTCAATAAGTTTGACATTGTTTTCTTGAATGAAATTAAAAAGTTCAGGAATACTCATCTTATATAACAATCATAAGTGTCTTGTTTTTAAACCTTGGGTATTAGTACGAATACGAATATGAATACACCTATTAAAAATAGAATGAAACCAAAGAACGTGAAACTCGCGAGTTCCAGCAAACAAATTGAACATTTATTTAATATAAAGACAAAACTTCGATTTGATCATATTTTTAATATTTTAAAACTCATTGCAACACAATCAACAAATACCGCAAATAATAGAAATAGTTATATGAAAGCTACTCTTGATCTCTTGGAAAAAAACCATGTTATAGACTTCAAAATGAAAGTATTCTTTTTAAGAAAGATGAATGAAAATAAAAATAAGCTAGCAAATGAATATAAAGTACAACATATAAATTACAATAAAATACATAATTACATAAATACCAAAAATATGCAATTCAACAAGTTATATTCAAATCGGTTAGGACATGAAAACCCGCTTGAACAAAATAAAGTAAAAGAAGTGATTGTAAATATAAGTAATTTTTATAAAAAGATATTTAACCTTATGGAGAAAAATAAATTAACTCGCCTAAACTATAATAATATAGTTTCTAATGTGGTGCCGTATGTTAAAAATGAATATAAATTAGAACGATTATATAACAATATCGTTCACTACCCAGAGTATTATAAAAATAAATTTAATTCTCATCCTTCTCCTCCTTCTAAAAAAAGAAAGTCAAAAACAATTGAAAATTATATGCTTAGAAAAAAATAGCGAATTACATTAAATGACATTATGTGACGTCATTGTAAATGATGAATTACATCTTGTTGATTTAGATATTCAGAGTAGACGAGTTATAGATATTCATACTGGTGAAGAATACGATGACTACAAAGTATTTGTATCATATGGAACGAATGACATTTACAAACTTTTTTATCTTCAAGATAAGATATCATTTATGTATGAGAGACATATAGAAAATGTTCGTCAAGAATATTTAGTTCGAAAACACGATGAAATTATAAAAAATGTTCAAAGTTGTGAATTGAAAGAAACAGATGAGTATAGAGATGTGGCGAGAATAAATGGACTTCTTTCAAAAGAAATGTGTCATAGATTGAATGAGTACATTAACGATGAATTTGATAACAATAGATTGAAATCATCTAAAGAATTGACATACGCTAAGAAGAGATTTGATATGATTGTTCCTAATGAAGGTATAGTTTCCGAAATCCTCAAAGCGTGTTTGTTGAAATTGAATGTTGACGCGAACAAAGTGACAGAGATTGCCGTGATGATAAATGAACCAGGTTCAACGTCTCAAGCATTTCATCCAGACTATATGGATATGGAATTAAAAACGTGTTTCATAGCACTTCAAGACGTGACTA
>Ga0222712_10003514_pt1 | contig 17003 bp, 15 predicted proteins | sample C33_657DmetaG_FD_165043 | JGI IMG/M metagenome (GOLD analysis project Ga0222712, IMG submission 165043) | Estuarine water microbial communities from San Francisco Bay, California, United States - C33_657D | ecosystem: Environmental > Aquatic > Marine > Unclassified | place: USA: California...
TGGCGGAGGTAGATACGATGATTTAACTGGAATTTTCGGTTTGAAAAATATGAGTGGGGTAGGAATTTCATTCGGATTAGACCGAATCTATTTGGTTATTGAAGAGTTAAATTTATTTCCAAATACAGTCACTACAGGAACTAAAGTTATGTTTTTAAATTTTGGTGATGCTCCTGCTTTTGAAGCGATGCAAGCTATCCAGAAATTACGAGCTCAAAATATTAAAGCCGAATTATATCCAGATAATGCCAAGATTGACAAACAATTTAAGCATGCTGAAAAAAGAGGCATTCCATTTGTGGTTAAAGAAATAGGCGACGAAAATTATACTTTGAAGAATATTGTAACCGGTGAGCAAGTTCAAGTTACATTGAGCGAATTGGTTAACAAATTACAATAAATAGTTTAATAAAAAAGCCTCTGTATCGGAGGCTTTTTTTATTTCTATAATAAAGAATGTCTTGTCATGGCTTCAGGTTGTACAACTCCCATTAATTCTAAAATGGTTGGAGCAATATCGCCAAGAACGCCATCGTGAATGGATTTCAATTCTTTATCTACCAAAATAATTGGCACTGGGTTGGTAGTATGTGCCGTATTTGGTGAACCGTCAGGATTAATCATCGTTTCGCAATTTCCATGGTCAGCAATGATAATTGTAGTGTAGTTATTTTCAAGTGCGGCTTCAACAACTTCTTTTACACAAGCATCTACTGCCTCACAAGCTTTAATTGCTGCTTCCATAACTCCGGTATGGCCTACCATATCGCCGTTTGCAAAATTTAAACATACAAAATCAACTTCCCCTTTTTTAAGTTCAGGAACCAAAGCATCTTTTAATTCGTAGGCACTCATTTCGGGTTGTAAATCGTATGTGGCTACTTTAGGAGAGTTTCGTAAGATTCTTGTTTCTCCTTCAAATGGAATTTCTCTTCCGCCAGAAAAGAAGAAAGTTACATGTGGATATTTCTCTGTTTCTGCTATACGAATTTGAGATTTCCCTGCTTTTTCTAATACTTCGCCAAGTGTTTCTGTGATGTTGTCTTTGTCGTAAATTACATGCACATTTTGATAGGTATCATCATAATTGGTCATGGTAACATAATACAAATTCATTTTATGCATGTTGAATTCATGAAAGTCTTTTTGAGAAAGTACTTCCGTTAATTCACGACCTCTATCAGTTCTGAAATTAAAGAAAATGACTACATCATCTTCTTCGATTTTTGCTAACGGAATACCATTTTCATCCACCATAACAAGAGGTTGAAGGAATTCATCGGTTACATTATCGGCATAACTTTTTTGAATACTTTCAATAGCATTTGAGCATGAAGTTCCAACATTTTGAACTAATAAATCATAAGCTAATTTCACTCTTTCCCATCGTTTATCACGGTCCATAGCATAGTATCTACCAATGATTGTTGCGATTTTTGCATTCGAATTTTGAATGTGATTTTCTAAATTTGCTATATCAACTACAGCTGATTTTGGATCCACATCTCGGCCATCTGTAAAAGCATGAATAAATACATTTTGCAATCCAAAATCTTGAGCTGCGTCTAGTAAGCCATAAAGATGTGAAGTATGTGAATGTACACCGCCATTAGAAACTAATCCTAAGAAATGGACTTTTTTATTGTGGTCTTTAGCATATTGAAAAGCATCTAATAAAGGCTTTTCTTGGTTCATGGTTTTGTTTTGAACCGCTAAATTTATTTTGGCTAAATCTTGGTAAACAATACGTCCGGCACCCAAGTTCATATGACCGACTTCCGAATTTCCCATTTGGCCATCTGGCAAACCTACATTTAAACCGTCAGTTCGTAATTGAGCACTAGGATATTTAGTATATAAACTATTTATAAAAGGAATATTTGCATTGTCAATTGCAGAAACTTTAGGGTCTGGGGATTTTCCCCAACCATCAAGAATCATCAAAATTACTTTCTTATTCATGGTAATTAAATTTTCACAAATATAGTCAATTGCAAAATCGAAAAAGGGAAGAATAGCGTTAAATTTAGATAAAAAAAACGAAATCGTTTTAGTAATTTCGTTTTAATTAATTTCCTTATTAATTAGAGAACCAATGCTTTGCGTGATTGTAATCAATGAAATAACGGATGCTAATAGACAATACATTATTCAGGCTTTCTGGGCGAAATAAATTTTTAAAATTTTGACCATAGTCTTGACTAAAATCACCATCAGGATAGTAAGTAGAACTATTTCGGTACAAAACCGAAATTTGACTTCCGGGTGCAAACCACCATGAATAAGATAAATCTAGATTCCAGGAATTATAATATCTATCTTGATTAGATGTATAATTTGTGTTTTCTATAAGGTTTCCATCTTCTTGAAGAGTTAAGAATTTATTTGTTAATGCATAACTCCAGTAATGTCTTACCGATAAGTTGATATTCATAAGGTTGTTAACCGAGTATTTTCCTTGAATAGAGTTGTTAAATGTGGTCCTGTTTCTTCTTGTAAAAATAGTATTTGAGTTGTTGTCAAATGCTGCCCATCCAACATTGTTATTCTGATAGTTGTAAGCAAAGGAATAGCTCAAAGAAAATTTATCACTAAAACGGTATCTGGGTGTAACCGATGCATTAATATTATAGCGTTGTTTTTCATTAATAAAAACAAATGTGGGATTAAAGTCTATGGCGAATCTTCTATTGTAATTGGTAGAAACATAAAACCAAGGATTAACAAATTCAGGCTGTGTAACAAATTTCATTTCATTTTCTGACCTAGGCTCATAAAAATCTGAAATTTTCAATGGCCTAAAATTTAACCCAAAACCAAAATAATCATTTTTCTTATTTACCGTATTAATATCTAATGAAAAATCGGCGCTTTGCAATCTATTTGTTCTGTTGTCAAATTCTAAATATTCATTTAATTGTATAGAAAAACTATTAAATCTTTTTGTAGGATTTAGAATGCGGTAACTTTGATTAGCAAAAAAATCATAGTAATGCGTTTTGAAATTGATTCCTAAATCATTGGGATCAAATTCTTCAGAATAATATTCGGATCCTAAATTAAATCTAAATTTTCCACCAGTTTTAGAAAAGCTCAAATCCATTTCATGTCCATCTCTATTTTCGAAAGTACCAAATTCATTTATAAAACTGTATTTTACATTTCCGGTAAGATTGAAAGAATTTTTCTTTGTATTTAAGTCAAAAACCAAAGCCGAAACATTGGCATCTCTATAATCTCCATTTCTAGTAACATTAGTATTTATTAATGTTACAGAGGAGTTTTTTCTAAATCGCTGATCTAAAACAAACACATTATAGTTGGCTAAAGGTTCAACAAGTTCTTTTCTTCGGTCTCCATTTACAGTATTTTTTATCTCGGCATAAGTGTTGTCCGTAACTGCATTTAATACTCCAACTCCAAGTCCGCTTTTAGTTCTACCTGAAATTTTTAAAGCATTTAATAAATTTATGGTACTTGGGTTTTTAATAAATTCTTCATTGGCATCAAGATTTGCATAAGTAGAAGGGCTTCCACCAATTCTTCGGGAGTAAAAAATATTACCTTTATTAAACAAGTCGGTTCCCTCGGTAAAAAAAGGTCTATTTTCTGCAAATTGTTGTTCAAACGGACCCAAATTTAATACCACATTATCAAATGCAGTTTGACCAAAATCGGGTATCATAATTGCGTCTAAAGTAAAGGCATCATTAATGCCGTATTTAATGTCTAATCCTCCTTTTAATTCTCCTTTTGTTTGTTGTTGGTTACTATTTAAATAAAACGAAGAATACGGAATAAGAAATAATCGGGTAGGAGTGTCAATATTTTCAATGCCTTCTAGTAAGCCTGCTTGTATACTTTCGTTAGTAATTTTATTGTCTATTAAGTTCCAGGTAAATTGTTGTCTATCTCGATTGATGTCCCTATAAAAGTTTAAACCCCAGGTTTGTTTTTTGTCTGATGTAAATCGCAATGCTGCATAAGGAATTTTTAATTCTGCAACCCAGCCATAATTAGTGATTTCTACATGGCTATCCCATATTGCATTCCAGGAAAGATCTTGTTCCGAAGTACTTGTATACATACCGTCAATTTGAACCCCTGCAGCACTTACAGCAAATCGTGCTTCTTGTTGACCGTCGTTATATCCATTTATAAATACTCCAAACATATCTGCGGAAGCATCATTATCTCTTAAAGTTAACTCTTTTCTAATTTTGGATGGTTCATTGTCAAACATTGTTGCACCTATATAAATAGCATCATTGTCATAAACTACTTTTACTTCTGTTTTTCTAGCTTTTAACTCAGGTTTTCCGTTATCTGGATTAATCATCAAGAAGTCTGTTGCTATTTCAGCATTTTTCCATATAGCCTCTGTCAACTTGCCGTCAACATTGATCTTTTCATTACAAAATAGCGTATGTAATTTTTTTTTTGGAGCTTGCGAATATACAAAAACACTAATAAATTGAAGAATAACAAGGAAATAGGATGTAGTTTTTTGCATTTTCAAATTTTCTTGCGGCAAAATTAATTTTCTAAATCATTAATAGACGAAAAATTAAGTTAAATGTTACATTCTAATATTTTAATTTCGAATATAAATCGGCATCCAAGCAATAAATATCTTCTCTAAACTGAAGAATTCCATTGTTTTCCCATGCAGTCCAATACCATAAATGTAAATAAATGGGTTCTTTTATTTTTACTATGATAGTTTTTAGTTCTGGTCTTGGTAAGGGTTTATTATCAATTTTAAAAAATGGATTTTTTGCTAGTAATTTCGAATTTTTAAGGTTGATTTCTAATTGTTTTTTTCTTTGTAATTTGTTGTAATAAGAGATGTCTGTCGTGTCTTTAATTTTCTGTATAGGCCATTTTAGGGAGTCATTTAATATATAGGTAGCCATTTCTAAAGGTTTTTCAAGTCTAACGCAACCCGAGCTTAAGGATCTAAAAGTGTAATCAAAATAATCGCGGTGGTTGGTGTCGTGTAAGTAAACAGAAAACCTATTTGGGAAGTTAATTTTCATGGAACCTAGCGAATTATTTCTGCTTGGTTTTTGAACATATTTATATAGGTAGGCTTCATTTATTTTCCAATCTTTTGGGTTTATTTCTTCATTGTTTCGATCTATAATTAGCAACCCTTTTTTCTTAAAAATATTATGATTTTTCTTAGCCTCTGGGTAAATATCTTCTCTTAAGATTGTTGGTGGTACAGTCCAATTCGGATTTAAATTTATATTAGATAATTTAGAATCTAAAATAGGTGTCATTCTGGTATCTCTTCCTACAACAATTTTTTGAGAAATTAGAGTGTCCTTATTTTTAACCGCTACAATTGAATAATCGGGAATGTTAATGAGCAAGTAATTTTCTTCAAAATTTTGAGTATACCATCTCCATCTCTCTAGGTTTGCAATAACCTGTTCAATTCGTTGGTTTCTGCTGTAGTTTAATGCTTCAATGGTGCTTTTACCAATTATTGCATCTGGTTTTAGACCATGTCTTGCTTGAAATTTCTTAACTGCGTCTTGCGTTTTTTTATTATAAAATGTAGTTAGAATTGTGTCTTTTTCTTTTAGGTCTCCCCAATAATTCAATCTTTTTTTAACTAGAGGGATGTAGCTGTTTTTAGTATTCGGAACTATTTTTTCCTTTAAATTGATTAATCCAATTGTTTTTTCTACAGGATATTGTTTCAATAATTTCAAACTTGATTTAAGTTTTTTATATACCCAATGTTTTGGTTTGCAATTTTCAAGATTTGCTTTGAGTTTTCCGTTATTTAGTCCTTCTTCTAGAATAAAGTTTACAGGTATTTTCTTTTCCTCTAAATCCCAATTTCGATATAATTTTTTTGGGTTTAATTTTCCATTACTTAGGTGTGAAATTAATTTTTGGGCACTTAAAGTTAGCGCAATATCAAAATTAATGATTAAAGAATCGGTTAGTGCTTCTCTTTTTTCTTCATAATTTATGAGCGTTACTTGGTTGTAATCTTTAGGTTCTAATCCTTCATTTTCTGAATTTGCGATTTCTTGAATTAAGATATCTCTATCAGATTTAGAATTCCAAACCAATTCGAAATTATTTTTTCTGTAAAAATCAATTAATAGATTATTGTGGGTATTCAAAATTAGGGTTGAATCGATAACACTGCTTTTATTATTTGGTGAAAATTCATAAACAGCAGTTTTAAAAATTGAATATTTAAAAATTGATTTGTTCCAAAAAATAAGAATTAAAAAAATAAAAACTAGGTAAAATTTGTTCATGGGTAATCAATTTCTTTTTTCATTAAATAATGTGGCCCTATTTCTAAAATTGAAAATGGATCGCCAATTTTTTTGTAATGTGATTTTTCGTAAAAAGAAACGGCCGTTACGCGAGCGTTAAACCATATCATAGAACCATTTTGACTTTTGATATAGTCCTCGCAGTGTTGAAGTAATTTTTCTCCGAATCCTCTTTTTTGAAATTCGGATAAAATTGCCATTCCTCTTAATTGAAATTGATTTGGGGAATTAAATATACTATTTATTTTAGAAAATACAGAAACTACTCCAACTAATTTCTTGTCATAATATATGCCAAAATGTTTAGTTGAAGGTAAATCATCTCCATCAAATCGACAACTTTCAATAGATTTTCCAGCCCTTAATACTGGCTGCCTTATCAATATGGTTTCTAAAGCAGTTATATTTTTAATGATATCCATTTTATTTTGATTAATTTGAATCTGGTAACAATTTAATAATAAAACTTTTAGCTTTGTTGCAGGTTTCTGATTTATAAAGATACTTAAAAATTTTCTAAAAAAAATTTGCAATCAAAGAAACAAATACTTTATATTTGCACTCTCCAATGCGGAAGTAGCTCAGTTGGTAGAGCTCCAGCCTTCCAAGCTGGTTGTCGCGAGTTCGAGCCTCGTCTTCCGCTCTGCAAAAAACCCTAATCATCCGATTCGGGTTTTTTTATTTTATAAAGTGGCCAAATTGGTTTCGGGATCCAGCTCTACAGGATCTTGATTTTGAGTAAACCATCTGGCTGTTAATGGACCTTTTAGTAGAATGGTATCGCCTTTAACATCCAGCCAGCTTCCTTCTCGCAAACCTAAAACAGGTGTTTCATTGAATGAATGAAATTCCTTAATTCGGGTTTCTCTAGTTTCTCCCATGTGCTTACTTGTGCTATCAGCATCTAAATAATGCGGATTTAAATTAAACGGAATTGCTCCAAGTGTTGCAAAACTTGGTGGGTAAACTATTGGCATGTCATTGGTAGTTTGCATCGAAATACCTGTAATATTGCTACCGGCGCTAGTGCCAAGATAAGGAATGCCATTTTCGATTGATTTTGATAACACTTCCATAACTTTGTTTTGATACAATTGGGTAACCAATAAAAAGGTGTTACCCCCACCGGTAAAAATCCCTTGCGCATTTGTAATGGCTTCTGCAGGGTTTGAAAAGGTATGCAAGCCCACCACTTTTTTATTTATTTTGGCAAATGCAGCGCTAACATTTTTAGTGTAGGCATCTTCTGTAATTCCTCCCGGACGCGCATAGGGAATGAAAAGTAGTGTCTCGCAATTTGCAAAATGATTTTCCAATACGGGTAATAAATAATCTAAATAGTCACCTCCATGAATTGTGGAAGTGCTTGCTATGATTAGGTTTTTCATTTAGTAATTCTGATTTATGCAAAGCTACAAATTTATAATTAACAAAAAATTACCATTGCTTTGGCTCTAATTTTGCAAAACTTTAAAATACTTTTGCCAAAAATATTTAACTTCTTTTTCTTGTATACTTTTAAATTTTGTTTCGTTTTACTCTTTTTTCTAAATATTGCTTTAGGACAAACTAATACTGTGAATAGAAAATTAAACGGAAAAGTAACATCTAGTTTTACTGATTTAGAAGGGATATATTTAATCAATAATCGATCAAAAGAGAATACACTAACCGAGCATGGTGGTTATTTTTCTATTCAAGCTTGTGTTGGAGACACCTTAGTTTTTTCTTCTGTACAATTTAAAGCTGCAAAAGTTACTTTAACTGAAGCCGATTTTAATAAAGAATTATTTTTTGTTAAATTGTATCCAATTGTTCGTTTTTTGGATGAGGTGCGAATTAACGAATACAAAAACATTAATGCCGTTTCACTCGGAATTATTTCCCCAAATACCAAGCATTATACTCCTGCAGAAAGGAAATTAAAAACAGCGGAAGAACTTCATTGGTATAGTCCATTGTTAATACCTTTTGGAGGAATGAGTGTTGATGGGTTAATAAATTCTATTAGTGGAAGAACAAGCATGTTAAAAAAAGAACTAGAAGTAGAAAAAAAAGAACTGTTAATTCATAAATTAGAAGGATGGTTTGAAAAAAAATATTTTATTGAAAATCTTAAAATTCCAGAAGAATACGTCAAAGGATTTTTGTTTTATTTGGTTGAGGATCCGAAATTCACTGCTGCAATGAAATCCAAAAATAAAACCATGGCTACCTTTATTATGAATGATCTTGCAATTAAATACAAACAACTTTTGAATGATAAATAAATTAAACTAATTTTGGAAATTAGTTTAACGAATTCTATTTATATAGTTGCCCAAATATTTCAAATATTCAGCTTTTATTTTATTGTTTGTGAGCCTTACTTCAATGGGGATTCACAAATATTATATGGCAATTTATCAAGTTGATTTTGTGCCACAAAAGAAACGAATTCAAGTTACTTCGCGTATTTTTGTAGATGATTTAAATTCAGCTTTAGAAAAAAAATTCCGTGTTAAATCAAATATAGGCTTCTCTCAAGAGACACCTCAAGAAGAAGCTAATCTAAAGAAATACCTTGCTGAAAAATTCATTATTAAAGTTAATGGAGTAGCAAAGCCCATGACTTATTTGAGCAAAGAATTGGAGGCAAATGTTATGATTTGTTATTTTAGAATACCAGAAATTTCAAAGATCAATAGTTTAGAAATTGAAAATTCGTTGTTAATGGAATGGAATTCCGATCAGCAAAATATTATCCAAGCTAACCTAAACGGAGAAAAGCAGTCAGTAATGCTTACTTCAGATAATTTTAAACGAACTATAAAATAATTGTAATAGTAATTAATTTAAAAAAATAAATTACTTTTATGCTTTAAAAAATTGAACCCATGCAACACCTTTCATCCTTAAGTAAAGTTTTTATTCTTTGTTTTTCACTTGGAATCTATGCACAAGAAGCTCCAAAAGCAGCTCCAAGCGAAAAAAATCCAGATAAATTTAAACAGATGTATGATTTATTGGCAACGCCAAATATGTATCGTACTGCATCTGGAGCGCCAGGGCCTGAGTATTATCAGCAACAAGCCGACTACAAAATTGATATAGAACTGGATGATAAAAACACCAAGCTTTATGGTCAAGAAACCATTACCTATACCAATAATGCTAAAGAAGCTTTAGATTATCTTTGGGTACAATTAGATCAAAACCAACAATCTCGTAAATCACTTTCTCCTTTAGTTGAAAGCAATAGAACAGATCCAGCTATGGGTGTTCAAGGGTTTTCTAGAAAATATTTAGAAGCTGATTTTGATGGTGGTTTTACTATCGAATTTGTAAAAGATGCATTAGGTAAACCAATGAAATACACCATCAATCAAACGATGATGCGTATTGATTTGCCAAAGGTTTTAAAACACGGTGAAAAGATCTCGTTTTCTATAAAATGGTGGTATAATATTAATAATTATACAATTGATGGAGGACGATCTGGCTACGAGCATTTTGATGCTGACGGAAATAATTTATATGTAATTGCGCAGTTTTATCCAAGAATGGCCGTATATAATGATGTGGAAGGTTGGCAAAATATGCAGTTTTGGGGATCAGGTGAATTTGCTTTGCCTTTTGGAAATTATGAAGTGAACATTACCGTTCCAGCAGATCATGTTTTGGAGGCTACAGGAACTCTACTAAATAGAGCCGAAGTTTTTACACCGGCACAATTAGCGCGATATGCTCAAGCTGAAAAATCTTTTGATAATCCAGTTATTATTGTAACTCAAGCGGAGGCTGAAGCTGCAGAAAAAGGCTTTTCGGATAAGAAAAAAACATGGAAATTCAAAGCAGATAATGTACGTGATTTTGGAATTTCTACATCTAGAAAATTCATTTATGATGCCATGGCGGTTAAAACCGGAAGCACTACTTCAATGGCAATATCATTGTATCCAAAAGAAGGCAATCCGCTTTGGGAACAATATTCTACTCGAATGGTGGCGCACACATTAAAAAGTTATTCTAGTTATACTTTTGATTATCCTTATCCAAAAGCAATATCCATTAATGCTAGAGATCAAGGGATGGAATATCCAATGATTTGTTGGAATTTTGGTCGTCCGGATGCAGAAGGAAAATATACTGATGGCACTAAATACGGAATGCTTGGTGTGATTTGCCACGAAGTAGGTCATAACTTTTTTCCAATGATTATCAATTCTGATGAGCGTCAATGGACTTGGATGGATGAAGGATTAAACTCTTTTATGGAATTTCTTGCAGAAAAATCATTTGACCCTAATTTTCCTCTTCGCCGTGGTCCTGCAAAAAACATTGTTCCTTATATGAGTGGTGATCAAAAAGGTTTGGAGCCAATTATGACCAATTCAGAAAGCATTAGACAATTTGGAAATAACGCCTACGGAAAACCTGCAACAGCTTTAAATATTTTGCGTGAAACCGTTATGGGTCATGAATTATTTGATTATGCATTTAAAACCTATGCCAACCGTTGGAAATTCAAACATCCAACTCCAGAAGATTTCTTTAGAACTATGGAAGATGCTTCGGCTGTAGATTTAGATTGGTTTTGGAGAGGTTGGTTTTATACTACCGATTCTAATGATATTGGTATCAAAGATGTAAAAAAATATTTTGTAAGCAACGAGCCTTCAAAAGAAGTAACCGAGTTTATGAAAAAACAACGCCGTCGTGATAGCAAGCCTGGACCAATGGTTTATATGATTGCTGATGGAAGTGAAGACTTTAAAGCTGAAATGAATAAGCCATTTAAAATTGTCGATTATGCAGCGTTAAATGATTATGTAAATTCACATTTTACAGCTGAAGAACGCGCTAAATTAAATGAACCAAAGTATTTTTATCAAGTTACTTTTAATAAGCCGGGTGCTTTAGTAATGCCAATTATTGTAGAATTAGTTTATGAAGATGGAACTTCAGAAATTCAAAAATTCCCGGCGCAAATTTGGCGTATGAACGATAAAGAGGTAAATAGAACATTTGCAACGCAAAAAGCAATTGTAAAAATTAATATCGATCCAAATTTAGAAACTGCCGATATCGATTTGTCAAATAATAGTTGGCCAAAAGCAGAAGTAAATTCAAAATTTGATTAAGAACTTTGTACCTTTGTACCACTTATTAAATGTAGTACCATGTTTGGAGGAGAATTCTTTTTTATACTTCTTATAGCTTTTTTATTATTTGGTTCTAAAAACCTTCCCGAAGTCGTGAAAGGGTATGCCAAAATTGTAGCAACACTAAAAAATGCTACCAATGAAATAAAAAATGAAATACAAAACAGCGTTGATGTGAAGGAATTAGATGCTTCTGTTAAGCAAATCACACAATCGTTAACTCAAGAGGTAGAGGAAGTTAAATCTACTGTAGCTGCAACTTCAGCATCTATTGAAAACAATATCTTAAAAGAAGCGCCTTCTGTAGTAACTCAAATTAATGAAGATATTGAAGAAGTTACAGGCCCTATTAAACGCAAAATGTAATGCTTGAAAAAATCATTACTTTAGATAAAAAACTATTTGTTTTTTTAAATAGTTTGGGTTCTTCAACATTTGATGGGCTTTGGTTATTAATTACAAAACAAGCCTATTGGACTCCGTTTTTTTTATTATTGGCCTTTCTTTTATATAAAAAGATTGGAGGTAAAAAATTAGGGATCGTTGTGTTATTTATCGCGTTGATTTTGCTTTGTTGCGACACTTCAGTGGAATTTTTTAAAACTACTTTTGAAAGATTGCGTCCTTGTAATGATCCTGAACTTAAAGGAATTATTCGAATAATTCATCAATCAAATACTTATAGTTTCTTTTCTGGACATGCCTCCAACTCAATGGCAACAATGGTTTTTATTTATATGATTTTGAAGAAATATTATAAATATGCCTTTTTGATTTTTCTATATCCGATAATTTTTGCTTATAGCAGAATCTACTTAGGCGTACATTTCCCTACAGATATTTTAACAGGCTATTTATTCGGGTCTTCTTTAGGACTTGGTTTTTATTCGGTATACCAAAAATATTTCAATAAGACTTAAAGAACTCTCGATACCGTTAATCCGTCTCGGATAGGTAATAAAACGGTTTCTACTCTTGTGTCGTTATTAACCATTTGATTATATTCTAACAATACTATAGTACTAGTATCTTTAGGATTTAATTCTTCTAATACTTTACCGCTCCACAATACATTGTCCGAAAGGATGATGCCTCCAGGATTCATTATTGGCACAACCAAATTAAAATAATGGATGTAATTTTCTTTATCCGCATCAATAAAAACCAAATCGTATTTTTTATTTAATGTCGGAATAATATCCAAAGCATTTCCTAAATGCGCGGTAATTTGATTTTTCCAAGGCGATAAATCAAAGTATTTTTGCTGAATTGAAACCAATTCTTCTTTGATATCAATCGTATCTAACATTCCCTCTTTTTGCATTCCTTCCGCAAGACATAAAGCGGCATAACCGGTATATGTCCCTATTTCAAGGATGTTCTTCGGATGAATAATTTTAGATAACATACTTAAAACGCGCCCCTGAAAATGACCGCTTAGCATTCGGGGTTGGAGAATTTTTTGATGGGTTTCTTTAAATAGTTTTACCAACAATTCGGGTTCGTTTTGCGAATGGTGTTCTATGTAGGCTTCTAATTCTTCAGATATAAAATGCATGAAATAATATTTTCAGCAAAATTACAAATTACAATACACAAATTACAAAATCAACTAATTGTTTTACCTTTGCGCCATGATTGATAAAAAAGACATTCGCGCTTTAACTAAAGATGCCCTTCGAGATTTTTTTGTTGCCAATGGTGATAAAGCTTTTCGTGGCAATCAAGTTTATGAATGGCTATGGAGTAAAGGCGCACATAGTTTTGAAGACATGACCAATGTTTCTAAAGAAACACGAGCGATGCTTGAAGCTAATTTTGTGATCAACAATGTCAAAGTGGATACGATGCAACGAAGTTCCGATGGTACTGTGAAAAACTCGGTTCGACTTCATGACGGATTACTGGTAGAAAGCGTATTGATTCCAACAAATACCAGAACTACTGCTTGTGTTTCATCTCAAGTGGGATGCAGTTTGGATTGTAATTTTTGTGCCACTTCCCGATTAAAAAGAATGCGTAATCTGGAACCAGGCGAAATTTACGATCAAGTGCTTGCAATAGATAACGAAAGTAAATTATACCACAACCGCCCGCTTTCTAATATTGTTTTCATGGGAATGGGCGAGCCTTTAATGAATTACAACAATGTCATTAAAGCAATTGATAGAATCACCTCTGAGGAAGGATTAGGGATGTCCCCCAAACGAATTACAGTTTCTACTTCGGGTATTCCAAAGATGATTATGAAAATGGCCGATGATGGAGTAAAATTTAAATTGGCTGTTTCTTTGCATTCTGCTATAGAAAGTGTTCGAAACCATATTATGCCTTTTAGCACCAATTTTCCGTTAACTGATTTACGAGAATCTTTAGAATATTGGTATCAAAAAACAAAAAGTAAAGTTACCTATGAATATGTGGTTTGGGGAGGAATAAACGACACTAAAGAAGCAGTAGATGCTTTGGTTAAATTTTGCAAATATGTGCCGTGTAAAGTCAATATTATAGAATACAATCCAATTGATGACGGGGAGTTCCAGCAAGCTTCAGAAGCAGCCGTTAATTTGTATATTAAAGAATTAACTAAACACAACATCGTTGCCAAAGTAAGGAAGAGTAGAGGTAAAGATATTGATGCTGCTTGCGGCCAATTAGCAAATAAATCTTAATAAATATAAATCTCTTTTAAAAAGTAAATCCGTTAGAAATTTAATTTCTAACGGATTTACTTTTAATGTTAAAGTTGTTTTTTTTAATTCCCAATAGTAATTTCTACAGGAGTTCCGCCATTAATTGATAATGTTGCTATGTTATCACAATCGCCATTTCCATAGTTTAATACAGCAGTATTAACATTTCTAACTATTGTAATTACACCTCCTACAATCAAAGGTTTATTTACTGTAATGCAACTCATTTTCACATATAATGGAGTTGTAATGGTACTTGTTTGAACTGTTGTGTTTTGAAAAGAAGTAGACCAGTTTCCAGTAACTCTATAAATATTGTCTAATAAAACCATTGGAGTTGAATATCCCTCAACAATTTCTCTTGTTCTAGTTCCGATTCTTGTATAAACATTTCCGTTAGGGAAAGTAACATTCATGTCCATGTTCATAGTTACTATTGGATGACTCGGTGTTCCTGTCATAGATCTTGTAAAAGTTTTTGTGCCATCATATTTAATTGCATTATGATAGAAATTTTCGAACGTATAAGTAATAGTGTGTACTGAAGCAGATGGTTGAAATGTAAAAGTCATAATTATCTTACCTTTTAAGATATTTCCGTTTGGTAATGGGCAGCCAACAGTTCCAAAATCAATAGTTTTTGTTACTAATGTTCCTGGAGTAAGTGGAGTCCCAAAGGATGGCACGCGAGTAATGGTAGCACAAGAAGGTAAAAATGCAGCAGCACTTTCAGTTGATTTTCCTGAAGTTGAATTAGCATAAGTGTTGGTTTCTTGCTCTAAAACAAGGTCCGATACGTCATCACTTGCCATGTCAATTTTGGCATTTACTTGAATTTCTTCCACACTAATGTCATTATTTTCTGTGACATTGTTGTCCTTATTACAGCCAAAAGTTAAAAAAACTAAGGCAAATCCTAAAACAATATTTGATATTTTCATAATTATTTATTTAATGGTTTAACGTTAAGACTTTTACAAATATAAAAGGTTTAATCTTAAGATAAAAATAATTTTCAAATTGTTGGAATGTTGTATCTTTGAGGCCCAATGAACATTACTTCGCAAATAAAGCAACCGATAATGCAAGAAATGGAACTTTTTGAAAAAAAGTTCTATGAATCGATGTCGTCTAAAGTGGCCTTATTAAATAGAATCACCTATTACATTGTTAACAGAAAAGGGAAACAAATGCGACCAATGTTTGTTTTCTTAACTGCCAAAATGCTTTCTGGCGGCACTATTAACGAGCGCACATACCGAGGAGCTTGTGTGATTGAGCTAATTCATACTGCTACTTTGGTTCATGATGATGTGGTAGATGATAGTAATAGACGAAGAGGTTTTTTCTCTATTAATGCCCTTTGGAAGAACAAAATTGCAGTCTTAGTTGGTGATTATTTATTGTCTAAAGGATTGTTGCTTTCTATAGATCACGGAGATTTTGACTTACTTCGAATCATTTCGGTGGCCGTTCGTGAAATGAGTGAAGGCGAATTATTGCAAATAGAAAAAGCGCGTCGCTTGGATATTACCGAAGACATATACTATGAAATCATTCGACAAAAAACAGCTACGCTAATTGCTGCTTGTTGTGCCTTAGGAGCTAAATCGGTTTCCGATGATGAAGTTCAAGTAGAAAACATGCGAAAATTTGGCGAACTTATCGGAATGGCATTTCAAATAAAAGACGATTTATTTGACTACACCGATGAAGCAATTGGAAAACCAACCGGAATAGATATTAAGGAACAAAAAATGACTTTGCCTTTAATTTATGCTTTAAATCATTGTTCGGATAAAGAAAAAAGCTGGTGCATCAATTCGATAAAAAACCACAATAAAAATAAAAAACGCGTAAAAGAAGTTATCCAATTTGTAAAAGATAAAAAAGGATTGGCTTATGCCGAACAAAAAATGGTACAATTCCAACAAGAAGCGCTATTACTTATTAAAGACTATCCAGAATCGGTTTATAAAGATAGTTTGACACTAATGGTCAACTATGTAATGGAGCGAAAAAAATAGTTTTAGTTTCCTGATTTAAAACTAACTTGTCTCAATACTGCAATAAGCTTGAAGCAAGTGGCCAACCAAATCTATTTGACCGAAAGTAATTTTTGTAAGTTTTTCAAAAAAGCAACTGGAAAAACCTATTCCGATTATCTGAATGAAATCAGAATTAATGAATCGGCTCGATTGTTGTTGCAAACCGATAAAACGATCAGCCAAATTTCTTTTGAATGCGGATTTGAAACGCTGAGTTATTTTAATAGAGTATTTTTAAAAAAGAAAAACAGGACTCCATCCGTATTTAGAAATGAAAAAACAGATTAAATAAAAAAACCCAGTCATAAAACTGGGCTTTTTGTTGTAGCGAGAGGGAGATTTGAACTCCCGACCTCAGGGTTATGAAAATATCTTAAATATTTTTACGAGCTATAAGCCCCTTTAAAATATAGGGTTTTGAAAATCTCTAACTAAAAAATCTATCATTTCCTCACTTGAATTCCTCACTTGGAGCATCTGTAGATTTATGTGTTAATGAGTGTTGACAACGAAGGAAATAGGTTGGTTATTGAATTTATAATTCGTTATAAATCTTATTAATTACATTGAGATTAATTCACTTTTAATATTCTCTAGCATTTCATCTACTTTTTCAAATCTATGGACAGTATCGTAATAAAACTGCTTATTAGGAACTTGATTTTCTTTTAAGTATTCTAGCATTTCATCAAAACCTAACAATTCATCATAATTAGCAAGGTGCAAGGTAAAATGATTTCCTTTGTACTGTTTTAATTCTTCTTTGCATTTCTTTTCAAAACTGGCTAAAAAAGTTAAATACGCCTCGGT
>Ga0222712_10003518_pt1 | contig 16994 bp, 11 predicted proteins | sample C33_657DmetaG_FD_165043 | JGI IMG/M metagenome (GOLD analysis project Ga0222712, IMG submission 165043) | Estuarine water microbial communities from San Francisco Bay, California, United States - C33_657D | ecosystem: Environmental > Aquatic > Marine > Unclassified | place: USA: California...
CTGCAAGTTTTTCTCTACCTTTTTTTGTAAGAATTGCATCTACCGTTAATTCGGCATTACTTAAATATCCCATAGTGTTTATTAATTCGTTTGTTAATAAATATAGTTTTTATAAAAATTATTACTCCGTTTCCAAAATTGGTTCATTTGCCGCTCTACCTGCTTTATTTACCTTCAATGTATTAGGGTTTGAAGTGAATGTTTCAATAGGTGGAGTTCCATCTAATGTAGTTGCTGCCGTATTTTTAGAACCCTTATAAAAAGAATTTTGTAATCCTCTCGTTAAATCAGAAGTAAATTTATTGTGAGTTGGTAAATAACCATTCACAGGTTTAACATCGATTATATTACCTTTAACAACTGGTATAGTTGAACCACTAAATGGTTGTATATTTAATTTAGTTTCGGTATATGTTTCTGTTCCAACATATAACCCACCACGAGGGTCTCCTTTACCACCAACTACGATATTAAATTTATCAACTAATCTTGTTTTTTGCTCTGTTATTAAATTAACTCTTACTCTTTCTTTAACTACTCTATTATCTTTATCAAAATATGTTCTAATTGCCGAACCACTTTGTGCATAAATACCAAATCCAATTGTTTCGTAATCAGTTTGACCATATGTTTCAATACCTAATGAAATTTCAGTTAGTATTGTAGGTTCACCTAATCCTGCATCTATATTAACTTCTTTTTGATAATAATCCGTTTCTAAAATAAAATTAGAATTAGCATCTATAATTGTTTCTTGTTGATAATTTTCTGCAATTAAAGTTTCAGCAGATGCAGTTGATATTAAAGCATCATACTGATTGTTTTCGGCAGTTAAAATACCACCCATATCAGCATCTACAAATGCATCATATTGGTTGTTTTCGGATGTCATTATAGTTGTATCCGAATACTTAATATTTACTTCTTGTTGATAATCTTCTCCCGAAGGTCTTTTGTAAGCAACTTTACTTCTTTCTAAAATATGTGGTTCAATCAATAAACCAGTAGTTGCTTTAACTCTTGCTGGTAACATCTTCTTAATATCATCAAACATTGATTTCTCATATAGTTTGATTAAGTTGATGTATTGATAAATATCTCTACCACTAAATCTTTTGAAATAATAGTTTCTTAAATTATCTAAATCTTTGTAATTTGATTTGTATGCATCATCAGGATTACCAATGTAATTATCCAAATTTATTCCACCAAATGATTTGGCAATATCAAAATTCAACTCTTTTGTAGGAGAAAAGAATAAACCAACTCTGTTAGAATCAGTAGGTGATTGGTCGAATGCTTTTTTAGTTGCTCTACTATTTGCTGATAAATTTGAAACTAATTCCTGTGATTCAAATCTAACTTTATTAGTTGAATATCTACCTGAACCTAAATCTGGTATTTCTAATACAAAACTTCTATCAATTGCTTCAAAGTTATGTGGATAATCCGGCTTATCTTCAAATCCACTTGCACTTGCATACAATAATGGTGATGCGTTGGTAGAGTTAAGTTGTATCAACGAACCACTTTCATAATCATTTCTAGTATATCCACTTTCAAAATAAATATTTGTATCAACATTTATTAAAGAAGCAGTTGCGTATAAATTTTTTGGATATTCAAAATCCAAACGGAAATATAAATCATCGGTTGAAGATGAAATATGATTACCGTTAATCATTTCAGGGAATGCAACGTGTTCATAGAATCTTTCCTTATCTAATGGTGTAGACCATAAACGGAATTCATCTAATGAACCACTATAATTAGAACCAACCGTTAATGTAGAATCACTATCCCAATCAACTGAAATATTTTGTGTTGTGGAATTACTAAATATTGTTCTTTCTTTTTCAGTTTGTCTAACATCAATTTGTATTACATCTAAGTCATAACTGATAGATAATCCAAAGAATTTTCCATTAAATATTGGTAGTTCTGGTGTTTCGAATGTAGATGAACCGTTATCAAATCTAACTACTCCATAATTACTATTTAACGAACCATTTAAAGTTACACTCCAATTATCTGTTTCCAATAAAGTCCAATCTCCACTATATGCAGGTTTAACAAACATTTCTATTGTAGATGGTTTAATACCTTTATCCGTATCTTTCCAATCCATAAAAATAGATGCACCTTCATTAAATTTAAGAGCAGTTGTAATGTTTGACATTTCTAACTTACTCTTTGTTTGAGTATCGGTAGTTATTTCTGGTCCTCCAAATTCTAAAATAGTAAGATTAGATGCAGGAATACCATAACAACTCATTAAAGCATAAACACCACGTCTTGTTCCTTTATGTTTTAATAGATACGGTAAGTTGTTTATAATTCTTCTCCAAACTTCGTAAGTTCTTTGTTTTGCAGGTGATACTTCCTTAATAGAACCCTCCGAATCCATACCAAAAACATAATTCCACAACTGTTTATCAGCTGCCAAATTATTCGCATCCCAACCAAACGATTTTAATAATTCAAATAATAATTTATCCGAAATACCATCCTTTGCTTTATACCCAAAACCTCTACTCTTCTCAATTGCCTTTGTATGATAGTATATATTATCAAAATGTTGTCCAATCATTGAGAAAAACAATAATAAACTTTCGTTATCACCATTATTTATAATATATTGAGGTATATTGTTTTGAACATAGTTTGGATTTTCTATATCAAATGATTCTGCTGAACTTATAATATTTTCATACCAGTTCTTAACTTCATCTGTTGAACTCGCCATTCTATTTTCACCATCGTATGGCCAAGAACCTAAATTTGTTGGTGTATATAAAAATGTTTCAAACCCATCAAAATTATTTATTAATTGGTTCTTCTTCGTAGTTTGTCTTTCTACTTCTTGTTGACTAGCCGGTGAGTTTACGAATCCCGTATTTAAAGTATCGGTTGATGCTGATAAAATCAACTGGTCATATGCTTCTATTAACTGAACTTTATATACAAAATTATCTACTCTTTCTTTTGCAGAACTAAAATGTACAAAATTATCCCACAAATATGTAGGATAATTTACACTAAATAGTGAAAAAAGAGAAGCTCCACTATCTGTATCTTTTGTATATTCAATATTTAAACCATCTGTACCAAATGTTGATGAACTTAAATATGTACTTACTAATTTAAATGAACTAGATACGGATGCGGATAATATCAAATTATCCAAAGATTCGTAATTAGTAGATTGACCTGTTGTGAAATCTATACCAGCATTAAAATCAGGTCCTTTTAATGAAGGGCATTTTAATTTAGATTGTTCTGTTAATACAACAGTTTCAATGAGAGGATTACTCATTAATTTGGTAATCCAAAATGTAGAATTATTTGTTATCTCCGGATTTAAAGGAGAATATAATTTTAATATTACAGATTCAACTTTATCGGAATCTTTAACAATTTCATTACCTAAATCATCTACTGATTTTTTAGATAATGTCCAATCATCTTTTTCCCAAGATGAAATTAAAATTTGTTCGTTGTTTCCAAAGTTAGCAAGGTGTGTTAAATACTTACTATTTGGTTCTGGTTCTATTATAGATAATTTTTCTCCAAATGCCTGAAATAATGCGTTTTTTAATATATCATCATCTAAGAATAAAGTTGGTAAAGTTAATTTAGTTACAACTTCATAATCGTTACCAATTAATTGCTCTACACCACCTCTATTATATGGTTTTAATTTTAATGTTACATTATCACTACCACTCCAATTTGGATATTTCTCTCTTAATGTTTTAAGATTAAGTGTTACCGAACCGTTTGAAGATTGATTTGCAAATAATACAACATAAGAACCATCTTTTAATTTTAAGTAAATATCTACACTTGTTGTTGCAAATGAATTCCACTTAACATCAAATCCAATATTAAAATCGGAAAAAGATGGAACATCTATTGCATCTGCAAATGTTACATCGGTTATAGATGGATAATCATTTATTGCAGTAAATGTAATAAGTGCTTCTGCTCTTTGACCTGTTCCAAAATTATTACTTTGAGCAACTAATATTACTTTTTTAGTTCCATAGATTTCATTAAAATCTTTTTGGAAAAATAATGTTACTCTACCGTTTGATGCAGGAACTTCTACAAATTTATCAGTTGATGTATAAACCAATACGGAATCTGCTGATTCAGTATTAAATGGAATACTAACTTCTCTTTCTAAATCGGATTCTTTTACACCAATGTTAAATTGAGTTTGAGTAAGTGTTACTTTTGGTTCTGCAAATTTAATTTCCCTTGCGGCATCTACTACTACTACAAATGAACTTTTTAATCTAGATGCAGGAACACTAAAAGCATATGGAAATTTTTCTAATTTTGTAAAATCACCGCTTGAAAATTGAGAAGCCAATCCACCGTATATTTGTTCTACTGATACACCGTTTGGTAAATTTCCTTCTACTGAAAAGTTTACAGTTGATTTGGATAAAACTTCATCCGATAATTCTCCTATTTTATTTTGCCCTAATCCCAATACTCCATTTAAAACTACATTAGTTCCATAGAATACATTGTAAACCAAATTTAAGGAGTTTCCTAACTCCCCATTTAGATTACTACCAAATGATATTTCATATTGTGAATTTGGATTCGGATTTGATACAGTTACCGTTGATGGCGTTGATGGCGTTGGTGCAGGTTGTGGTCTGGTTAATTTTACTTTTTCAACACCAAAATTTAATTGTATAGTTCCAGCTGTAAAATTAAATGTACGTGGTAACGGTTGTTCAGTCCATTGTTCGTTTTCCCATTTGTATTCTAATATTCTAATTCCTTCTACATATCTGGAATTTCCAGTATAACTGAATGAATCAAAATTTATAATAGAAACTATAAATTTAGAAAGAACTCTTCCACCATTTATACTTGCAGTATATTCTCTTCTTGAACCAAATGCAGTAGATGGGTTGTGTACTACCGTTGTATAAGCACCAATGCCTTTTGATTTACTATCTTCAAAGAATTCAACCGCAGACCCATCCGTTGTTGTTAAATGAATTTTTAATGGACTTTGTTCAATTGGTGGAACGTATGGTATTGATGGTTGACGAGAAACATCGTTTCCTCCACTATTATCAGAAGATGCTTCAAGTGAAGCAGCATCATTCATTAGTGAATTAGCATTTTCATTATACCCTATCTCTCTCGGTCCTGCCATTAATTATTGTGTTGATTTAATATAAATATCCTATTGTTAAAAATCTCTACCTGTTATATCAGAATCTGCATCTTCAAATCCTCTGGTATCAAATCCATTGAAGTTATTTGTAGTACCATCTAATCCAGGTGGTACATATCTAGTATAACTTCTATTACCCGAATTTGTTACAGTTAAACCAATTGCTTGTTGTTCTGCGGTACTAAATCTAGTATCCTGTAAATTTGGTTTAGGTGTTGTTGCAACTGTTGGTGGTGCAACTTTTTCAGGTGGTGTAACAGGTGGTTGAGGTGGTTCAACTTTTGGTGCAACCGGTGGTTTTGGTGGGTCTACTGCAACCGGAACTTCCACAACTGTTGTAATTGGTGGTAAAAGTTGCGTACCACTAACCGTAGCAGTTGCTGCACCAGGAGAATATACATTCTTTTTAATATCAACCCTCGTTGAGAATGAATCTAAGTTATCTTGTATTTGCTTTCTTAATTCAACTATACCAAATTCTTTTGGAATCTGTGTATAGTTTACACTTCTTTTCTTCAATGATTTTACATTAAAAGCAATACAGTTATTTAATATATTTTGTATTTCATTTAATAATCCTGCAAATGGATATTGTTCACAATCATTAAATCTCATTTCAGATGGTGCTCCAAAATTAGATTGTGATACATCGTAGTTTTTGTTATTTACCCAATTCTTTACACTATCTCTAAAATTTTCAAATACTCTTTTATTAAAAGCATCTAAATCTCTTAAACCAAAATCTTTTCTAACCGTTGCTCTAAAATCGTTTCCGAATTTAGCAACCAAAGCATCATCTATTACAGATAATGAACCTGCTTCAAATTTATCTAATGCATCTAATATATTCTTCTTATAGTATTTAAAATCTTTTGTAAGATTATCTAAGTTTTTAAATTCTCTATTTACAATTTTATTTATGTTAGTATCTTTTGTTTTTAATGGGATAATTCTAACTTCTTCTCTCGATGGTGATATTTCTTGTATCCAAACTCTCTGTAATTCATCATCCGAACCTACTCGTTGACGAACAAAGTTTAAGTTTAATTTAACAATACCGTTTGTAAAACCTAAATCATTTAATAATTTTTCGGCATCAATAGCAATTTCTTTTTGACCTCCTTTATTCACTATTGAGTGTAAATAATCACCTATATGTTGATACTTAATATGTTCAACAGTTTTACCATTTTTATTAGGTAATAAATTATTATTTACATCATATACAGATACTTCCATTACATCATACTTGCAATCACCAAAATCCGTATCCTCTATTTCATTTTTAGAAACAATGAATAGGTCTTCCGATTGTAGGTAATTACCTTCGTTCGTAGTTTTTGCATTTACTGCATCAAAGTTTGTATATTTTTTAATTGCCATATCTTTTAATAGCTTCCAGGGTTAGATTTTTCAAAACCAGCAGGATAATCTTTTGATTGAGTTGTTCCATCTGCTTTTGTTACAGTCAATTTCAATGTTCCTTTATATTCCGTACTACTTCCCCAACTCCAAAAACCTTCGGATGCTTCTGCACTTGTAGGAACTGCTCTACTATTTATACCAAATACAATTTCATCACTTGCACCACCGGCCAATTCGAAATTATTTTTAGGTATTGTTAGCCAACCCCAACCATTTGCCGATTTGAATGACATTTCAATTTTAACAGGTAACTTATCGTTATTTGTTAATTTAAGAGTTCCATTTCTGACCCATTTACTAGCGTATCCTTTTGCGTTTATTTTTGCAAATAATCCAGATGTTTGTCCTGTCCATGTAGATTCACCATCGAATTTAGCAGCAACTGCATTTACAAATACATCTGCACCACTTGCAGCAGCATTTGCCGCAGTTGATTGTTGAATTGCTTGTTGTTGTTGAACTGCTCCTAATTGAGATTGTAAACCTTCAATAATTGCATTTAGAGAATCTATTTGTTTAATCAACGCATTTATCTGTGCTTTAAAACCTGTATTCTGTGATTGTAAAGATGCTCTTAAAATAGATTCATCAACCGATTTTTGAACTGCGTTCTGTATCTGTGTTGAAAAATCACCAACTACTTTTGTAAGAGATTCTGTTTGATTTACAAGAGCATCGTTTGTTTGCTCTATGTTTAATCTATTATTTATTTGTGTTTCAACTTCGGATGTCAATGTTGTAACTTGTCCAGTTAAATCTGTTACCTGACCGGTTAAATCTTCAACTTGTTTTCTTAAATCTGTATTTAAATCAACTTGCTCAGTATATAATGGACGTGGAACTAAATCTAAATTGGGAGTTGGAATGGTTGGTTTTAATTCCGTAACTGTAACATCAATTGCCTTTATTAACTCAACATCATCCTGTTTAGGTTTTGTTAATGGTTTGAATAATAAAGATGATGCAACATTATTTGCATCTATAATATTTACTCCATAATCGTTTTTAGAAATAGCAGAAGAACCTGATAATTTTAAAATAGATTCTAAATCTTCTTTTCTTTTATCGGATAATTTTTCTGCAATTGCTTCTAAGGATGTTAGTGCCATTATATTATTTCAAATTTTAATTTATCATCTATTATAGTAGAAATACCACCTTCAACTATTTTTAGTTTTAGTAAGTATGTTCTGTTTATAGGTAGTGTTGATAAATCCATTATAAAGTAATTCGAAGTAGAATCACAACTAACCTTTGTATAATCTCCAAATGGGAATATAATTTCGTTTGTAATATAATCTTCCAATTGGTAATATGTTGTTGTTGGTAAATATTTAGATTGGTCATATGAGAATGTAGTTCCAAATGATTTAGATGGATACTTATCTCTACCTTTTACTCTAACTTTTACTTTTGTATTTGCTTCGTATTGTGTTTTTAAGTTTGTAACAACAACTTTATATCCTTCTTCTGCCGAACCCGTAACAGGTGCTAAACTACCTGTAACAATAGAACTATCATCCCAAACTATTTCCAATTTAGGTTGATATATTGTATTAGTTTCTTTTGAAAAGAATTTAAGAACACCATAATCCAATGTATCATTTTCTGCATCTAAACTATGATGAACGATTAATCCATTATTAGATACAGAACCACTTAACCATATATTTACCATATCGGTTACATCCATTCTTACATCATCACTCTCATAATTAAATGATTGAGATGCAGAACCACTCAAATACCATACACCACCTTCTGCGTTTGCAGAACCAGTTGTATTGGGCGTATATACTGCCGTTCCACCAATTGTATCGTATGAAACCCATTTATCTACACCATTTCTATATTTCCAACTAACACCATCGGATGTTATATTATCAAACTTTGTTCCAGTTCCCATTGTCCAACTTTGAGAAACCGCGTTAGCATATATTGTATATTGTAAAGGCAATTCTTCTGAATTGGCTGCTTTTAAATTTAAATATGCTTTCCAATTACTACCCGTTTCTAAATTAGACACATCAAATTTTATTAGGGTTCTATAAACATCTTTTATAGTTCCATAATATAATTTACCTACCTCTAATATCTCATCTCTACCTGCATTCTGGTCAGGTTGTTGTAAGTAGATACTCGCATCGTATGATGATGTATAAAATTTATGCATTATATAGCCCTCCCTTTAATGTCTTTATTTGGATATTTAACTTCAAAAACCGATGGGTCTAATGATGGATATACTATCTTACCCTTTGTTGCTTGTTCTATATTATAACTATTATCTGCATAAGCATCTACACAACATAAGTTAGAAATCTTTACAGATGGAACACTCATTACACCTTCAACATTTGCCAATATTAATTCTATTTCTGAAATGTTTATTGGTTTGTTAAATGTCCAATTATCTATGTTAAAATATTCTTGCACTTTTAATAAACAGTTTGCAAGAACTTCTCTTTTGTTATAGTTAGAATAACATATAACTTCAAAATCACATCCAATGTTTATAACAAATCCATCAATTATGTTTACACCATCCGTAAGCATTCTATACTCACCTAAATAAGTTTTAAGGTTTTGTTTGATTGCTTGATTTAAGTTTGTTAAATTTTTATTAGAATCATAACCCAAAACATACATATTGATTGCAAATGGGTTGTTTACTTCTGCTAATGATGTTTTCTTTTGTGAAAGATATTTAACTATTTCTGTTTGAATATCTTGTTTAGGTTTACCCTTTAATCCATCAACTATATTAACAAATTCTGCTATGTTTTTTGGATTAGCAAGAATAGATGATGGTGAATTGTTATCAATTTCTCCATCAGGCGATACATAAACTTTTGCAACACTACCATATCGTTCTGGCATAGATAATGCTCTGACTATGTAATCTTGTCTAGTTACTGCTCTATTTTGAGAACCAAATGTTGCTAATGCATTTTGTCTAATCTCATCAATTGATTCACTCCCTCTTCCTCCAATAGCAGGTTCTAAATTTTCAACTGCGATGGTAGATTTGGAATCGTTATAAGCATCCAATTCAGCAGCTGGTATAGATAAAAGGTCTTCTTCAAATTCTATTCTTCTAATCGTAGTTAAATCACCCGTATTTACATTTGATTCTATACCCCCACCTATCAAATAGTTTACAGTTAAAGATGTGTTTATTGGTGCTATTCCAAATGTATTTGTTTTTAAAAAGTTTGATGGGTCAATACCTTGATTTAATCTTTGAACCGAATTGGCTAACCCCAATCCTACATTCTTTGTATTTGGTAGTATTTGCTCATCATTTAATCTAACATCACCACTACCAAATTGTAAATCCATAGTGTTATCAGAATTTACTTTAACAGAAAATCTATAAGGTACTGTTTTTATTTCTAATATGTAAGGAACTTCGTTTGAATATTGTGATAATTCCGAATTGTAATCTGTATTGGGTTGTTCCGAAAATATACTTTCTTGTGCTAAATACGGTACTTCATAATATCTATTCCCATCACTATCTACAACAGAAACAACACCTATAATGTTAGTATCCGTTAAAGTTGCGGTTGGGTAATCCGTATCATCTAAAAAGGAAAGAGATGTAGAAGCTTCTCTTGCAGAAATTGCTTTTACTTTTTTTGTTATTAAATATCGTGTTGGAACTCCTGAATTTGAATCTCTTTCATATACTTCTATTTCTCTATCCGTAGGATTAGCAAAATCAACTGCATCTGTTGTTCTAAAAATAATATTTGAGTTTGATGTTGATTCAACCTCCATACCGTCTTTTATTTTAAAAAGGTATCTTTCATCTGGTGCATTTAATGATGCATCCACTTCGTTATTTGATGGAACTACTTGATATACAGTAAGAGTTGTAACCGCAGGAGATGTTACCTTTGGTTTATAACCCATATTTTGTGCCAATGCCATTACATTTTTTCTTTCGGAAGCATATGATAATATGGATTCTTTTAATTGAGTATCTTGATAGAACGAAAGTATATCTCCAATTGCAGCTGCTTGCTCAATGAACACCATACCAGGTGATGCTTCGTTAAAATCGGAGTATGTATTTGGGAAATATGTTTTGGTGTAATCAATAAGGTTTTGCTTTAATGCAGCAAAATCTTTACCAACATAATTGATATTTTTATTATTACTACCAAAATTTTTATCCAACGGTTTAATTGCCATTATTAGTTATTTACGGTTATTTGTACTGATTCGGATAAATTCCTATTTGAAAGTAATGAAAATTTAATATCCAAAGATATTCTATTATTATCTATATCATTTTCATCGTAATCAAATACGATAGTATCTATATTTAGATATGGTAGCCATATGGATACTGCATCTAATATTGAAGTTTCTATACTAGTTTCGATGGTTCTACCATCCATTTGTTCAAATAACACCCTCCAAACATCACATCCGAATTCGGGTTGCATTAATCTCTCACCTTTTCTAGTTAAAATAAGATTTTTAAGATTATCTTTTGCTTGGGTAAGTGTAGTAAAATTGACAGCAAAGATTCCATTAGAATCAGAACCTTTATTTATTCCAATACCTAATACTTTGTAATCGTTTTCTGCTAAATCTACTACATTTACTTTACCAAGCTCGATTGCCATTATTAAAATCTTTTAACTAATTCTGAATAATTTCTTGTTAATGCTTTCAATGTAGCATCTTGTAAACCATCACCAGTTGGTTCAAAATTTGGAACATTTGCTGGTACATCTACATCTCTAAAATCCATAGTTTCCCACTCACTCTCATCAACTCTTAATTCAGGCTTAATCATATCCAATACACTTCCAACCGATTGTGCACCTTCTCTACGCTGCTCTGCTGAAAATGGCTGTGTCATATTTAAAATCTCATTTATCATAGGGTCTTTTGTGAACTCCCTTTGTTGTTGAGGTCTTTGTTGAATAGGTGCTACCGTTTGTTTTCTAACAGGAGTAGAAGTTCTAACCTCCGTTAATTCAGATAACGATGGTGTTGATTTTTTTTGTGAGTTTAATGTAACTGCACCAGATTTGATAAGTTTAACAAGTTCTTCTTTAACCTGTTGTTTAACTTCGTTTTTTACAACCTCTTTAATAAGGGTTACTAAAATTTCTGATTTCATAAAAAAGTGTTTGTTTAGTAATAAATATAATAAGTTGAAATTTACCCAATAACATTATATCCAGACCACGATATTATTGCCGGAGCAGGTGGCGCGGGTGGTGGGTATTGTGCCATAACATTCATAGTTCCACTGGTTCCCATTAAATGAACCTTTGCTACATTTACAAATGGGTCTAACATTATATTAGTAGGTGGGGTTAAAGCTATTGTCGGTGGAATAAACCATATGTTTGGTATATTAGGGATTTTATCTTTAATCATATCAAATGCCATAGCAGTCAACTGTTCTTTTGTTGGTAAAGCATTCTCTATTTGTTTTTCCAATTCATCTTTTGTAGGTATTTTTGGAATATTAATATCAGGTAAATCTATTTTAGGTTTTACTCCATTTGCCGTATCTACTACAAATTCTTTAATCTGTTCTTTTGTAGGTTTTGGTGATGGAATTGATTTTGATAATTCAACTGCAATTTGTATAGGTCCTATTATTGGTTGTAATACTTTTTCTTGAATTGGTGGTATTAGTTTTTCTTTAATTTGTGCAGTTGCTTCTTCTATTAGTTTGGATTTAGCTTTTTCAATTAAATCTTTTCTCTTTGGTAATTCTGGAAATGGAAATTTAATAGATGGTTTAAATTGAGAACCAATGGATGGTTTTTTCTTTTTAATTTCGTTATACTTTTCAACTACTGCTTTACCGGTTATAATTGCAGGGTGATTTTTAACATCATCTGCAACTTGCTCTTTTTTTAAAAGTTTAGTAACTGTATCATATACATTTACAAAAATACCATTTATTTCAATAGTTTGTTCTTTTAATTGATTAACCAATAATTCAGCTGCTTCTTTTGCTGCTTTATTTATTGCAGTTGATGTGGCTAATGCAATTGGATTTGGCCCAATGTTCATAACTGTACCAGGAGCAGGTGGTGTTGCCTGCCAACCCAATGGTCTTAATAGTGGATTTGGAAAAGGGGACATTTCTGCACCCAACCAATATGCATCAAACGCAGATGGATATATTTCTGATAATAAATTAAAGTTTTCACCATCACTTTCTTGTCCTTTTTTAAAAGCAGCTTTTATTACATCTATCATTCCTGTTACATTGCCATTTATAACATTTACACCATGCAACATATCACCACCCCTTTTTATACATCTATCGTATTCGTTTGCATAAAAACCTGCAAACCCATCCGGGTCATTTGAGAAACGACCAGTTGTCATTGCTTGTAATACATTTGCTTTAAATAATATCCAAGACATTTTATTTACTTAAAAAGTTTGTTGATGAAAGTAAATTATTTAATTTAGCCTTTATTATATCAAATTCAAATCTATTTACAGGTCCTGCTGCGGTTGGTCCTACTGGTGTTGCATATACTTGTCTATTAATTGCTTCTAACAACTCTCTCATTATTGCAACCAACTCACCACCCAATACCATTTTTTGGACATCAGCACCCTGTCCTCCTTCTCCTTGATTCTTACCTAAGAATATCTTACCATTTTCAGAATTAAGAAATATTTGATTAGAACCATTTGAATGTATTGTTATTTTATTATCAGAATTTATATAAACTTCTTTTCCAGCATCTACTGAATAATTGCCATCGGTAATCACACCAGTATTTCCTTTTCCAAATATAATAAACTCCTTTGCTTTTGAAGAAAGAATTATTCTATCGGAATTTATAAACAATTGGTCTCCACTAAAATCGGATGGATAATCTTTAAATGCCGTCTTTTCTTTTTTAATCGTTTCCTTAAATGGAACTTTTGTTTTACCAGAAACAATATAAACAGATGTACCATCTTTATTTATATTTTCATCTACAAGTTCTCCAATAGGTTTACTATCCAATTCAGCATTTTGTTTATTACGAATGAATATACCTGGATACGATTTACCATCGGATGATAAAAAGAATTCAGATAAACGAATTGTATTACCAACTCTACCACTTAAAATTGTATCTCCTTCTTTTGGATTTATAAATTTAATTTTTTCACTTTGTATATATTTCTTTTTATCACTAGGTGGTGTGGTAGTTGTATTTGTATTAGTTCCACCTGCATTTGCAGTTGCTCTATATTCTCCACTCTTTTTACTACCACCAACTTCCGTTACATCTTCTGCTTCCGTTGCTTTAAATGTAACATAATCTCTTCTGTAATTTGAATATGGGGTATTAGTATAAGGCATCCAAAATGTTTGATTTGCAATTTTGAATACTACAACAGTTTCTCCTTTAATTGGAAATGTAAAGTTATTCTTATCAAATGGAAATGCATAATCGGTTTGAACACTTGTTTCAGATAAATAAGTTATAGCACCATACATTCTAGCATCTTTATCTGAAAACTTAGTATTACCATTATACAATGGTATCTTATCAGTTTCAGGTTTATCTAAAAATTCAGTATTAGTTGGATACACTTTCTCAACTGTTGCTAAAAATGATTCCATTATATTTTTGTTTTTATATCTTCTATTTCAACTTGAATATCCAATAACTTCTCATCGTTTTTCTTTTCAACTTCATTAATAGTTTCTTCCATATCTTGAAGTAATTGTGCTTTTTCGGCATCACTTAGCCAACCATCTTCTCCAATACTTTTAGAATCGGCAATTGATAATCTTTGAGCAATTGTTGCCAGTTTGATTAAATGGTCATCGTTCTTAATAGACGAATCAATCAAATCCCTAATGATAGGAGCGAGCACGGTTGCCTCACCTACATTCTTTATCAACTTACGAAGTGATTCAATCATTTCAGAAATGTTCTTTTTTTTCTGTTGTTGATTTTCGTAAATATCTTTAAATAAAGACGATAAATCTTTTCCATCAAATAACTTAAATTCTGTACTCATATTATGTTGTTCTTTATTATATAATTATAAATTTCTTCACTTATTAGATTATACCCCAATACATTAGGATGTTGTGCAGGGTTTTCATCTATGGTTTGCAATGTTTCAAAACAATTTGTTTCTGTATTCATTAAGAAATCTCTCATACTTAATTTATCAAATTGCCAATAATTTTTTTTATTTATTAAATGAGTGATGTCATCAGTTGGTTGTATATGATGTATCATCTTATCAAAAGCATCAACCATTAAATTATTTACACCGTATTCTTTAAACAATTTTTGTAAAAAAATAATATAATTTTGATTGACTATATTATAATAATTCTGATTAAACATCATACTTAAAAAATATGTTTTATAATCACTTAAAAATTGGTCGTATTTTGTATTATCACTTTTATATGAATTTATAAACTTATCTGGCAAATTTATCAAATGTTTAACAGACCAACTAACCCATTGATTTCTTGGTAAGAATGCCGCATAATCTCTTAAAGATGAACTCCACATTACAATAACCAAATCACCTTTTTTGACTCTACCATTAGTTACATCATCTATAATTCCATTGAATATAACAGAATTTGGATTCCCACTTCTACCGTTATTTATAGAATTGCAATTTAGTTTTTTAGCAACACTATTAACCCAAGAGTGTGAATTTCTGAATAGATTTAATTCTTGATTTTTTAATGTTTTTTCTATTTCAGAATCGCAACCTTCTCCCTCTGTCCAACTACAACCGTATCCATGTAATATCATACTTTACTTATTATAAATGTACCCATCACTAAATAATCCATATCACAATTCATAAAAGTCCAAATTGCTTTTTCTGGGTCATTTGTTGTAGTATGTCCTTTTAAATTAAATGATGTGTTTAATAATATAGGAGTTCCACTTATTTTTTCAAACTCTTTCAACAGTTTGTAGTATAGTGGATTCTGTCCCTCTCTAACTGTCTGTATTCTTGCTGAACGGTCAACATGAGTAACCGATGGGATTTCTTTGTGACCGGTAACTTTAACAACCTGATTCATATATGGAACTTCTCCTTCTGAATCAAAATATAATTTATAATCTTCAATTGTAACGGATGGAGCAAATGGTCTAAACATCTCTCTCTTCTTAACAACTTTGTTTATTCTATCCCTTACATCCGGTAAATGTGGGTTTGCTAATATAGAACGATTACCCAAACCTCTTGCACCAAATTCCGTTCTACCTTGAAACCAACCAATTATATTACCATCGTTAATTAAATTAGCAACTTTTTCTAAAAATAAATCATCTTTTTTATATGATTCTATTTTTATTCCATTTACATTGGATATAACATCTAATAATTCATCATCACTAAATTCAGGACCTAAATATGGAGATTGGTTATCTCCACCTCTTTTTTTAGAATATCCCAAAACATCATGCCACACATACAAACACGCACCAATAGCAGAACCTGCATCAGATGGGGCATAAGGAATCCACACATCCTTTATAGATGTGTTTTGTTTTATCTTACCATTGGCAGTTCCGTTGTAAGCACACCCACCACCTAATACTAAATTTCTGCTTTCTATATATTCGGTTGAATGGTTGATTAAATAATAGAAACACTTTTCATACCAACTTTGGAGAGCAGATGCCAACTCCATGTGATGTAGTTCTATTTCTGAATCAGGAGTTCTTGGTTCGAATCCAATTAAATCTACTAAATCCATAGTGAACATATCTGTATTAGAATATTCCCAAGTGAAATACTTTTGGTCTATACTGATAATATCATCTCCACCTAATTTAGTGAATTTATCAAAAATGTGTTCGTAGTTTTTAGGAGTTCCATAAGGTGCTAAACCCATTACTTTGTATTCACCCTCATTTGGTTTGAATCCTAAATATGCAGTTATAGTTGAATACACCAAACCCAACGAATTGGGAAAATATACCGATTTTATCTCTCTAATACCACTAATATCACAGTTTGCAATAGAAATAGTATCCCATTCTCCTACACCATCGATAGATAATCCAATAGCATCATCATATGGGGATGTATAGAAAGATAGTGCTAAATGGGATAAATGGTGTTTAATTTTGTATAAAGTACCCTTAAAACCTATGTTTTTCTCTAAAAAGTTGGATAAATTACCTTCTGTTGCTTTAAATTCTTTCTTAAACTTAAACCAAGTCTTAAAATTACGAATCCATCTCTTACCTAATGTATGTTTTACCCTATCATACTTTAACTCTGGGTTCTCATACCAACAAACCATAGTAACATCATCGATTGTTACATTTGCGTAGCTTAAACACCAAGCAATTGCCTTAAATGGAAAAGA
>Ga0222712_10003519_pt1 | contig 16985 bp, 11 predicted proteins | sample C33_657DmetaG_FD_165043 | JGI IMG/M metagenome (GOLD analysis project Ga0222712, IMG submission 165043) | Estuarine water microbial communities from San Francisco Bay, California, United States - C33_657D | ecosystem: Environmental > Aquatic > Marine > Unclassified | place: USA: California...
AGAGTCGGAGAAAGTCGGTGCAGAATCGGGGGAGTCTCGGGGCAGAGTCGATACTGGGTCGAGTGCAGGATCGAGTGCTGAATCGATGACTGCGCAAATCACAGAGTCGAGGAATGTGTCGAGACGAGCGTAGCCGCCCAAGTCTCACACACCGGGGAACCCCATCACCTCCGCCATCGATTCTTCCATCGACGCTATCAACGACCCTTCATTCGACTCAGTAATCGATTCTGCCAACTACCTGCCCTCAACTCTCCGCCGACCCTTCTCCTACTTTTTCCTGCCCTTCCACGACTCTCCCCCGACTCTTCCTCGACTCTTCACCTACCCTTCCCCGACTCTTCTCCTGCCCTTCTCCTACCCTTCCTCAACTCCTCCTCACTTATCACTCCGCCAAGGGCCGGCCGGGAGCGCATCGGAGCCCGCAGAGAAGACGGAGACTTCCGGGAAATTGGCCCACGCATAGCGGGCGGCCTTGGGGGCCTTCACGTCAGCGGCGGTTACGGTCACCTTAGTGCCATCAGCCTTGGCCATGGCATACGCCCACTTGCCATCGGCGGCTTGCACGGCGTAACCCTTACCTTCGCCCTTGAGGACGACGGCACGGTCGTAGGTGAGGACCCAAGCGTCGCCTTGGAACTCGGATTTCACCACGCGCGGGGCTTCCCCATTCGCGCGGGTCTTGTAGACGCGCTGCAGGGCCACGGCGGCGAGACGATCGCCGATCTGGAACTTATCCTTCGGGTGGATATCCTTCTCGTCGCCGAGGTCGATGTTGACCGACATCATGGCACCGGGGACGTTGTCCGCGATCCACTCCATGGATTCGCGGATGACCGGCCAGCCGCCGTCTTCGACGGCCACCGGCTTCTTCGCCATGAAGCGGGGGAGCTGAACGACGATGAAGGGGAACTCGCGGCCCCAGGCCTTGTGCCAGGACTTGATCATGTCGCCGAGGATCCACTTGTAGGCGGCAGCCTGACCGGCGTTGGACTCGCCCTGATACCAGATGGCGCCCTTGAAGCTGTAACCGACGAGGGGATGCACCATGCCGTTCCAATTCATGTGCGGGCCATTCGACCAGACCGCTTGGGTCTTCGGGTCGGTCTTGGCCTTGGCCACGCGGGCGGCGACACCGGCGTCTTCCTTCTCCTGCCAACCCTTGGCCGCCGGCTGGGCATCATACATGCCGCGCGGGCCCCACGCTTCGGCGCGGGTGCCACCGATGGAGGTGACGATCATACCGACCGGCTGCTTGAGCTCGGTGCGGACCGTGGAGGCGAAGTAGTAAGCCGCGGCGGAGAAACCAGCCACGGTGTCGGGGCCGGCGATCTTCCACGAGCCCTTGACGTCCTCGACCGGGGCCGCGGCCGGGATGCGCTGGACGAAGAAAACGCGGATGCCGTTATCACGCGGCTTGGCGACGGTTTCCTTGGCGGTGAAGGAACCACCGACGGTCATGTCCATGTTGGACTGACCAGAGCCGACCCAGACCTCGCCGACGATGACGTCTTTGGCGATGTGGGACTCGGCACCGGACTTGACCACCAAGTCTTGGCCCGCTTCGGACGGCTTCAGGCCCGTCAAGGTCGTCTTGAAGACGCCGTTGGCGCCCGCGGTGGCGGTGGCCTTCACATCGCCATAGACGACTTCCACGGCCGCGCCGGGCTGCGCCTTGCCGTAGACGTTGGCCTCACCGGCCTGCAGGACGGCATGGTCCGAAAAGATGGACGAAAGCTTGAGTTCGCCGGCCTGGACCAGCGCGGAAATCAACAACAGGATCGGGGTAAGACGGGGCATACCTTCCAGACAACCCCAAGGCCGGATGGTTCCGAGTAAAAACCCTTTGTAGATAGCGGCTAGTGGCCGGGGGTTGGCGGTTAGCGGCTGGAGTGCTGCAGGCTCGCCCCATCCCCTATCCCCTATCCCCTATCCCCCATCCCCTTTCCCCTATCCCCCATCCCCTATCCCCTATCCCCCATCCCCTATCCCCTATCCCCCATACTCACGCCTTCTTCACGAAACAGGCCTTGAGGCCGACCTGGATACCATCGATCCGGCAATCGATCTCGTGGTCCCCATCGACCAGCCGGATATTCTTGGCCTTCGCCCCACCCTTCAGCGTGCCCGCCGAGCCACGGAGCTTAAGGTCTTTGATGAGGACAACGCTGTCGCCGTCGGCCAAGACCGTGCCATGGGCATCCTTGACGACGCGCGGCCCATCCTCGGCCGTCGCGGCCGCAACCTTCTCCCACTCGAAACCGCACGTCTCGCACTCCCACTTGGCGGGATGGCTCAGGATGGCTTTCATGCCGCATTCAGGACACTCGGGATCAGTCATGCCTGAGCATCGTACTTTGTCCGCCGGATGACAAGGCTGGCATCTAGCCAACAAAAAACCCGCCATTCTCATGGCGGGTTCGATGGTCGGAAGAACCGGAAGGCTTAGGCCTTCTTTTCCTTCTTCTTCTTTTCCTTCTTAGGCTCTTCGGCCGGAGCAGCGGTACCCGCTTCGACGGAGAGGGCCTTGGTCTTGGCGTGGACGGAAGCTTCGACCTTCACGGCCTTACCGACGAGATCCTTGACGGAATCGGCGCCCTTGGTTTCAGGGGTGAGGGTGATGGAGGTGTCCTTGCCGGACTTGTCGGTGACGACGAGGACCTTCTTTTCGGCGTCGAACGAGGCGAGCTTACCTTCGGTCGTGGCGATCGTGCCACAACCAGCGTGAGCAGCGGCCGCGAGGGCGAGCACGGTGAGGATGCTGAGGGTGTTTTTCATAGTTATGATATATTGGGGTTCGGCTCTCTTTTTGAGACCCGAGACCCCTAAACGCAAACTATAATAGGAGATTGAGTCCCTCCCGACCCCTCCCATCGTCGGGCCATGAAACCAGCCCCCTTCTGGCTCCGCACCCTGCTCACCGCAGTGCTTTGCCTTGGTTTCGCGACCCTTTCCGCCCATTCCATCCCGGAAACGGTGGTCCGGGGCTCTTTTGATGCCCAGGGAAACGCGGAAATCACCATCGAGGTCAACCCCCGCGCTTGGGACGCGAACCCCATCGACTCGCCTTCGACCGAGTTCTCCGACCTGCAGAAAATGACCGCGGCCGAGAAGGACGAGTATATCCGCAAGACCAAAGAGGTCATCGCCAAGTCCGTCGAGTTCACCTTCGAACCCATCGGCCGCATCCAGCCTGACTTCGATTTCACCTTCGGCGCCGAAGGCGGCAAGACGCTCACCGCCCCCACCGATGCCGTCGTCTTGATCGGCAAGTGGCGGACCAAGATTCCCGCTGGCCTGACGGGCTGGAAGATCCGCTCCCTGCCCGGCCACAAGATCTCCGTCCTCTTCAACAATCAGGTCAACGGCCAGGACCACCCGCGCTTTGCCGTGCTCTTTCCCGGCGAGACAAGCTTCACCCTCGACCTGACCGCCCTGCAGGCCGCCGCACCGACCGCGCCCAGCGTCGGCAGCGTCTCCGCCCACGGCGACACCGGGAGCGGGAGCCACATCTTCGGCAACTTCCTGGACCACGGCTTTCAGCACGTCCTGCCGCTTCGCGCGATGCGCACCGACTGGACCCGCATCAGCATCGGGCTCGACCACATCCTGTTCGTCTTCGGGATCTTCCTCCTGAGCCGTTCCTGGAAACCGGTGGTCACGCAAGTCACCGCGTTCACGCTCGCGCATTCACTCACGCTCGGCCTTGCGGCCGCTGGCTGGGTCAAGGTGCCCGCCACCATCATCGAGCCCATCATCGCCGCCAGCATCGCCGCGGTGGCCCTGGAGAACATCTTCCGACCGAACTACAGTCGCTGGCGCCTCGTCATCGTGGCGATTTTCGGCGCCTTCCACGGGCTCGGCTTTGCTTCCGGCCTCAGCGAACATGGCATCCCGCAAAACGGTTTCCTGATCGCCTTGACCGGCTTCAACCTCGGCGTCGAAGGCGCGCAACTGACCGTCATCGCCCTCGCCTTCGCCCTCACGTGCTGGATCCGCGACGAACACGCCTACCGGCGCTGGGTGGTCATCCCGGCTTCGGCGGCAATTGCCGCGATGGGTCTCTATTGGGCCGTCCAGCGCATCCTGTAACGTCTAGCGCAACGCCTGCTCGGCGGCCGGCGAGGCCAGGATGTACAACGCGTATTTGGCGCGACTGATGCCGACATACGCCTTGCGGCGGTCGCGCTCACTCACGAGCGAATCCAAGTCCGCCAAGACCACCGCATGGCTTTCCATGCCCTTGAACTTGAAGACGGTCGAGGTGCGCAAGGTGCCGGGCTCGTAAGGACGCGAGGGATCATAAGGCACCAGCCGCAGACCGCAGAGCATGCGGTGGCTGGCGTAGCTTTCCTTCCCGGCGCCGCGTGCGCTCAGCACGACGATGTCTTCGGGGCCTTGTTGGGGCAGCACGACATGGGTGAGCAAAGCCTCCAGCGTCGCGAGCTCCTTGCCCGGCTGATACGCGGCCGTGGTCACCGCCGGACCACTGATGCCCGAGCCTTCATGGACGGGGCGTCCCATGACCTTCGCGGCGGCCCGGGCGATTTGCTCGGTGTTACGCCAATTGCGTTCCACAACGGCCTCGGGGGCGCCGTCCAGCAGCGCGAATAACGCCTGACCTGCATGGGTGGGCTCCGCGGGCACTTCCGGGGTCAGGATCTGGTCCAGGTCCTCGAACCACCACCAGCGACCATCCTTCAGTCCGCCCTTCAAGAGGGCATCCATGAAGGCCAACTTCCCAGCGTCATCCCGGAAATCTTGGCCTTCGTCGACGACGAGGATGTCCAACTTAGCCTCCTGCGGCCACGCCCGCGCGACCGCCGTGGCCCTTTCCACACGGGCCCGAAAATAGGCCGGGTCGGTCGCCGCCGCATCCGAGGCATCACCCAAGACCTGATCGATGTGCGCGTAGAAGGAACCCGCCCTGACCGTCGCGAGGCCCTCGCGGGTCGAGACATCCGCCAGATGCGCCCCCAAGTGGCGGTTGAAGCAGAGCAGGCCGATCTTGGCGAAAGGCTGCGCCGCCCGCTCACGGCGGCAGGTTTCCACGGCCAAGAGCGTCTTACCGGAACCCGGTCCACCCGTGATCCGAAGCCGCTTGTTCTTCTTCACCAAATCGAGGGCGTTGAGCTGCGAGGCCGACAGACGAATCAGCTCCAGGTCCATGTCCGTCGCCGAGAGGTTGGACGTCAGGCGCAAGTCGGGCCGGAGGAGTTGCGCCACGCCCAGTAATTGGGCATCCGTCGCCGGTGCCGGCAATTCACGGTCCGGGAAATGCTTGCGGAAGCGGGCTTCCGCGTCGTCGAGCAGCCGGGCGACGATCTCGGCCAGCGTATACCCGGCCAACTCGGCCCGGTCGACGATGCGCTCCTGGGGGCACTCGAAGGTCTGGGCGTTGAAATCCACGTCGGTGAAGACCATGGCTTGGTTGAACGGCATCCGCGCTTCGGTGGATTCGCGGCCGCACTGCCGCTCGAGGTACTCGCGGATCTCGTAGCTGTTGTCGCGGGCCTGATAGAAAGGCGGGGCGATGGATTCACGATGGCCTTGGCGCACGCGATACCACCGACCGCCTTGGCAACCGATTTCACCCCCTTTGACCTCGAGCACCAAGCGACCCCGCGGGTGCAGGATCACGAAGTCCGCCTCCGAATCGATGGCGCCGCGTTGCCGCGGCACCTCCAGACAGGGGATCACGATATACTCGTCGGATAGCTCGAACCGCAGGCGTTCCAATAGTTCAGCCTCCGTTTCGTCGAACTGGACGGCATGAAGACGTTCGGGGATGCAGCGAGCCATGGGTTCTGTTTACCTAAGAACAAAGCGGCCGCAAGCCTCCTCAGACCAAAGACTTCGGATTCCCCGGCACGACCGCAGACCGCCGGAAACCTCCGCCCGCGCGGCGGATTTGTTACGAAAGTGAAGATTGGGTGTATGACAGGTCCGTCACAGCTTCGCCACCTTTCCGCAGTCATGCGGGACTATCATCGGCGTCCCCAACCATGAAACACCTCGCCCGTTCGTTCCTCCTCGCCGCCGTCACGGTCACGCTCTCCGCACAGAACGTGATCACCGGCCCCTCCAGCTCGCAAACGCCGTACCTGAGCCCGACCGCCCCCGGCTGGTCGGCCACCGCGTTGCTCACCGTCGGCGACTCCATCGGTGGTTACCAGATGGCCGGCATCCCGGATGGCCTCGGCGCCTTCTCCAACGGCAACGGCACGATGACCTTGCTCGCCAATCATGAGATTGGCACGGTCCAAGGCACTTCGACGCTGCTGGGTACCGCCCGCGCACACGGCGCCGCTGGCGGCTTCGTCTCCAAGTGGGTGATCAACATCTCCAACCCCGCCTACGCTCCCTTCACGGTCATCTCGGGCAGCGACTTCGTGGCATCGCGTCTCGACCAGATGATGTGGAACGGTACGACCTGGGCCGCGCCCGCTTCCGCCTACGCCTATCTCCGCCCCTGCTCCGCCGACCTGCCCAAGCTTTCCGCCTTCTACGATGCGACGAGCAACACCGGCTACAATGGCCTCATCTTCCTGAATGGCGAAGAAACCGGCGCCGAGGGCAAGGCTTTTGCGTGGATCGCCACCGGCAGCGAAGCCGGCAAGGTCTACGAACTCCCGCACCACGGTAAGTACTCTTACGAGAATCTCCTCGCCCGCTCGAACTACGGCGCCAACCCCAGCGCCGCCAACCTGCTCCAGACCGTCGTTGTCGGCACGGATGACACCACCCCCGGCGAAGTCCATGTCTATATCGGCGCCAAGACCAACATCGGCAACGCCATCGAAAAGGCGGGCCTCGCGAACGGCAACACCTACGGCATCAAGGTGACCTCCGCCGCAAGCTACACGGGCGCCGTCGCCCTCGAAAACGCCACCGGGATCAATGGCACGTTCACGCTCCAGCAGATCTTCACGAACGCAACCATCACCGCCAAGACCGGCGTCGAGTTCCAAGCCGAATCGACCCGTCTCGGCGTGACGCAGTTCGCCCGCCCCGAAGACGCCCAGTGGTTTGACCATGACTCGCTCATCTTCGCGACCACGGGCGCGACCCTGAACAGCATCAGCGTCAGCTCCAAGATCTACCAACTCGACTTCAACAGCGATGCGACCAGCGGTATCCTCACCACGGGCGGTACCATCAAGGTCCTCGTCGACAGCGCCAAGCTGACCGGCAAGGACGGCGCGAAGGCCGCGAGCTTCGACAATATCACGATCGGCGAAGATAACTTGCTCTACATCCAGGAAGACCCGGGCAACAACGCCTACGTCGCCAAGCACTGGGTCGTGAACCCTCTCGCCGGCACCCAAACCCAGATCGAGGCCAGCGCCATCCAGATCTTCGAATCTGACCGCAGCCGCTTCACCACGGGCGCGACCCAGTTCCAGACCATCGACGAAGAGCACTCCGGCATCATCGACATCACCTCGATCGTCAACGACGGCATCAACGGCAGCAAGTGGTTCCTCGTCGCCACCCAGAACCACGCCGCCGCCACCGGCGCCAGCGCCGCCACCCTCGTCGAAGGCGGCCAGTTCATCGCCCTCAACTACAAGGTGGGCACCAACAGCGGCCTCGTCGGCAACCTCCTCACGCTCGACAACGGCGGCACCATCTTGGCCACCGGCGGCGCCATCGCCCACAACATCGCGCTCAACGGCACGGGCGGCGTCTTCAACACCACCGCCAACACCACGGTCTCCGGCGCCATCGGCGGCACGGGCGGCCTCTGGAAGAACGGCACGGGCACGCTGACCCTCACGGGCGGCAACAGCTACACCGGCAACACGAACATCGAAGCCGGCAAGCTGGTCGTCAACGGTTCGCTCAGCTCCGCGGTCCGCATCCTCAAGGGCGGCAGCCTCGGCGGTAACGCCAGCATCGTCGGCAACCTGACCAACCTCGGTACGCTCGCACCGGGCAATTCGCCGGGCACCATCAACATCACCGGCAACTACCTCGAAGCCGGCACGCTCGACATCGAAGCCTGGGGCCTCACCGCGGGCACGCAGCACGACCAGGTCATCGCCTCCGGCACCGCGACCTTCCAAGCGGGCAGCATCCTGAAGGTCACGCAAACGGGCAGCAGCTTCATCTTCGCCCGTACCGACTCGATCCTCGCCGTCAGCGCCGCCGCTTACTCGGGCACGTTCTCGACGCTCGACCGCAGCACGCAGGGCACCCAAGTGTTCTTCAACAGCGCCACGGGCCGCATCCACGGCTCGGGCCTGACCGAAGCGCAGACGTTCGCCGACCTGACCATCGACACCAACCGCAAGGCCGTCGCCGCCGCGCTCTACGCCGACGGCCTGACCACCAGCGCGTCCGTGATCAAGAACGGTGCGGCCACCGCCGCGTCCGGCAAGGCCTTCATCGCCGCTGGCGAGATGGGTGCCGCGACCGTCGCCTTCCTTGGCGCCGCCAACGTGGACACCGCCCTCGATGCGCTCTCCCCTGAGCCGTACGGCACGACGATGCTCATGGCCTCCCGCAATTCCCGCTCCCTCGCCCGCGCCTTCGTCGGCGCGACCGCCGCGAACGAGGGCTGGAACGTCCAACTCGGCTACGACCAGCAGCAGTCCACCTCGACCGCCTCCCTGACCTCCCTCAACGGCAGCTTCGATGTCAATGCCCGCTACGCGGTCCTCAGCCACCAAGCCGGTGCCGGCTCGGTCTTCTCCGTGTTGCTCTCCGACAACTCCGGCCAGTCGAGCGCGAGCGGTTTCGCCTCCGATGCCTCGGGTCGCTCCTATGGCCTAGGCTTCGGTACCGACGTCGAATTCGGTCGTCTGGACTTCGGCTTGGTCAACGGCGAACTCAAGGCCAACGGCACCCGCTCCGGCCAGTCCTTCGCCAACCAGAAGGTCGGAGCGACCAGCCTCTCGGCTCGCCTGAGTTTCACGAAGCTCGGTGCCTTCACCCCCTATGTCGGGATCAGCCGCAACATGGCCACGACCGACGCCTTCCTCGAGACGGGCACGGGCGCCAACCTCAACGTCGCCGCCGCCAAGCAGTCGGATGTGACCGCGGAAATCGGCATGGGCTACGGCATCAAGGTCGGTGATAGCCTGACGGTCTCTCTGAACATCGCCTACGAGCATGCCCTGAGCACGGAAGGTGGCAGCTTGAACGCCAGCTTCGCGGACGCCACCGTCCCGACGACGTTCACCGTCGGCACCTCGGGCGCCGGCCAAGACCTGCTCCGCGCCGGCCTCGGTCTCAGCCTCGCGCTAGGTGAAGGTCGCGCCGCTACCTTGGGTTACGACTACCACTCCGGCGCCGACATCAAGTCCGCCCACCAAATCAAGGCGAGCTATACGGTTCGTTTCTAAGCCGACCCTGTTGGTTGAAACGCAGGCCGCCCTTCCGGGCGGCCTGCTTGTTTTACCACGGATTGTAGCGGATACCGAACAGCGCCAAGATGGCCAAACCCAAGGCAGCCAGCGCCGGGATGAAGAAGGGGTCGTAGTAATCCGAGGCCCGGGGTTTCTTCTCAAGGACGACGACCTTCTTCATCTCGTCGATGCGCTTGAAGACCGAGTTCAGGGCTTCCGGTGTCACGGCCCCCCACGCGTCGCCCCCGGTCGCCTGCGCGATGCCGACCAGCGAAGGGGTGACGGGCTGGTCGATGAGGAAGATCACGAAGACGGTGATGCGCTTGGCCCGTAGGTCCGCGATGATCGCGCTGTCCTTGGGCGGCACGATGTCGCTGCTCAAACCATCGGTGAGCAGAATGATGGTCCGGTCCCCAGTCTTCGCCTGATCAAGGAGTTCCGCCGCTCCGTAAAGAGCCTTACCGACGAAGGTGTTGCCCCAAAACTCATCGGGAAAGACGTAAGGGGCGATGAAGGGGCGGGCCAAGACGATGGCTTCGGTATCCTGCGTCAGCGGTACCCAGTGCACAAAATTACGCGAGAAGACGGTCAGGCCGAAGGCGTCGCCCTTGCGGTGGTGCAAGAATTGCTCAATCGATGCCATCGCCGAGTCAAAACGGGAGTTCACTCCCTTGGTCTGCGGGCCATGCGGCGACTTCATGCTGCCCGAGGTGTCCAAGACTATCTGGACGTTCGTCAGCTGGCGCTCGACTTCCGGGGGATTGAAAATGACCGGATGGGCCAAGAAGAGAATCGCCACGGCGAGCAGGCAGGCGGGCAAGCAGTTCGCGCTATTGATGAGAACCTGCCAGAATCGGCCGCGACCGACCTTAGCATGGTCAAAGGGCATGGCCAATGGCTGGCCTGGCCGAACCCATTCCCAAAAGGCCAGGATGACAGGGATGGCGAGTAACGCCAAGAGCTTGGGATAAAGGAAGGTCATCGGACGGGTGAGCGCACAGGCTCCTGGGCATGGGGTGCAACGAGGGCCGCAATCTCTTCGGCGGTCACCTTGGCATCTCGGCGGTAAAGCCAAGCCTGCAGGCGCCGGAGGTCTTCCGCCGTCCGACCGTCTTTAGCCACGGCCGCCAGCACTTCGCTCATGGGCGCGTCCGGACGCAAGAGACCCGCCCGCCAGCAGCGGAGCAAAATCATCTCCATGCGGGCTTGTCCGGTGGCATCCAGCGCACCTGCGCGGAGCTTGGCCAAGAGGCCATGGAGTTCTTCGGCTTCCGTCAAAGGGGCGACGACCGGAGCCAGCGCCAAACGCTTCGGCCGACCCCAGAAAATCAAAGGGTAGAGACAGGCCAGCCACACGCAGCCCAAGACGGTCAACTTCGTGTAGTACCGACCACCGACCTGCACGCCGACCTGCTCCGTCTCCTTGATGCGGGCTTCGAGTTCCTTCGACATCTTGGGGTCACCGTGGAACTTGAAAACCGGCAGGCCTTCCGGGACGACGCCGCTCGCGCTGGTCAGGTAGTCGCGCAGGTCGTAGTCCCCTTCGCGGTTCACGAGGTAACGGACGTCGTAGACACGCCCGCCCGGTGCGCCGGTGACCTGCGCGATGCGGACGTTCACGGCGACGCCCCACTTGAACGGCTTCACGGCCAACTCGGGGCCGCCATAGGTGATGATGGCCGCCTGCTCGACGCCCAAGGGGACGTTCAGGAGCTTATCCTCGCGCGTCAGCCACCAGGCCAAAGGCAGCGCCACGACGAGCAACAACGCCGCCCACGGAAGCCACCGATGGTGGAAGATCAGCATGAAGAAACGTAACATCAGCGAACGCTCCGGGCCGACTGGCCACGGTGCTGCAGGAAGTGCGCGAGGGGCGCCAGGATCGGGCGATCCGTGCGCAGGTGAAGGTAATCGACGGCGAAGCGGCTGAGCTCGGCCTTCCACGCGGAGGTGTCGACGAACGGCCGGCCGCCGCGGCCGATGAAGGCCTGTCCGGACTCCGCCTCGACGCCGCGGAAGAAGCCGGCGCCCTGGACGCCGCGTTCGGCGGGGTCTTCGAGGTGCAAGGCGATGCAATCATTGCGCTGGGCCAGGACCTGCAAGGCTTCCAGCGAACCGGGGTCATGCAGGTCGCTCAGCACGACGACGGTCGTGCGCCGCGTCAACGAGGGCGCGAGTTCGCGGGCGCGCTTCGCCAAGGAGGTGGCTTCGCGGAAATCATGCTGCCGCAACTGGTGCGACCATTCCAGGACGGTGGTGCGCGAGAGCGTGGGGCGGATGTGCAGCTCCCGCGCGCCGCAACCCAGGAGACCGACGGGCGTGACGTTCCCCTGCGCGGCCAGGCCGATGCCCGCGGCGATACGCACCGCCCAAGCATACTTGCTGAGCGTCTGCGAGGACACGCACATGGACGCGGAGGTGTCCACGAGGAGATACAGCGGGACCTGCTTCGGCTCTTCGTATTCCTTGACGAAGAGTTTGCGCATGCGGGCCGAGAGTTTCCAGTCGATGAACTTCACCGGGTCGCCGGCGACATACGGACGGGACTGCGCGAACTCCAAGCCGGCGCCATGGAAGACCGATTGCTCCTGACCGAAGCGCAGGCTGTTGGCCAACTGCTTGACGGCCACCTCGAAGTCCCGCGCATCGACGGGATCAAGGGCAAGGAGGGCTTGGCGACGCATGGGGAGGGGGAAGCGGAAACCGACCGGGAAGGCTTAGCCGAGGCCGGCCAGGATGCCTTGCAGGACCTTGGGACCGGTGTGACCCGCCGCCGAGGCCTCGTAGCTCACGCGGATACGGTGCAGGACGACGTCCTCCGCGAGGTCAAAGAGGTCTTCGGGGGTGACGTAGTCGCGGCCATGGATGACCGCGCGGGCGCGGGCGGCATTCACGAGCGCCAAGCCGGCACGCGGTGAACAGCCGAAGTCGAGGAGCTTGGATTCGCGGGTCCGGCGCACGAGTTCCACGGAGTGCTTCAGGAAGACTTCGCTGACGTGGACCTGTTGGACCGACTCCATCGCGGCGACGAGGTCCGCGGCCGTGCCGACCGGCGAGCCGTCGATCATGTCGAAGGCGGTCTTGGGCACCGCCCCACCCTCTTCCTTGCGGAGACCCATGCCGAGCTGACGACGCAAGATGTCCTGCTCCTCATCGCGGCCCGGGTAACCGAGGCGGTGCAGGAGCATGAACCGGTCCAACTGGGCTTCGGGGAGTTCGAACGTCCCGGACTGCTCGACCGGATTCTGGGTGGCGATGACGAGGAAAGGCGTCGGGAGCTTCAGGCTCTGGCCCCCCAAGGTGACCTTGCGCTCCTGCATGGCTTCAAGCATGGCGCCCTGCACCTTCGGAGCCGCGCGGTTGATCTCGTCCGCGAGCAACAGGTTCGTGAAGACCGGCCCGCGGTGAATACGGAATTCGCCGGTCTTCTGGTCGACGACTTCGGACCCGAGGATGTCCGACGGCAACATATCGACGGTGAACTGGATCCGCTTGAAGTCGAGGTGGATGGCCTTGGCGACGGTGTTGACCAAGAGCGTCTTCGCGAGGCCCGGCATGCCTTGCAGCAGCAGGTGGCCGCCGGTGAGGAGCGCGATCATCACGCGTTCGACGACGACGTCTTGGCCGACGACGACCAGGCCGACGCGTTCACGCACGGCGCCGACGAACTTCTGGGAGGATTGGGTGGAGGACATGGGACTAAAGGGGTTAGGGGATGGGATTAAGGGGATGGGGGATCTTATAAGACTTAGCGGAGTTGCTTGAGCCATTTCTGGAGAATGGCACGGAGTTCGGGTTCACCCAACGTACTGGCTCCGTTGAAACAGCCTTGTTGGATGTGGGCCAAATCCTGGGCAAGCTCACCCTTCTGTGCGGCGTTGAGGGCGATCAGCGGACTGGCCCCATAACGACGGAGGAAGGCCGCGGCGGCAAAGCCATCGACCTCCGCCGGCATCTGGAAGACCTCTCGCGCCGACGGAGCGGCCGGACCTTTCGGTCCACCACGCAAGCCGAAGAAGAGCCCGAGGCCCAGCAACGCAACGACGCTACCCAGCGCCGGCCAGAGCCATGGGCTGGTCGGGGCCGGAGGGATGACACCCGTACCCGGCAAGGCACGCTGACGATCCAGGCGGACGGAAGCCTTGGGGAGGACCTTGAGATCCATGTCCTCGTAGGTGCGCCAGATGGCGCCGTTGGCCGGATTCTTGAGCGGAGCAAAAGGCACTTCGGTGGCCTTGTCGGCCGCCCGGATGGCGTCACCATCCAAGGAGATCACCCAATGGCGCTCGGAGCGGGCCGCCACTTGCTCGCCCCAAGTGTTGAGCTCCTTGACTTGCAGGCCTTCGTTGGCGCCGACTTGGCGGACCGCCGTCACGCGCTTGACGATGTCGAGGTCGACCAAGTCGTCCAAGTCAGGGACCAAGCCCGTCCCAGTCGCGTGGATATCCAAGTTCAACGAGCCGTTGATGCCGAACTGCCGGGTATCCAAGGTCTGCGTGACCTCGACGCGACCCGCCGGACGCGGACCCACCGGGGTCGGAGAAACCTTGAGCAAGGTCTCGGCCGAAACCGCCGGCACCGTGACCGGGCCCGAGAGGTCGATGAACTTCAGGTCGAGCTTCACCGGTGGCACCTTGTCGACGCTGGCATCCTTGGCGCGCACGAGCACATAGGCCAGGACCGTCTCTTCCCAGCCCGGGCGGGCGGTCGGACGGGGTTTCACATCCGGCGTGGCGAAGGTGATCGAGCGGACGACGAAGAACGGCGAGAGAGCATCCTCGAGGTCGAACTGGAACTCATCCCGCGGTCCTTGCGCATCGCGGCCCTTGCGGACCGTCGGCCCGCGACGTTTGTTCTTCGCGGCGGTGGCGGCGGCGTCATTGGTCAGGTATTGGCCGAACTTGGCCACGCGGCCCATGGCCTCGGTATGGATGACGCTGACGAAGATCCCGAACTCTTGGTTGGCGCCCACGGTGTTGGGGCCATCCAAGCGCGTCTGCACCCGCACTTCGCTCAGGAGTTCGTCGAGGTAATTGGCCCGCTTCTGCAGCGCCATCGTGAAGGGGTCATCCTTGGTGACCACCAAGGCAGCGGCGAGGTAGCGGTACTTCACATCCTCATGCAAGGGGTCGCGTTCATCCGTCAGGCGCGCATTCAGCGTCTTCGCCAGGAGGCTCATGTGCGTCTGGGCCGCCTTCCCCGGCAGGGCTTGGATGCTGCTCCGCACCTTCTGCAGACCCGCGCGGTTCGCGCTCTTGGCCAAGTTGACGGTGTTGTTGTGACCGACGCCGACGAGGGCGTTGAACCAGACGAGGTAAGGTTCGATCGACTGGGCGTTGCCGCCGTTGCGGATGATCTCACGCCCATAGGCGTCGGCGCCCTTCTGGAAATACTCCAGGGACTGCAGGCTGCGCTCCTTCATCAAGGCGAGGCGCTTGGGCGAATCCATCGGAGCCAGCTCCTGCAGATACTCGAAGTCCGCCCAGTCATTCAGCACCTGACCGCCAAAGATCAGCGCGCGGGAGGAGGTCGGGTGGTTCTTGGTCCAAGCGTCGATCATCGCGACCAAGGAGCCGTAGGTACCTTGGACCATCTCATAGGTCTGCTGCTCCGTGCGGCGGGTCAGCGTATTGCGCTGGAGCTCGGGCTTGCGCCAGCGGTCCGACAGGTTGGCGTGCATGCGGGCGGTGAGCAGGAAGAAGACCTGCTCATCCATCTGGGCGGCCGGACCGAACACCTTCTCGATGTGCGTGTCGCGGTAGGCCTCGGCGTTGCTGTAGGCGAGGTCGAAGGCCGCGACGACCTTCCCTTGGTCGCGGGGCGTGACCTTGGCGGCGCGGAAGAGCGCCATCATCTTGGCCAGGCTGTCGATGTTGCGTTCCATCATGACCGGCGTCACCGGAATGCGGGCATCTTCGGCGAGGCCATATTTGCGCCGCAGTTCCTCCGGCACCAAAGGATTATGGGCCTGCGCCCAAGCGGACAGGAAATCTTCGGCCAAGGCGACGCCGGCGGAAGGATGGCGCTTGGCGAGCTCCGTGATCCGCTCCGCAGCGGCTTCGAAGTTGGCGCTCGCGATGACGGCCCGCGAGAGGCTCGCGTCCAGGCGGTCCCGGGTGTCGGGACCCAGCGCCTGCAACCATTTGCCCATCGGCGCGAGGCCGAGCAGTTCTTCCGCCTCGATGGCGTTGGTGTTGTTGTTGCCACCGCGGGAGCGGCGATTGGCGAGGGCGGCGCGCTGGGCAAAGGTCGCCTCGACCTCGTTCATCCACTCTTCGGCCATGGCGACGAGCAAGGGATTCCAAGGGCTGGCCGACGCGTCGGCGTGGTTGGCGACGAGGGTCGCGAGGACGGACTGGGCGCGGAGGTTTTCCACGCGGATGGCAGGCTCGGAACGGGCGTCGGTCTGGATCTTACGCTGCAGGCCGGCGATGAGGCGAACCGCGACATCCGGCTTGTTCCGGATGAGGTCGCGGAAGAAGCCGTCAAGGTTGGCGGGCTGCACCTGCGTCATGACGCGAGCCAAGTTGCCCGCAGCTTTGGTCTTATCCCAATCGTTGACCTTATCGCGGTTAAGGATGGCGACGTTTTCGTCCCAGACCTTCTGAATCTGCTCACGCTGGGCAAATTCGCTGGCCTGTTCGGCGGAAAGAAAAGCGGCGATCTCTTGGCGCAAGGTCTCGTCCTTGATGTCGTCGAGGCGCTCGCGCTCCGGCAAGTAAGCCAAGGCCAACTCCTTGAAGCCCCCCGCCAACAGCACGCGTCCCGCGGCCAGACGGCGGGCCGGATCCTTGCCGCCCAGCTTGGCGGTCCCGCGACGCATCCGCTCGGCCAGCCAGAAGGCTTCGCTCGCGGGGACGCTGTTCGAAAGGAGTTCGCCGACCTTACGCAGTTCGGCGTCGTTGAGTTCGCCGGGCAACGCGTCGGCCAAGGCGAGGATGTCATCGAGCTTCATGCCGCTCTTCTGACGTTCCGTGAGGTCGGCCAGCATCTTGTCGAAGATGCGCCGCGCAAGCTCGGGGGACAACTGCCCCAGCTCGGCGCGGATCTGGGCCCAATCGCCGAGCCGGAAACTGTGCAGGAAGCGCGTGTCGGCGGCCGTGGAGGCCTCGATCTTGCTGGCGCGCTCGAGGGCGGTGAAGACCTCGGACAGGTCGCGTGAGAACTTATGATTCAACAGGTTCTCGTACTGCGCCTGCGTCTTTGGATCGAGCGCGGCGGCCGTCTGCGCGGCGGCCAGGGGCGCGAGCGCCAACAAGGCAAGGAGGAGGCCGCAAGGGAGCGTGGTTCGCATGGTGACTTGGTTTTTTTAGAAAGGGGGATTAGGAACCTTCGGGGAGCTTGAATTCGTTGAGCGATGAGCGGGCATCGGTTTTCTCGCTCGGCGCGGGAGGGGCGACTTCGGCCTTGGGTTGGCCCAGTAACTGGGCCGCGGCACGGAGTTTCTTGGCGTCGATCGGGCCATCCTTCGGCTGGGCTTGCAGCGCTGCCTCCAGGTTGCGGAGTTTCTCCGCATCGATGCCACCGACACCTGGGACGGCCCGGACTCCGCCGGCGGCACCGGCCTTAACGCCTTCAGCTTGGCCCACGCCCTGCGGCGGGGGGGTCGCGACGGGCTGGGCACCTTTGCCA
>Ga0222712_10003520_pt1 | contig 16981 bp, 12 predicted proteins | sample C33_657DmetaG_FD_165043 | JGI IMG/M metagenome (GOLD analysis project Ga0222712, IMG submission 165043) | Estuarine water microbial communities from San Francisco Bay, California, United States - C33_657D | ecosystem: Environmental > Aquatic > Marine > Unclassified | place: USA: California...
CCTAATTGTACACGGCCCACCTAAAGGAGTACGAGATCTGTCTTTTGATAGACATGGTCAACTAGAGTTCTGTGGTGATCAAGCACTACTTAAACGTTGTCTTGCTCTAAGCACTAGTCTTAAGCTTATGTGCTTTGGTCATATCCATAATATGGATGGAGTATATAACCAAGGAGTAGCTACTTTTGGTCATACACGAACTGTATTTTCTAATGCTGCTTGTGTTAGAGACGGAAGGTTTGATCTTGGTCTAACTTCTTTTGGAAATGTACTGGAAGTTCAATAATTTTAAGTATATTATATAACCGACACTCCTTAAAAATAGCCTATGAAAATAGGAAAACACTGTACAGATTGTGCACGTTGGTATCCCCTATTCATGTTTAAGACTGATACAAGAAAGTTTCAGTTAAAAATAGCATTAGGAAAGGTACGAGTGTGTAGAATCTGTACATTTAAAAAATCAGGAAAAGGATCTGTAACAAGATGGAATGGTAAAGATTTTCATAATGTAACACTCACCTTTAAAGAACGTATTAAAGAATTTTTTACTAAATAAAACCAACTATGAAAGATGTTTGCGTATCATGCGGTAAAGAAACTGCATATGAAATATCTACGCATGTAGATATGAGAAATGGATATGTTGAAGGTTTAGGACAATTATGCCCTAGTTGTTATACACACGGAACTAACCGTAATAATATCCTTGTACCAGAAGCTGTAATAATTAATACTCCTAACAATGATGAATTAGGTAGTAAGGTGAGACAACTATATTATGAGACAAAAGAATAACGTCTTAAAAGATATTATAGATAAGATGTTCATCATAGCTGGCCATAGCGTTGGTTATGATGACATCATTAATAGAAAAGATAATTGGTATATGCAATGGAGCATGACTGATGATCAACGCAAAGACTGGATTAATTGGGGCATAGAGTATATTAGAAAAAAGAAAAGATACTCTAAGCATCTAGCTGAAAGAGAAATGCGTATGATAGATTTATATTGTGGACTAACAGATAAAACTATTTAAAATGAAAAAGTACATTGGTGCTGCATGTAGTATTGGGACTATTTGTTTATTATTCTATACTCTGTTTGACTTAAAAGAACAGGTTAAAGAAATAAATGTATTACAAAAACAACTAGATAGCACTACTGCTGTTAGAGATAGCCTTATTAATGAGGTGTTTATCCGTGAAGTAGAAAACGGTAGGTATGAAACCACACTCTACCATCTAGAAGAAGTTAACCCTAAAGCAGCATCAGAATTTAAAAAGTATATGGACAATGAAACAGAATAAAATATGAAAGTAAGTTTTGATTTTGACGGCACCTTAGAGCGTGAAGACGTTCAGGAGTATGCCAAGACACTTATAAAATTAGGTGTTGAGGTTTGGGTAGTAACTACTCGTTATGACTCTAACCATCAGCATAAATACTTTAAAGCTTTTTCAGAAGAGCTTTGGGCTAAGATTACTAGTAATACTACTGGTGATCCTAATGCTCAACTATGGGCAGTTGTAGATAAACTAGGTATACCTAGATATCATGTACGCTTTACTTGCATGGAATATAAACACAAGTACTTAGATGGTACTAAGTTCATATGGCATTTAGATGATAATCCAGAAGAATTTAGTCATGCTAAAGCTAATCATTTAAAAGTACCCATGATACAAGTAGAAGCTAATGGCTGGAAAGATAAATGTGAAAAACTTATCAAACTAAAACTTAGTGAGATAGAAGCTAATAAGACAGAAGAGAATAAAGACTTAATATAAAAACACTAATAGAAAATGAAAAGAAACATCTTTGAGGCCAGAGTAAACATCCTTCCCTATGAGTATCCACAGTTGTTAGCATATAAAGATGCTATCCGTCACTCTTATTGGATTGACACTGAGTACAACTTTACTACAGACATTGACGACTTTAGAGTTAAAGTAACTGATGAAGAAAGAGAAGTGATTAAAAGAACAATGCTAGCCATTGCTCAGATAGAAGTAAACGTTAAAACCTTTTGGGCTGACTTGTATAAGAGGATGCCTATTACTGAGATTGGTGATGTAGGTATGACGTTTGCAGAGTCTGAAGTGAGGCACAAAGATGCTTATGCCAGACTACTTAGAATCCTTGGTCTAGAAGAAGAGTTTAGAACAGTTATTGAAATCCCAGCTATTGAAGGTAGAATCAAGTATTTAAGAAAATACTTAGATGGATCTCGTAGTAAAGACAACAAGATGTACACTAAAAGCGTTCTTCTGTTCTCTTTATTCATTGAACATGTTAGCTTATTCAGCCAGTTCTTAATCATGATGTCTTTTAATAAAGACAAGAACTTATTCAAAGGTATTTCCAATGTGGTAGAAGCTACCTCTAAAGAAGAGGATATCCATGGTAACTTTGGAGCTGAACTAATTAACATTATTCAAGCAGAGAACCCAGAATGGTTTGATCAAGAATTTAAAGATCTTATCTACTCAGCATGTGAGAAAGCTTTTACAGCAGAGTGTGATATTCTAGATTGGATCTTTGAGAAAGGTGAGCTAGACTTCCTTCCTAAAGAAAACATTAAAGCTTTCATCATGAACAGATTTAATAATTCTTTAGCTAAGATTGGTATGGACCCTATCTTTTTTGTTGACTCTAGTCTATTAGAACAAACACACTGGTTTGATGTAGAGATCATGGCTACTAAAGAGGGAGACTTCTTTTACAAGAAACAAATTGATTATAATAAAAAATCTAAAGCAATCACAGAAGATGACCTATTCTAACTATTATTGGCTTAATGATGAAAGCCGCAAGTTCCTCTCTAGAGGATACATTACAGAGTCTCCTGAACAAAGAATTAAAGACATAGCTAGAACTGCTGAGAAGTATCTTGGCATTCCTGGCTTTGCACAAAAGTTTGAAGACTATATGAGCCATGGTTACTATAGTTTATCTACTCCAGTATGGATTAACTTTGGTAAGCAAAAAGGTTTACCGATCAGTTGTTATGGTTCTAACGTAGATGACAATCTAGACAGTATACTAAACGCTGGTCGTGAGATTGGTATGATGTCTAAGTATGGTGGAGGTACTAGTGTGTTCTTAGGAAACATTAGAGCTCGTGGTACTGTCATCTCTACGGGAGGTACAGCTGACGGACCTGTACACTATGCTCGTATCTATGACACAGTAGTAGATGTTTGTAAACAGTCTGAAGCAAGACGTGGTGCATGTGCAGCATACCTTCCAGTAGAACATCCAGACATAATGGAATTCTTAGACATTGGTACAGAAGGTAACCTTATTCAAAATCTTCAATATGGTATTACAGTTGGTGATGCTTGGTTAGAAGAGATGAAAGCAGGTGATCCTGAAAAGCGTAAGATCTGGGCTAAGATTATTCAGAGACGTAATGAGTTTGGTTTCCCTTATATTATGTTCAAGGATAACTCTAATAACAACTCTCCTTACAAAGAGTTAGATATGGAGATTACAGCTAGTAATCTATGTTCTGAGATTCAGCTACCTACAGATAGTTTTAACTCATTTGTATGTTGTCTAGGGTCCCTAAATCTATTACACTGGGACGAGATTAAAGAAACAGATGCTATTGAAACTTATACACTGTTTCTTAATGCCGTAATTGATGAGTTCATCACTAAGGCTGCTACACTACCGGGCATGTCAAGAGCTCACAGGTTTGCTAAAAACCACAGAGCCATTGGTCTTGGTGTATTAGGATATCATTCTTATCTACAATCTAAGCTTATAGAGTTTGAATCTATGCATGCTAAAATGAAAAACGTAGAGATATTCAAGACAATTAAAGAAAGATCTGACGCTACATCTAGAATGTTGTGTGAGACTAAAGGGATTACATCTATTAGACCAGGTTATGCTAATACAACTTTGATTGCTATAGCACCTACTAAATCTAGTTCATTTATTCATGGTCAAGTGAGTATGGGTATTGAACCTATTAAGTCTAACTACTTTATCAAAGACTTAGCTAAAAGTAAGACTGTTTACAAGAACCCTTACTTAGAAGAAGAACTTGAGAAGTATAGCTTAAATAACACAGAGACTTGGGACAGCATTCTTAAGAAGGATGGATCAGTACAGCATTTAGATTTCCCTACAAAAGCTGTATTTAAATCATTCATTGAGATTAGTCCTAAAGAGATCATTATCCAAGCTGCTGCAAGACAGAAGTTTATTGATCAATCTCAGTCTTTGAACTTAATGATTCACCCAAGTATCCCAGCTAAAGACATCAACCAGTTGTATCTATTTGCTCATGAGCAAGGAGTAAAGACACTCTACTATCAGTTTAGTATTAGTAGTGCTCAATCATTTACAAGAAACATTCTGGAGTGTGCTAGCTGTGAAGGATAGAAAACCAACACAATGATTGATGAAATATTAACAGAAGAAAGAGTAGGTCAAAAACCTAGGTTCTTTCTACACGATGAAGTTAAGGCTTGGTTAATAGATAATATGCAAACAACTGTACTCACTCAGATCGAAATGACTGAGTGGATGCAGTATATGGCTAACATGGACCAACCTTATTACAATAGATATCTAGAAAGTGTACAACTACCTACTAGGATCAAAGTGATAAGTATGACAACTTGTGATGGAGAAACTGTAGGATGTACTAAAACATCTACTTTTGATTTATCAGACTATGCTAAAATTATAAGATCATCTATTAAAAGAATAGATGAACAAGATAAGAATATTGCACAATTAGTTGATAACCAAAGAGTTATGCAACAAGAGTTAATAGAACTCAAAACAGAATTAGATTTATTAAAACAAAAATAAACAATGGAAAACTTTAACACACTTATTGAAAATGTAGTAACTTGGGCTGAAGAAAAGAACATCTTAAAGCCAGAAAATGCACCTAAGCAAATGCTTAAGGTTATGGAAGAAGTTGGGGAAACTGCCGGTGCATTAGCTAAAAACAAACAAGAAGAGCTAAAAGATGGTATTGGTGACTCATTTGTGACGTTAATCATCTTAGCTAAACAAGTAGGCATGGAACCAGCAGAGTGTCTAGAAGCGGCTTGGAATGAGATTAAGAACCGTACAGGTAAAACTGTTAACGGTGTATTTATTAAAGACTAGACAATATGAAAAAAGCATTGTATTTAGATGACCAGCGTACTCCTACAAACGTTCTACCAGGATATGAGCCTTGGTATGTAGTTAGAAACTATGATGAGTTTGTAGACTGGATCACAAAGAATGGAATGCCAGACTTTATATCATATGATCATGATCTTGCTGATGAACACATAGACGACTACTTTAAACAGAAGTTGTCTATGGGTTTTCAGAATCCAAGCTATCATGAATATAAAGAAAAGACTGGTCTAGACTGTGCTAAGTGGTTAGTAAACTACTGCCAGAATAATAATGTACAAGTAACAGGTTGTTCTGTACATAGTCATAACCCTGTAGGAGCTACTAATATACACAGCTTTCTTAATGGATTTAAAAAACATATGGGCCTACCAGAAGACTGCTACATCGGTGGGCACCCATTCACAGTAGAAACAAAAACCAAATAATATGAGTATTAAAATAAAGTTACTCCCACAGGATGAAATCTTTTTAGGCATCCGTTTTAGTGTATCTAAGTTAGTAAATGATATAACTAGATATAATCCAGACAAAGAATATCCTAAAGCATACTGCTTAGACATAGGATTCTTACTTGGCAGTATAGAAATAACACATAAGGGTAGCAATTAAGCTACCCTTATTTATTTTAGTTTATTCTAGATTTATAGTTCTTAATTCTATCTTCAGGATGGAATAACTCGTAGTAGTTCATATATCCAGAAAGAGTCATAATATCTTTCTTAATCTTTTCTTCTCCTTTATCAAACAGCTTAGTTTTTCTTTGATAATAAGCATGCTTATTAGCAAATTGACCAAACTCTGTATCACTATCTACAAACTGAGCCATTCCTAAAAATAATCCATGATCTAACATATCAATAATTCTAGTAACATCTCTACCAGCATTAGTAAAAGAGCTTAAGTTATCTATGTAGTTTCTCATGTCACCAATGATAATCATAGGAACAAGAGATCTAGTCTCCATATCTACCTTTGCGTATACAGCTAATGCATTATAAGCAAGAGTTTTAGACAATGACTTATCATCTTCATCATCATCTGGCATAGCTCCTACTATAAGTCTACCCATTATATACATGGCAGATGCTATAGCAAGTTCTCTCATAGCCATTTGACTCTTTTGCTGATACATTTCTGAAACTCCAGTGTCTTTAGCTCCAAAGATTGCACCTAATAATTGCTTATAATTGTAAATCTGTATAGCTCTAATAAAGGCTCTGTATATACCAACAGATTCAATACCGGCCTCATAGCTAGTTCCTCTATCACCAAATCTATTTTTAATAGCAGGTGCTAAGTATTTACGAAAGAATAAAAGTAATCTACCAACAAAGCCAGCTTCAATCTTTACTTTATCCCAATCAGCATAGTTACCTTGAGTTCTACGAATCTCACTCCATACAGATCTTTGAATAGTTTGTTCATCTTCTTTAGACCATTCTACGTCAGGACGAATGACCACCTCACCATTTTCATTTTCTGTATAAGCTTCATAAACGTTAACAGTTTTTATATTACCGTTTTCATCTTTCTCATACTCAGTGATTGCTCCGTTCTCATCTCTACTCTTTACCACTTTAACCTTAACATTGTCCATAACAGCAAGCCAGATAGTAGAACCAATTTCTAGTTCACCCTTATCTTGGATTTCCATTAAGAAGTTTAAGTCAAAGAATCCTTGTTTTAATCTTTGACCACTTGTTCTAGTTCTGTTGTAGTATTCATCTAAAGACTCTTGTAATGGATTAAAGTACATAAACATTTTGGTGATAAAGCTCTTATTACCAATCTTACCATAGTCTCTAACCATTGCACCAACCAAACCATTTCTAGATTCAATTTTAGTTTTAGCCCAAGCTAAGTTACGTGCACTATACAAACCAGATTTATGAGATCCAAGAAAAGCTTGCACATTACCAGATAACATGTTACCCACTTGGTTAGGTATATCTAATCCCATACGTGCAATTGACATACCTCTTAAAGCTAGATCACCAAAACGTCCTGCTAATCCTTGATCTTTTTTCCACTCACCCTTTATGAACTTATCATACTCAAAGTTCATTGAGTCAATAGTTCTTCTAAGGTCTTCCATTCTCTTCTGCTTACCCTCAAACTCAGAGTTACTAAGTTGCTCATATAGAGACTCCATATAACCTATGATACTTTTAGACACAGCTTGTTGGTTAGCCATAGCTTTATTTATATGAGCTTGTTCATACCAACGAATTACTGCAGCAATACCATCTGTGGTTTGTTGATCTATAGGTAGGGGAGTGTTATGCTTAAACTGTATACGATCTTCTTCTTTTGTACCATAACCATTTATAGAGAAGTCATACTCACTACCAATTACAAGGTTCTTATCTCTAAACATCTTAGCACGGTTAGCTAAACCGGCTTTAACACCTTTGTTAGCAACGTCATCTACAGAAAGCTCTTCGTATCCAGGGAAGTTATATCCAAGAAGTCTACCTGTAGTTTGTTTTTGCATTTCTAAGAAACGACCAACAAAAGGATGATAGAACTTAGAAAGTCTAGGATTGTTTCTAATCTGTTCATATCTAGGGTTAAGCCATTCACTTGTACCACTTACTTCTGCACCGTCAAGCATTAATCCTTTTGGCATAGGATAACCAAGGTTGTCTTCCTGATAGTTTAAGTTATAAGCCATAGGCAAAGGTACTCTCTTACTAAACTTGTAATCAGGAACTTCTTCCATCATGTCTTCTGTAGTAGGAATACTCATTGTATTATACTTCTTAGGAAGAGGGTTAAGAGCTTCGTTACTTACAAGCTTAGACACGTACTTATTAGTATGGTTATTGTCATACCAAGTTTTAAAGTCCATCTCTTTTAGAAGAAACTGTTCTAGATACTTCTCTTTAACAGACTCTTCTTTTTCTGACTGGTAGTTGTTCCAAGAAAGCTCTAGCTCATCTAAACGAGAGTTAAACTCTTGTATATAAAAAGGATTCTCAACAGTAGTTTGGATAGCCTCAAGAGCTTTAAACAAATCTGTTAGCTCCAATCTTTCCTCATAGCTTAATCCTTTAGAAGGACTAGCCATTTTGTAAACCTGAATAAGTCTTTGGATTTCATTTAAAACATCAATGTCTTCCTGAGACATAAAGCGGCTATCTACAGCACCTCTACGCTTATACTGCTTAAGTATTTCTTTATACTTTTCTTTAAGTCCTTCTACTGCAGGATTATCTTTACCGATAATCATAAAGACATTATCCCATATCTCACCAACTAAGTCATACCATTCAGACTTAGGACGTTTGATCATATTCTGCTCTTTCCATTTAGCAAGAGCTTCTACATCAACGTTACCATTAATATCAGTAAGTTCAATTTTCTTTTGATTGAATAGTCTATCAAAGTAGTTTTGATTAACCTCATAGTCATAGTACTTCTCCTGAAGCTCTAGATAACGGGCATAACCACCTTCCTGCATATCTGCATACTTTTTTCTAAGCTTATTAAGCTCCACTTCAATTTCAGCTATTCTATACACAGTGGACTCATCTAAGTCCTCTGCATTGTTGTAACCTGCAGATTGCTCAAGTAAAGTTTTTTCTTCATAAAGCTCGTCTCTTTCTAGCTTATACTCTTCAGGAAGAAGCTTATCCAACTCATAAATCTCAGCTACATATCTCATCTGAGTATTAGCAAGTCTCCACTCTAAGTGGTTCTTTTTAAGATCTTTAAGTTGTGACTTAAGTTCTTTAGTCTTTGCGTTGTCTGGAGCATCTTGAATCTGACGTAATAGCTTACGCTCTTCATTTCTATACGTATCAATTACATCATAGTATTCTTGAGAAACAGGGTTAACAAAAGCTCTTTTCTCTACAACAGTCTCATTACCATCTTTATCAAACTGTTTTACTTTACGAACCTCACTGATGGGCTCATTAAGTTTAGTTACATTTCTTTCTCCAAGCTTATAAGCATCAAACTCTTGTTGAATCTTTTCTTTTTCAATAAAGTTGACATACTCTTGTACACCGCTAGATAGTGCAAGCTTTAGTTTAGTAGCATATGCACTGTTAACCCAGTCTCTACTATCTGAACCGGCAAGAAACTGTGTAAAGAATGTTGTACCTTGACCTATGTATGCAGGAGAATTAGGATCTGTAACACCCTCAATATACTTTTTTAAAGAGTCGTCATCCAACTTAATACCCTGCATTTCAAGCTCTAGCTTTTCAATTCTAAACTCTAAAGACTCTAATTCAGTTTTTGGATTAATGTCTTGTTTAGTAGCAGAATTAAATACGTTAGCAATAGGTTTAGAGAGACGATACCAGTATCCAGACTCTTTACCTTCTTCTAATAAACCATCTCTTTTTTTCTTTAGATACTTTACTTGATCTTCTAAAAGCTGCTTTCTTTGATCATTAATACGAGTAACTTGTATACCGGACAAGCTATACTTTAGCATGTCCATTGTAAATCTAAAACCAATACGGGTATACTCTGACTTAACTCTACCAATGTTTGTATCAATGTTATTAAGCACAACCATTGCTTTACTTTCATTGGGAACACCAGCATCAATTAATAACTGACGCACTTGGTTAGTAATTAAGTTATAACCTACTGCAGTACGGTTTAATCTCTCAAGCTCTTTAGCACGGTTTGCTAACCCATCCTCCTCTATAAAAGGTGTAATTTTAGCTAAGGTGTCTACTAGGTTCTTGATGTCAACATCTAATGTCTTAATCACAAACCCTACTTTGTATGGAGATTCCCAAGTACCTTGATTTAAAGCTTCACGTATCTTATCCAGTGACTGAATTCTATCCTCATAGTACTTAATAATATCTTTACCAGAATCTTTCTTACGAGCTTGATCTAGTTTAACTCTAGTACTTGAAGATTCTTTCTGAGTAATCTCTTTTAGTTTATCTACTAGTTTCTCAGATTCTTCTTTAGATAGATTAAAAGCAAAGTCATCTTTACTCTTTTCTTTTACAGTGGTTGTTTCTCCATTAGCTGATGGTAAGACTTTAGCAATCTTACGCATGTGTGACTTATATCTCAAAAAGTCTGTCTCGGCTGACTTATCAAACTCAGAACTTAAATAGCTTTTTACTCTGTAAAACTGATAACTAAAGGTGTCTTCACCCTTATCAGTAAACTGTTTACCTTCAGCTGTGCTATAAGAGCCGTAGTAATAAAGACCTAATATTCTTTTTTCATCAGTAGTTATACCTAATTGCTGTAGCATTCTAGCATAAATACCAAGTTGTATATCCCAGTTTTCATAAGTGTTTCTATTACCACCTCTGAATTCAGCATCAGTATTAGGACCACTGTTTACTGGCCAGTAATAAGCTAAACTATCTACAGTGGCTGTGCTTTTAAGCTTCTTACTCTTTAAATCTATTACAGCTACAGAACCTTTATTGTTAACAGCTAGCATATCTAGACGACCAACAATGTTTCTATCAAATCTATCCTTAGCTAATACAGTAATTTCAGGAAGTATTGTATACCCCATGCTACTGTAGTTCTGCAATACACCTAGGATTTCCATAGACATATTGTAAAGCTCATTCTCATTAGTAATAGTACCGTCTTTTATCAATCCCTGTATAGTAAACTTATTAGGATAGCTATTTAGTAGTTCACTAAGCTTAGCTTTTGTAAAAACGCTAGTAAGACTCTTGTCTGTACCAATAGTTTCAGTCTGTAGCGTCTCTAGAATATGGTGAACAAACGTTCCAAATTCTGCATAATTCTTATACTTTTCTTGATCTTCTAGCTCACCGCCAGCAAATAGATTAGACACAGAAACTGTAGACTTATCTTCTTCAACCACCTTACGATACTCTTCTAAGTTTGACTTTAGCTTGTTTAAAGTTTCAAGTCTTGCATCATTAGGAGCATTTTTAATAATACGATCAAGTGTATCTATCTGATTATCAACACGTTCTAATCTAAGATTCTTTAGCTCGGCTTTAGGGTTTTTAATTTTACCCTGAGCTTTAGCATCTTGTGTAGCTAATAAAAGTTTAGCTTCTTCTACACTAGGTATATCATAGTTATTTAGTGTATAAGCAGCAAGAGCTTTAGCTTCACTACCTAAAGCATCTACTAAATTTTTCCAACTTTCAAGATTTTTATTAGGACAAGGCATGAATTATAAACATTTTAATTGTTCTAGAATAGCAGACTTAGACATACCAACTGCAGTTGTAGCTTTGATATACTCTTGAGCTTCTTTACGGAACTCTTGCAAAGTTATCTTTTTTACAGACTTCTGGTTGTAAATATCATCTATTTCTTTTAATGTAATATCTGTGGATGTAGCTTCTACTTTTGGTTGACCTATTGTTTTAAAGCCAATTTGATCTGGAGCTTGTTGAGCACCACTATCTTTAGCAACTTTACCACCCTTAAGCTGTCCACTTGCAATCATGGCAGCAATAGCTGCATCATCATCAAGCACTTGTTGACCGGCAGTATTAACAGGGCCAACTACATCAGCGTATTTAGAAGGAGCTTCTTGCTTAGTTTTATTATCAGATAGTTGACTTAATACAGATGGATCGACTCCTGCATTTAGTAAATCATTGATATCATCTGAAGGACGTACTTTCTCATATAACTTAACACCGTCTTTAGGACTAAAGCCAAAGTTTAATAAGTTATTAGTACCTTCTATGTTTAATTTTACATACTCTGCAGTCAAACCAGTGTTAGGAATTTTACCAAAACCAGATACAGAACTACGTGCTATAGCTTCAGATATTGGTTTATTGTCAATCTTATTAAGCTTGAACAATCTACCTTCTCCATCAGATAATAACACTTTAAAAGATACAGACTCTAGCTCGTCAGTAAATCTATTTACAGAAGGATAGAAACTAGAGAATACATCTTGTATTAAATTACCTTTAGCTTTTTTGATATTTGTAAAATCAATAGTAAATGTTTCAGGTGCTGACTTAATGTAATCAAAACTCTTACCTGTAAAGCTCTTAGTTTGACCAATATGGCTAAATACACCACTGTTAATAACCTCAGCCATAAACTCTTTTGACTCTTTACTTTCAGTCTTTATAGGATATGTCTTTCTAATATACTTTTGGTTACCAGCAAAGCTAAATATCTTATTTACTATACCATTAATCCAATCTACTTGACCCGCACGTCCAGTGTTATTAAAGTACTTATCAAAAAGACTTGTATAGTTTTTGTAAATATCTTTAACTACTTGGTCAATTAACGCTTGTTTCTCTTCTTCTTTCTTACCTGAATTTTGTATATCCATTATAAGCTGACGCTTCTGCTGGATAAACGACTGTTGATCTAAAAGAAGCTTTTGGAAGTCTGTTAAGCTATTAGATACTTCTGCCATCTGAGGGATGTCAGGATTGATATACTTAATAAACGTATAAGCACCATAACCTAGACCATCTTTAGCTAAAAGATAGTAGAACATTTGTCTAGAAAGTCTTAATGATTTCTCATCCTTACTTTTTTGTAAAGCCTCATAACCATTAATAATATTCTCAGTAACGTCTTTGTCTAGCTTCATACGACTAGTAGCCTCTAAGAAGTCAATACCTTTTCTATTATTTACTTTTAAGAACTCTACAAAAGGATTACCTGGATTAGTAGTGTATAGATAGTCTAAATCATCTAACAACGTATTGTTATCTAACCAGAAATCAGCAGTGAAATATTTGGCAGACTCTTCAAGCATTGCAAGCTTAGCCTTACTTCTTTCATCTTTCTTAGTTTTTAGATTTTCTATTTCAGTTTTAATGTTATTCTTAACCTTATTAATGATGATAAACTTACCGATTTGATCTGTAACATCTTGGCTAGCTTTTTCATTACCATATATATTGTTAAGACCAGATCCTAAAATAGATCTAACCGAACTAAATAATGGACTACGTTCAATAAGTATTTGACGAGAGTAATCACTCATCTTTTCAGCAGCCTTTACGAGATTAGTGTATTCTTTAGAAGATCTTAAAGCTTTAGCTACTGAATCACCAAACATTGATGTACCAGATATAAAGTATTCATAACTAGATAGTACACTATCTAACTCATTAAAGTCAGGTCTTTGTTGTTTAATAAGGTTTAATATCTTACCAAGCTCTAGTATATCTGAGTTAAGAGTTATCACATCTGCATAGGTGTTTGCTAAATAAGCTTTAGCAACATCTTCTACAACAAAAGATCCGTCTTCATAATACAACTCTAAACCAAGATCAGAAAGAGTAATATTCTTACGCTCTAAAGAAGCAGTTTCAGGATTAGGTTCTACTGTCTTAACATACATTGGTCTAAACTGACCATATATAATCTTACCTTCTTTATCTAATTCAAATACCTCAGCTAGTCTACCTCTCTTCTCAATGTCTGCTAACATTTCATTTAGCTGACCCTTAATCATAGACTTTAAACCAGAAGACATAAATTTACCACCATCTTGTATAGCAGAGTTTTGATTTCTAAACTCATCAGTAATGTCTTCTATAAAAGGAATCTTGTTGATTAATAAAGCAAACTGCAGATTACCTGTCATACCCATGATAACATTAGATACTCCAGATGTATCAGGGTTAAGATTCAGCACAGATGGAATAGGCTCCTTAGCAGCATCGGCAAACATACCTAATGCTTGACCAGTACGTCTAATAGCTTCTGAGTTAGTAAAGTCTAAACGTGAGTTTAGTTTACCTTCAGTGTCTATATCATAGAACAATGGAGCATCTAAAGAGATGGCATTCTTTTCTGAAAACGCTAAGAACTTATTAAAGCTTGCCGCTATACCAATACCGTCCTTACTAGAACTATTAAGTTGATTAGCCACAACATCACCCATTACTGAGTAGATAGAGTTCTGAGTTACAACAGCATCAACTGACGCTCCTATACTAGAAGCTATTTGCTTAAATGGTTCTACAGTAGAACGCTCATTGATATAAAAATCCTGGAATACTTTCTCATTTGAAAGTATATCTATCTTTTGCTGTAAGCTCTGATTGTTTAATACAGGAATAACAGGCGTAGGATTAGAAGACAAGTACTTTGTGAACTCAGCTTGAGACACTGGCATATTCTTAGTCTTAAGAACATTTACCAAAGCTGCCATTTTAAGCGTATTGTTCATCTTAGCTAACTCTTCTTTTGTAGAACGTAAGTCTTCAAACATTAAGCTAAGAGCTTCTTTAGCTCCTAAATACTCAGCTCTCTTTTCAACCCATTCACCTCTTTCTTTACTTCTATTATTCTTAGCTGTAGAAATAAAAGTATTAAACGCAATATCATGCTGAGCTTGTAAAGTGTTTTTAGCTTTTTCAAGTATTTCTATATTAGCTTGAATATCAGCTCTTTTCTGCTTAATCTCATCAACAGTCACCTCAGCTAAAGATATACCAAGTTGATCTGCCACCTTTAAAAAGTCAGAAGTGAACACAGGTTTGTTTACTACATTATCAAGTTCAGTCTGTACAAGATCCTTAAATAAAGGATGTTGTGACATGTACTGGATATATTCTGCAAACTGACCTTGTGATGGTGTAGCATATTTAGAGTAGTCACCATAGACATGTGCTTCATCAGCATAATCTAAGTAGTGCTCAAAAGTATGTGAGTACAGTGAATCCACGTCAAGGTCAGAACCTGCTAAGATGTGTACTAACTGCGGTACTACAATAGAGTTTTGATAAGAAGCATCTAAGTAGTCTACCACTTTAGCAACAATCATTGAACGTCTATCTTCTGTAGGAATACGGGTACCAAAGAATTTAGTAAGCTTAGTTAAGAATAACTCACGCTCACTTTCATTTTTAGCTAGCTGCTCAGGAATCATCACCTCAACAGTATAAACGTTTTTACCGTTAACCTTTTCTGCAGATACGCCAAGGTGACGAGTCTTAAATCTATCAGTATCTTTAAATGCTTCTGGATTTATATCTTGTTCTAGTTGACTAATAACTCTATTACTGTCTTGAGTATCATACAGCACCTCATACCCATATCCGGATACTAAGATATCTTTTCTACCATTTACCTTCTGAGAGAAAATAGAATCATTGAATAAGCTAAAATAGTAATAAGTAAAGATCTTTTTAATAGCAGGTAAGTTAGGGTTATGTACCGGCTTACCATCTCTCACTTCAAAATACTTCAAAGTGTTGCTATCTGCACCTTGTTTCTTAAGACCATTATACATAGTATTAAATAACTGAGATACATTAAGAGCACCATTTTTATCTAACAATGCTTTATCAAGCATATTAGTTGCACTATTAGTAATATCACCAAGTGTATTAGAATACTCCTGAGCAAGATCTTTTAAACTCTTGTTTCTGTACACCATGTCATTATCTAGCTTATTGATATAAGTAGTTAACAACTGACGAGCTTGTGAAGGAAGAGTAATTTTATTCTTCACTCCAGAAGTTTCAACCTGAAGGAACTTAAACATTCCTGAAGTAAAACTCTTAGAAGGCTTTAAGTTAGTCCTTTCTCCAGCTTGTAACTGAACAGGAATAAGTGTAGTTTTCTTAGAAGCATTAGGATCAAATAACTGATCAATACCATCTGCTTCCATAGAGTTTAGTAAGTGGTGAAGTTTCTCACGACCTCTCTTAGGTTCCCAATAAGAGTGAACTTCTGCATAAAGTTCTTCAAGTTGTTCCTCAATAGATCCTGAGTCAGGTGTATTTGGGTCTTCAACAATCAAATCTTCTAGAAGCTCTATTCTAGTATATAGTTCATCCAAGTTAGACTCTACTTCTTCTTGAGTCATTCCATCTGGAATAAGAAGTCTTGATACGTCTACACGGTTAATTAGGTGTTCAGATAACTTATAGTATTCTAGAATACCACCTGTAGCTGTCTTAATAGTATTAAGAACTACTTTACGGTCATCTAAAAAGTCTATTTCATCTTTAGTTAGCTTCTTGTATTTAGCTTTTTGAAGTATAGCTTTTACACTAGTATCAACTCTACCCCAGCTATTCATCATACGGATACGATGATTCATAGTATGATATGATTGACCATCAGCTACATCTACCGCTTTTGTTCCTGGTTGTTCTTCATCAAGACTAAATGCAGTAAGATCAAAATCTATATCACCAGTGATAGGGTTTACTGTTGTTGGGATATATGATGTAATGTTATTAACAACAGCTGTACGGAAGTAACCAGTCTTCATAGAGTTACCAGAGATAACACCACTCTTATTACGTTTATAATAATTCTGAACGTTACTGATACCTGTAGCTATATCACCATCATAGATTTGGTTAACCATTCTTTTGTTCATCTCAATATTAAGATGAAGATCTTTTAACATATCTACTATGTTAGTATAACCAAAGTCTTCTAAAGTACCATCTCTAAAGTCTTCTTTGATCTTTTTAGGAATCAAAGAGCTTTCAAATGTTCCTTTTTCTTTTCCACGTGTTAACAACCCGTATTGTACTAAGTCATTCTTATACGTTTCAAAAGTCTCATCCATGTAATCAACTATCTGAGATGGTAGTTGCATCATTACATCTGATTTTAATGCTTCTTCAAAGGTGATGTTTCTTTTAGCTGCATCAAGAAGAGCGTCTCTCATCTCTTGACGTAATGCACTATTAGTATCAGTAGTCTTTTGCTGTTCAAAGAAGTGAGTAAAGTTTGCAAACTTATAAGCTCTACCGTTCACTTGATCATCGTTATATCCTTTATAACGTCTAGTATCTGCGTTATTTCTATCCGCCCACTCTCTTCTTACACGGTTATACTCTTGACGTAAGAAACCAACCATCTCTCCTACAAAACG
>Ga0222712_10003521_pt1 | contig 16979 bp, 13 predicted proteins | sample C33_657DmetaG_FD_165043 | JGI IMG/M metagenome (GOLD analysis project Ga0222712, IMG submission 165043) | Estuarine water microbial communities from San Francisco Bay, California, United States - C33_657D | ecosystem: Environmental > Aquatic > Marine > Unclassified | place: USA: California...
TGCAAACAACTTTAAAGTCGCAGTGTTCAATTGTGATTTGTGCCATTTGTGCCGTTTGGGTCAGTTGGGTTGAACAAGTCTCTAATCTAACCTACAGGAAATATGGCACTAAAGTCAAATCACCTGTAAAAATATTTTTATATTGCCTTTGCTTAGGCCAGAGCAGCTGGGCAAATACTGGGGTAATCCGTATCAAACCTTTTAGTATGCACCCAAACCATAGTTGTTCGCGACCAAAGCAAGGCATAGTTTTATAGGGCAAGTGACAGCAGCAAACAAATGCCAACGCAATTGCAGCACAAGCACACACGACACTTAAAACAAGCTGCACACGCTTAAACAGTCACAGTGGATATGCGAGTAGCTGAGCCTACTGCGAGCAGCGTGTAGGGCTTGTAATGCACCGCTGCTGTTTCTGTGTTTTAAATCCCACATGACCACAACAAATTTCATAAATAGAAATGTAACGATTTAATACAAACCTTACATATAGCACCCGTAGGCCTACTAACCAATTGAATTTAATAAGGAATTGCATTTGCCACAGTCAAGTCAGAAAAAGGTCGTCCAAAACAAAATAAGAAATTACGCTTATTCCATAGCCAAGCTTTGGTTAGGGAGAAAACGCAAAATGAGCAAGCAAGCCAAAACACTTACAGCAGTTGAGTTGCGTCGCGTATTAGATTACGTGGCAACACGCAAACACGCAGCACGTAATCGTGCCGTTTTATTATTGATGTATTACGCGGGGCTGCGTGTGGGCGAAGCAGCCAGCTTACGGGTTCGTGATGTTGTTGATAACGAAGGACTTGTACGCAGCGAATTTCAATTACGTGCAGATCAAACAAAGGGGCGTCACGCACGTACAGTCTTTGTCAGCGAAAAGCTACGCAAGGAATTGACTGCTTACATAGCCATGACCAAATTTAACAGCAAAAATGACAAGCTGTTTTATTCGCAAAAGGCAGCCAGCGATGGCTTTACAGCTAATACGCTTACTCAGCACTTTCATTACATGTACAAACGAGCAGGAGTATTTGGTGCCAGCAGCCACTCCACACGTCGCACATTCATTACCAATCTTGCAGCACAAGGCATCTCTGTGCGTGTATTGGCAAGTCTGGCAGGTCATCGTTCAATTGCAACTACACAAGCCTACATTGATGTAAACGATGACCAGAAACGCAAGGCTGTGGAATTGGTTTGATCAGATTGTTCTATTAGGTAGTATCTGCAACGAGCTAGTCAATATTGCTCATTCGCTTGCCACTGCCTTCCACTTTTTCTTGCATTGGACTCAGTTCTACTAATATTGAAATACCTGTATTCCAAATCTGCCCACACCCATACATGTACGATGCAATTTCTGCAGGAAAAAATAGCCCATCCAAGATGGGCTATTTTCTCGCCATGTCTAACTAGGCTGCTTTTGGAAAATCAATCGCAGGTGTTTCAAACGGAATTTGATTAGGCAAAATAACTTGCGCCTGCTCTAACAACTGCGTGCGTTTCAATAATTGCTTACGCTCCTCATCCATCATGGATTTCTTATCAAATGCTTTTTCAAAAATCACTTTCAGTGCCTTGTTGTGAATCTCGTCATTTGCAGGAACAAAATCTAACAAATTCATGTGCCCATTGCTATATTTGCAGGCAACATACACAACACAATCTGGGTTTCTTGAATCGCAAAATTGTGCATATTGTTTCTCGCTCAACTTAACGCTACCAAGTCGTTGCACCTCCTCACAAGCAATCAAGTAATAGCTTGCAAGAATGCGCTGATCATTCAAAACCACTGCTCGTGCATTAGCCAGTGCTTTCGCCTCTGTACTTTTGCTAAGCTGATCAATACCATTGCTACGCTTAATGAAGTCTGCCAAATCAGCTGCTTCAACACCTGCATCAATCGCTAGCTGCAGGGTTCGCTTGTAGGTAAACAGTGTTTTCTTATGTGCATCCAACAAGACCAGTCGCAACAACACGCCAACAGGACCTGTTTTTGTTGTAGTGTTAATGTTGTGCTCATCACGCAACTGCTTGCGTACAGCACTGACCGCAGCCTCACAGTCAGCACGTTTCAGCACGCTTTGCACGTACTGCAAGATTTTTGCCAGCAGCGCATACAACTCGTCATGTGCACGATGCACAAACTGTGACTCGTACTGCTTGTACTCCGTGTGCAACACCTGTCCATTGCCAATTACATCAACATACTTTGCAACATTCGCTTTCTTAGCCATTTTCATATCCTTTGTTTTGTTCACTACTGCTTTAAGTTTTTTCGTTCAATACCGTTAACTAACCACCGTTCTAATCTGCTTCCGTCAGACACAACGTGCCAAAGCTCATTGCTTCTTTAACGTCTTGCAACATATCGCCCCAAACTTGGTCGCTAATTTCTGTGAGTTTTATTCTGTCATCGTCGTTCCAGCCCACCTCATGCATTTCAGGACTAACAATAAATTTTATGAACTCAACTTTTTCTAGCTTTGTGATTTCTGGTTCTGTAAAAACGATGAATTGGTAGCAGATATTCAACTCATTATCAAGAAACACATTACACAGCGCGGCTCCATAGAGCGCATTATCTGCAAGCCACTCGTTCAACCGTGCAACCTGTTTTTCTGCATGCATTAGTTCATCGTGACACGACTCGTCAAACGCTGGCGTGATAATTAAATCGTTGAGGAACGACACTCGTCCACCATTATTACGGTGGTAGTGGTACAGACGCATTCGTAACAACTTCGCGTACTCTGCAAAAAACTGCTGGTACAAAGGTTGTTGGCCTTTCATTTTTATTTCCTTTGTTTTGATGGTTACTTAAGTAACCGTAATTTTTAAAACAGTTTCCTAGGCAGTACTGCTGGCAACAATTGCAGCAGTACTGCTCACTTTCATTTAGGCTTTTACGTTTTCATAGCCCCCCATCTTTTCAAGCCATAACTCTGCCTGCTGCTGCAACTGCTCTGCGATTTCTTCACAGGCACACTCAATGTTTGACAAATCGCCAAACTGGTAGCTAATGACCTCTTCAACATCTGTCTGTTGCTGATTAAAGAATTCGCCAACGATCAAATGCTCGTCTGCGTTATTACGTTCAAACAACACGGTCTCCCAAAGATGCTCGCGTAACGATTCTCCATATGCTGCTTTAATTGGCTGCATAGGAAACTGCACGAAGATCGTTGCTGTTGCATTGCTTGAGTTGAAGTTTTTTACAAACATTTTTAAATCCTTTAAAAGTTAAGTTAGATGCTGTGCTTGCCGTGAAACTTGGCGTGCATTGCATAGGTATCACTGTAGTGTGTGCTGCGTTTTATTGATATTGTTTGGAAATTCGTTGCGAATTAGTTGATAAAGAGATCTAGCACTACTTCAAGATGACTATTCCTCTGTCGCAATGGTTGATACTGTATCTACAGCTACTGAGTTTTGATATTGGTTAACAATTGACTGCTAGTTATGTGATGACAACTCGTACCGCACGGGTCTTGGTCTCACTACCTTTTATCTCAACCTTATTACTATATCCACAGCTATCAGCCGTTGATATTTGTTAGCTATTCGCTGCAACATAGATGATGCAAACAATTGCAATGAATCATTCTCTCTACCCTTTGCCTCACTCATCTCACTCTAGCTCTAGCTAGCACCCATGGGCATTGGCCAGTAAGTTGCTGCTACTTAGATGATGCAAGCAATTGCAGTGAATCAATATGGCTTGGCGTGTGCTCAAACGCATCACGGTATCCATAACTACCAGCCGTAGATATTGGTCAGTAATACGTTGCGATTTATGTGTTGAACGAACAAAGAGAATGATTGATCTCGCCACTACCACCTATTTCGTATTACTCTATCTAGGTCTGTTGACCGTGACCATTGACCAGCGATTCGCTGCAACTTACTTGATGAGACTGATATGGGAATTGAGAAACGTGTTAGAAGACGCTATCTGGCAACTCGTCCTGTACTTGGTACAGACCAAAGACCAGCATCTCTGCTGATGCAGCAGCGCAGCCCCTACTACTGGTGGTGGGCGTATCTCAAAAGAAACTCTGATTACATTGACTGCTGTAATCGCGGAGGCGCAGGAAAGTTGGCCAGACTTTATAGAGACTTTGGCGACGTTCGCAGCGATGACTTCCGTGAGTGGTGGCTTGGCGACTATGAGCGTGGGCCCCGCTTGTTTGCTGAGAAGCCTTTTGACCTACGGCTCAAAGTGGTAACCATGAAGGACTTTTTCAATGAAGACTGGGCTGACAATGAGAACGTGGCACTTTTTGCTGCCAACATGACTATTGGAAGACGTAAACTACAACAGCTATTTGCCGCAGCCTTGGCTAGACACCATACAGGCAGACGAGGCAGAGTCGCTCTTGGCGACGCCGCAAGCACAGCCATGTACTCGCTATACCGCAACGTCAGTCAACACAACCTACGATCAATGCTTGAGACCTACGACGCATGGCTTGAAAATACGGCCTTGCCCACGGCTCAACGTGTGCCACAGTGGGCAATTGGGGAGAGCATAAGGCTGGTTGCCAATGCCATGCCTAGACCAAGAGATACGGCAGCAGAAAGGACGGCCAAACACAGCGTTATGAGCACGGCGGTAAATCGCTATGTCAAACAGGCCAAGGCCATTATTGCCAATGTGGCAGCTGGTGAATTCCCCAACAGTGTGTCATCCCGTGACACTGCTCCTGCAAGGAAACGGACGGTTACTTAAGTAACCTTCAAATCGCGGGGTCAGGTACGCGAGATACGGTAAGATGATTTAAACACGTGCATGTACGATATTGATTTTGTTGATAAAAATTACGAAAGGCACTGGAAATTTATGCTGACAGGTGAATTGCGAAGCCAAGTTGATCGCGTGTGGGACAGCTTTTGGTCTGGTGGCATTGCAAACCCATTAGAAGTACTGGAGCAGATCACCTATCTATTGTTTTTACGCAGGCTGGATGAATTACAGACGCTTGAAGAAAACAAGAGTGCCAGACTAGGCAAACCCGTTGAACGACAAATATTTCCTGCTGGCACTGACACACGTGGCTGCACATACGAAAGTATGCGTTGGAGCAGACTAAAAAACGCTGCGCCACAAGACATGTTCAATACAGTTAATGATCATGCATTTCCATTTCTACGTGAGATTGGTGGTGATGGCAGCAATTACAGCAAGCAGATGGAAGGCGCTCGTTTTACGATCCCTACTCCTGCGCTACTGGCAAAAGTAGTTGACCTGCTTGATCAGATACCCATGCAGGACAGAGACACAAAAGGCGATCTATATGAATACATGCTGGGCAAGATCGCCAGTGCAGGGCAGAACGGACAGTTCCGTACCCCACGCCACATTATCAGTTTGATGGTGGCACTGACAGCGCCCACGCCCAAAGACACCATCTGTGATCCTGCCAGTGGCACCTGTGGATTTTTAGTTGGTGCTGGCGAATACTTACGTGAACACTACCCAGAGTTATTGGTAAATGCTGCCAGCAGTAAGCATTTCAACAACAACATGTTTTATGGCTATGACTTTGACACGACCATGCTGCGTATTGGCAGTATGAACATGTTGCTACATGGCGTTGACAATCCCAACATTACCTATAGAGACAGCTTGTCGCAAGACCATGCAATTGAAGAAGAAAAGTACAGTCTGATTCTTGCCAATCCACCATTCGCTGGCAGCTTGGACTACGATGGAACTGCAAAAGACTTGCTGGCAGTTGTAAAGACCAAGAAAACAGAACTGCTATTTCTTGCCTTGTTTCTCAAGCTGCTCAAGCCAGGTGGTCGTGCTGCAGTGATCGTGCCAGATGGTGTGCTATTTGGTAGCAGCAAAGCGCACAAGCAACTGCGTGAGATGATTGTGGAACAGCAGAAACTGGATGCTGTTATTTCGCTGCCATCAGGTGTTTTCAAACCCTACGCTGGTGTCAGCACAGCAATATTGATTTTTACAAAGACAAACAGTGGTGGCACTGAAGATGTATGGTTTTATGACATGCACTCTGATGGTTGGAGTTTGGATGACAAACGACAACCACTACTTGATGACTGCAAACTGGGGGTCAGTCCAGCGGCTCTGTTAAACGCTGATGAACACGAAAAAAATAATTTACCAGACTTGCTTACAAGATGGCAGCAGCGTGATCACAGTGAGCAGACCAACGAACGCACAGAACAGAGCTTTACTGTGCCTCGAGCTGAACTAGCTGCGAATGGTTATGACCTGAGTTTGAACAGATACAAACAAGTTGTGCACGAACATGTTGAGCATGTGCCACCTAAACAGCTAATAGCTGAGCTAAAGCAGCTAGAGACAGAAATACAGACTGGACTTGCTGAACTTGAGGAGCTGCTTAAGTGACGTGGCCTACTGTAAAACTACAAGAAGTGTGCCAGTTGATAACAGATGGGGTTCACAACTCGCCAGAGTATTGTGATGCGGGCATACCAATGCTTGATTCAAAGCATATTGGTGAAAATTTTTTTATAGATGATACGAAACCTGAAAAGTTTATATCGCTTGCTACTGATGCGATACTGGCTGCTAGGTGTAAACCCAGTGTTAATGATGTTCTGATTAGCAGCAGAGGGTCTATTGGTAAAATTGCCATTGTTGGCGGCTCACAGAATTTTAATATTATGGGAAACATAATATTAGTTCGTGCGGCGAACAATATTTTACCAAGATTTTTAGCCTATACATTAAAAAACAAAGTAACCCATCTAGTTTCTATCGCAAATGGTGTCGCTCAAAAAGGGCTTTATCTAAATCAAATTAGATCGCTACTTATCCCACTCCCATCACTCGCTGAGCAAAAACGCATTGCAGCGATACTGGACAAAGCTGAAGAGATTAAACGTAAACGCGAACAAGCTATCGCCAAATTAGATGCGCTAGAAAATTCATTATTTTCTAATGCCTTTGCAGCAACAGATTATGAAAAAATTTCGATAAACGAAATGCTGAATCGAAATATTCTTTTATTACACAAAGATGGTAACCACGGCAGTCTTTATCCACGAAGCGACGAATTTGGTGACGAAGGCATCCCATTTTTAACTGCAAAATGCATTATGGATAACGGGCAAATTGATAACGAAAAAATAGAAAAATTAAACGAACAAACTGCCAATAAATTAAAGATTGGATGGATACTGTCTGGAGACGTTTTGTTAGCTCACAATGCTAGTGTAGGAAAAGTAGCACTTTATAGAGGAAAATTTAACAAAGCCCTAATTGGTACTTCGTTAACGGCCTTTAGGCCCAATCAAACGATTATTACATCACAATATCTTTATTCAGCATTACGCTCAAGTCAATTTCAATCAGACTTAATGAGAAACATGGGACAAACAACAAGGAATCAAGTTCCTATAACTGCTCAGCGGGAATTACAACTTTGTATTCCACCCCTGCAACTTCAAATCAAGTATGCAGAGAAAGTAAAAAAAATAGATCACCAACGAATTAAATTATTAACTTCTTCAAAAAAAATAAGCGCAACAATATCATCTTTGCAACAACAAGCCTTCACAACAGGATTTAATGCATGAGTAACTTCAGCTTCCTGCAACAAGAATTCTTTGCCATACATGACAGCGCAAAGAAAGCAGAAAGCTATTTGACGACTGACGCACGTGCTGCCTGTTGGTACGCACGAATGACACTTGAGCAGATTATTGATTGGATATACAGATACGACAAGAACTACAGCTGTTACGACACCAGCTTGGGTGCACGTGTACACGATCCCTGTTTTAAATTAAACGCTGGTGAAGCAATCTTTACCAAAGCCACTTTAGTTATTGGAATTGGCAATAGAGCAGCACATGGTAAAGCTGCAAGAGCTACAGACGCTACGACAGCAGTAACAGAGCTGTTCCATATTAGTTACTGGCTGGCGCATACATACAGCGAGAAAGCACGACCCAGCCCTGCCCTGCAATTCAATCTAGCCCTAGTACCCAAAGCCACCCACCAAAGCGCAGTAACGCTAGAACAGCTGCGAGCGCACGAAACTGCGATTAAGCAGAAGGAAGCTGAAAACGCAGCACTAAAACAGCAGCTTGAAGGACTAGCTGCCACGCAACAAGAACTTGAAGCATTACGTGCTGAAGTTGCCAAAGCCAAGCAAGCGAACCAAGCACACGCAGATACACACGACTACAACGAAGAACAGACACGCGACTACTTTATTGATCTGTTGCTGCAAGAAGCTGGCTGGACATTAGACAAGCCAGAAGATACTGAGTTTGAAGTAGTAGGCATGCCCAACAGCCAGAACAAAGGTTATGTTGATTATGTGTTGTGGGGTGACGATGGCAAGCCATTAGCTGTTGTTGAAGCTAAACGCTTTAAGCGTGATCCACGTGTTGGGCAGCAGCAAGCCAAGCTATATGCTGATTGCTTGGAGCAGATGTACAAGCGCAGACCAGTAATTTATTACACCAACGGATACGAACACTGGTTTTGGGATGACTTGGCAGCTGCACCACGCAGAGTACAAGGCTTTTATAAGAAAGATGAACTAGAGTTACTGATACAGCGACGAAATAGTCGCCAGTCATTAGCTACTGCCAAGATTAACGATCACATAGTTGAACGCAGCTATCAGCATCAGGCTATACGTTCTGTCACGGAAGCGGTTGAGAAACACAATCAGCGTCGCAGCTTGATTGTGATGGCTACAGGCTCTGGCAAGACCAGAACCGTGATTGCACTGACTGAACTACTGATGCGTTGTAATTGGGCAAAACGCATCCTGTTCCTAGCTGATCGTATCAGTCTGGTTAAACAAGCATCACGAGAATTTCTCAAGCATTTACCCAACGCAGGTATCGTGAACTTGCTGGATACGGCAGATGGACAAGGGCGTGTTTATGTCAGCACATACCCAACCATGCTGAATTTGATCAACAACACAGACACAGCGACAAAACGATTTGGTATTGGGCACTTTGATCTTGTAATTATTGATGAAGCGCATCGCAGCATCTATGCCAAGTACGGTGCGATTTTTGATTACTTTGACAGCTACTTGGTGGGATTGACAGCTACGCCTAAAGACGAAGTTGATCACAACACCTACAACATGTTCCAGCTTGACGATGGTGTTCCAACTTATGCATACGCACTAGAGGATGCCATTGCTGACAATTACTTGGTACCACCCCAATCCGTAGCTGTTGACCTGAAGTTTCAGCGAGATGGTATTGACTACGACAAACTCAGCGAAGAAGAAAAAGAACAATGGGATGAGCTTGATTGGGGCGAAGATGGTGCACCTGACAGCGTTGACCCTCCAGCACTGAATGCTTGGCTGTTTAACAAAGACACCGTAGACAAAGCACTTGAGTACTTGATGACACAAGGCGAGCGTGTTGCAAGTGGTGACAGGCTGGGCAAGACCATCATCTTTGCCAAGAACCAATTACATGCAGACTTTATAGCTGAACGCTTTGACATCAATTACCCAGCAGAGAGCAAGGGTGGCTTTGCACGTGTGATCACATTCAAAGTAGGTTATGCACAGAGCCTGATAGATGAGTTTTCCGTTAAAGATAAAGCTCCACATATCGCCATCAGCGTAGACATGCTGGACACAGGCATTGACGTGCCTGAAGTTGTGAACTTGGTATTTTTCAAGATCGTTCGCAGCAAGACCAAGTTTTGGCAAATGATTGGTAGAGGCACGAGACTGTGCAAAGACCTGTATGCACCTGGAGTTGATAAGAAGTTTTTCAAGATAATAGATTTCTGCCAAAACATTGAATACTTCAATCAACAAATACCAACCAGCAAAGGCAGCGTCAGCGAAAGCTTAGATACACGCCTGTTTAAAACACGATTGGATTTGGTCAATGTGTTAGACAGTCGCGTAGGCAATAAACGCACACAAGAAGAACACGCTGAAGAAAGCGATCTACGCAATGCCACAGCTGGTCAATTACACGCCATTGTTGCAGGCATGACCTTGGACAATATTATTGTTAGACCCAAACGTCAGTATGTAGAGAAATACGCAGACGCAACCAGCTGGCAAACTATCACTAGCCTAGACACAGCTGAGATTGCTGGCCAACTTGCTGGACTACCCACGCAGGTTCAGGACACAGAGGAAGAAGCCAAACGCTTTGACATGATGATCTTGCGCCTGCAGCTTTGTGTGCTGCAGGGCGATGAGGGATTTGAGAAGTATCAAAAAGTCGTTAAATCAATTGCAGCCCAATTGGAACTGCAAGACAGCATTCCAGCCATACGCAATGAAATGGCACTGATACAGAGCTTGAATACTGAGGATTGGTGGCTAGACGTAACTGTGGGAATGTTGGAACAGGTACGCAAGCGATTGCGCCTGCTGATCAAGCTACTGGAAAAATCACAGCGACCCATTGTGTACACAGACTTTGATGATGCAATTACGGGTACCAACCCCATTGGCTTGCCCATTGCCACAGCTGGCTTGGATTACGAGCGATTTAAGGCCAAGGCACGCGACTTTCTACGTGCACACGAAGATCGCCTAGCTGTTTATAAGTTACGCACCAATAAGCCTGTGACACCTAGCGACCTGCTGGAACTTGAGAAGATCCTGCTTGAACAGGCTGCTGGTGATACTGAACTGGTTGAGCACGCTAAGAGTGCAACTGGTGGCCTTGGCCTGTTCGTGCGATCGCTAGTTGGCTTGGAGCGTGGCGCAGCAATGGATGCTATGGCTGAATTTTTAGATGTAGCTACTGCTACTTCCAGCCAGATTGAATTTATCAAGCTGATCGTCAACTATTTGACAGTGGATGGTGCGATTGATGCCAAACGACTGTATGAGTCGCCATTTACCAGCGTGGCTGCGACGGGACCAGATGCAATCTTTCCTGCAGCCACGGTCACACAGCTATTCAAGACTATCGAAGATATACGACTTAGAGCAGTGGCGTAATTAAATATGGAATATCAACCACTAAAATTTACATTAGGTCAGGTTGACAAGGCTGGGGATACTCTTTCAAAACGAAAAGCAATCCTTGGTGAAGATGAAGCTTGGACTGTTCTTGATAATTGGAGAGCGGCTCATCACCTTCCACTTCATTACATCTTTATTAATCTTGCTAGACACGCCCGTAAAGTAGATAAAAATGCACTAATTGCTAGGAGACTCAAACGTGCTCCTTCAATTTTCAGTAAGTTGCAACGAGAACCTAAAATGCTCTTGAAAAGAATGCAAGACATTGCAGGGTGCAGAGCAATTATGCCCAATCTTCAAAAGGCGATTCAACTCAGCCAATCATTTCAAAATAGCTCTCAAAGCCATCAACTGGATAGAGTGAAGGATTACATCACCAATCCCAAAACATCTGGTTACAGAGGCGTGCATTTAATTTATAAATTCAACAGTAATGATCCACGTACAAATGAATGGAATGGGAGATGTGTTGAGATTCAAATACGATCAGTCTATCAGCACCTTTGGGCAACCGCAGTTGAAATCGTTGGGATGATGACTCATCAAGCGCTTAAGTCAAGCAATGGCTCTGTTGCTTGGCTTGAATTTTTTAAATTTGTTAGTGAAGGATTTTCTCTTTTAGATCAAAAGAAACAGGTACCTGATGACTTATGTAGAAAAATTACAAGCTCTGCCAAAAAATTAGACGTTCAAAAACGACTTACTACATACAGCCATGCTCTTCAAAATGCTAAACATCCAAAAGCTAACTTTTATCTTCTCACCGTCGTAGGCCTTAAGTTAACTATTCAAGCCTTTATTGACCCAGATCTCGCTGATCAAGCTTATTTAACTGCTGAAAAGCAATTATCTACCCTATCAAATGCTGATGTTGTTTTAGTTGGTGCTGATTCGTTTCATGAACTACGAAAGGCATATCCAAATTATTTTGGCGATTCCCTAAGATTTGTCAAACTTCTAGATACGTTAATCATTACAAGGAAACGTTGGTGGCAACTTTAATTAAATCTACATTTTTATACTAATGGATGTTTTTAATGAAAAACGTATGGTGTGTACGTGCTGAGTTTGGGTCGTATACAAACAACTTCGTAAATGGAGGATATGTTGGGGTTGGTTATAACCTCAACGCAACTCTTGCTGACGTTACGACTCGCGATGAATTGAATGTATTAATTAGAAAAGCCTATCCAGACGTAACCAGCAATCTCGTCATTGGCCAGCAGGCTGGGCAGGTTGCGAGGTTTTTGCTTGAGATGAAAGAGGGCGATTACGTTATTACCCCAACTGCTGACACTGAATGGCTACGATATGGTCAAGTTAACAATAAAGGATATTGGTTTGATTCTAATTTGACAGATGGTTGCCCGTATCGTCAACGTCGTGGCGTGACATGGAGCGAGAAGAAGCTTAGTCGTAGTAGCTTTTCAGTTCCGTTTCAAAACACTATTAGATCGTCCTTGACTGTGTTCGCAGTGAGTCAATGGGATGAATTTTTGACAACGATCAAGGCCGAAGGCCATGTTTCACAAAAGAATCACTCAGCTTACGATCCCTACGTATCTGTCCTTGAGCAGGTACTTGAGCTTGACGATAAGGAATTTGAAATCCTCGTAGGTCACTTGCTAACAGCATTGGGATTTGAGGAGAGCCAAGTAACTGGCAAGACTGGTGACGGTGGTGTTGATGCAACAGGCATCCTAAATGTCGCCAATCTCGCCAAGGTCAAAGTCTTTGTACAAGCCAAACGGTATAAGCTTGGTCAGCGCATTTCTGCCAGTACCGTCAGACTGCTTCGTCAAGCAATACCACGTGACGGGCAAGGTGCCTTTATCACCACAGCAGATTTTCAATCTGCAGCTCAGGAAATTGCAATCGATCCTGATTTTCCGCGTATTGGTTTAATAAACGGCAGACAACTTGTCGATTTATTAGTTGCACATTGGCAGGATATTCCAAGCGAGTTTAGAGATAGGCTTGGCCTACGTATGGGTCTAGTAAAAGTATAAATTGCTACTGAACGGATGCGACGTCTAACGATCTGGAGGCACAAGTGAACGAATTTATATTGGTACTGATACTGTTCATAGTTGTATTGATCTACTTGAATTTACGCTTAAAAATTGTTCCTGTCGTTCAAGCCAAAAATTTATTTCGCAATAAATCTTCAAAACGATATGCAGAGGTTGATTTCATTACTCCTCAATTGAAGAGTGAAAGCTATTCACTGGCAGGAAATTTGGAATATGTTAATCAGCATACTAAGACTGGTGTATTAGGCTTGAGCCGTTCATTTCAGGTCAAGGGATTTTGCCAAGTATCAGAGCTTTCAAAGAGCGCAAGATTCTTTGAAGGCAATATTATGGTTACATCGTATGAAAACTACCCTGACCTTTTGAGCACTTACGATGGCGATACAGTTCGCTTTGTCGTTTTTGATAACAGTACTTTTGAACTAGAAATAAAGTGCTCGCCTGCGTCTTTTGATGAGTTGAAACTTCAGTTCAGTGCGAATCAAGATACCACGCTCAGAATCCTACATCCTTACTTTAAAAAACAACAAGCCCATCAGTTTCTTATTGGTGGCATTGGCGTAAATATCAAGGCACTTAACTTCAGTTCTGATTACGGTGGTTCTATTTACGATTTATTTTTGAAGCAGTACCAATCTGCCAATGGCAATATCGCTCACGACTACATATACAAAGCCGTTAGTGAATTAATGGTCGTTAGAAGAAAGTCCCAAACGCAGCTACGTGAAGAAGCTGAGAGCCTCGTTGGGTAACTCTACCTTTTTCAACTAAAACTTTATCGCATTTATGCATTGAGCCGCAAGCTGTTCGCTTGGGTTTGCGACATCACATATATGCTGCTTCAAACGGATTTGATCAAAATGAAAATGAAACGGTTGGCTACACTAATATTGCCCCTTACATTAGTTGGGTGTGACAACAAGACGAGCGACGATCACATTTTTACTCTTTACACTAGCTACGAATCAAAGAGGCTACACGTAGCAACATTTGACGCCACGCCAAATTCTTTGAACGGGTCTTCGTTGGATAAGAAATGGTTAGAGTTATTTGGCGAGGACAACGCAAAAGATTGCAATAAGGCTGCTTCAATGTTTCAAAAAGATTTGGACTCAAAGCTTAAAGCTACTGATATTAAATATTGGTGCGAAAAAGGTAGGTATAGGAAATGATTCAATTTAACAACATGCGCTCGTTGCGCCTTCCTCTGACATCGCTGAGTGCAAGTACAGACTGGATACTGCTCTAGTAATTGACGTGGTGATGAGCATTTTGAATTAGTCAAAAGGAAAATAATGTCCCTAAAATGGCTAGATGTCTTATATTGGATTTTGATTTTTTTGGTGGCTGGAGCTTTATTTGTTGAAATGTATTCTGTTGCAGCGTTTTTTGTGTTCTTCAGCGTGTCTATTCAATTAAGCGAAATTTCAACTTATTTACGAAGCCTTTTGGTAATTCAACAAGAGAAGTCCAAATAGGACGATTCAAGCAGAGATTTAATTCTAAGTTTGAAATCGCTGGATGACTAAGCTCAAGCCGTTGCTGCCCTTGTCTTTGCTTCTGTGTTGCACTAATGCTTTTTCTGCGATGCGGTTTGACTGATGATTTATCAGCAAGGGATCAACGATCATGAGTCACAATACGATAACGCTAGCAGTTAATGCGATTTTGGTAATTGCTTATAGCGCTGCTCAGTTTATGAATTTCATAACAATGAAGTGAATCAAAATTCTTTAATTTTAGTGATCAATATGGTGGAAAACACTTTGATTAATCCACTTAGTGCTACCTCGTTTTAGCATCTATCGCGACCTTTTCGCAGATTTTCTTGAAACCAGATAGCCAGTCATTAGCTCTATTAGTTCCATTTTTTTGATCAATCGCGAGTATCTTGTAGTAATTTGTAATTATCTCGAGCCCCATAGTCTGCTGTCTAGAAGCATCAATATTGATTTCCTTATATTGCATCACGGCCAGGTTAGTGAACATAGTGTTGAGTCTTTGCATTTCGTTTTTCGAGGTTGATCCAGTTTTTTTTGCATCTTCAAGATACAGATAGAAGACGCCACTACACCGCGCTAAATGGTCTCCTATTTCCATTTGTTCGCTTTTAGAAGAACTTGACGTTGGCGCATTCGCTGTCGATATCACCTCGCGGTCAATATTTTCTTTAGTATTTTTACGGATTTTATTTAATTCACTACTGGAATACGAAACTAGCCTTGCGTTTACATAATCTGTTTTTTCCTGAATGAAAGCCAATGTCTCCGCTAATTTTTTTATTATTTCTTCTTGCTCTTTGTCATTCTTATGTGTCACTTCGTTGTAGATAATTCGCCATAGTTTTGCATCCTTTGTTGCTTGTATTTCAAACTGAACATCTCGATTTGATGCACTTAATGCGTCTTTAGCCTTTTCTGCAGCTGTGCGTGAACTAAAAAATCCTAATTCAACAAATGTAATACGTCCCCTTGCTTTGGGCGCTTGCGAGTATTCTTTGTCAAATACAAGCATATTTTTTTCTGCTTCTATCTTGGCGACTCGATCTCGCTCAGCTTTAGCAATTTTCTCTGCTTCAACTTGTGCGAGTCGACGTTCCTCTAGCCTTGCAGCCTCTTGCTTATTTCGCTCATCTTGTTCTATTTTTGCAATTCTTTGTTGCTCCAGCATCTGCTTGCGTCTGGCATCCGCTTCAAGATCTTCTTTCATCTTCGTTGCAGCTGCATACGCTTTGCCAGCACCCTCTACGTTTTGGGTCCAAGCCTTTCTCAACATTTCTATTGCCACATCAAAATTTCTTTCAACGCCTCGTCCCTCCGCATACTTCAGGCCTAAATCAACAATTGCTTGCCTGTGACCCAAATCAACGGCACGAATTAGTAACTTTGTCGATTGAACTTCATCCTTTTTTGTACCTCTGCCCTCGTCGTATGCCATTGCTAGAGAATACAGGGCATCTAAATCACCACTATTTGCTGCCTTTGAGTAGAGTTCAAAGGATTTCGAATAATTTTGAAGCGGCGGCAGAGACCTTTCATATACAACCGCTAAGGCATATTGAACTTTGGGATCTCCGTTAATTGCCATTGGTGCCAATATTTTTTCAGCTAACGTATAGTTTTCGTTATTAATCGCGTCGATTCCAGCATTTAGATTCTGCATGTTTTGGGCAGAATTTCTTGCAACTGCGCTAGGGTTGTCAACACGTGCAGTGGATTGCGGAGGGACATTTTGCTTAGGAGCTCTAAGCTCTTCTAGGTCTACACGAGCAGTCGATTGCGGAGGAGCATTTTGCTTCGCAGCTCTAACTTGGTCTAGGCTTTGCTGCGCTCCAGCCACATTTTGATTTGCAGCTTTTTGCAGCAGATCAATTGCTTGATCTAGATTTTTTTCGACACCAGAGCCTTGAGCATATTTGAGTCCCAGTGCATATTGCGATCTACCAAAGTTCTTACCTGCCGCCTTGGCATACATTTCGATGGCGTAAGCTTCGTCTTGCACCACTCCTTGCCCTTTGTCATATGCTAGACCTAATGCATGCATTGCAACCAAGAATCCTTGATTGGCTGACTTTGTGTAAAGTTCGACCGCGGTTACATAGTTTCTTAAAGGGGGTGGGGCACTCTCGTAAATATGTCCAAGCAAGTACTGTGCATACCCATTATTTGCGGCGACAAGTGGCCTCAGCAGTTGCTCAGCGTTGGTATAGTTTTTGTCTCTTAATAAGCGGACTGCCTCGTCTGTTACTTCTTTTACAGAACCTTGCGCTGGCCTCGTGGGTGAAGCGACCTGTGGTGGTGCACCTATACGTTCCATTACCCAATTTACATTTTTTTCGCCTTCAAAATACAAGCGGCCATCTGTCTGTAACTTGGCGTTAACTTGGTAAAACTTGCCATCTGTGTACACCTGCTGGCCTACAAAGGTAGTGCTTGAGGTGGCAGTTAAACGAACAATA